>Ga0180432_10005281_pt1 | contig 17280 bp, 14 predicted proteins | sample SS_ome_10_FD_132414 | JGI IMG/M metagenome (GOLD analysis project Ga0180432, IMG submission 132414) | Hypersaline lake sediment archaeal communities from the Salton Sea, California, USA - SS_1_MS_2 metaG | ecosystem: Environmental > Aquatic > Non-marine Saline and Alkaline > Hypersaline >...
AACGCCCCAAGGTGCCTCCCCATCTAGCCATGGACCTGACCCCCTTGGGGGTGGGCTGCCTCCTCCACGACATCGGCAAACTGCAGCTGCCTCCCGAGCAACGCTGCTTCCATCTCTCCGCCCAAAACATGGGGGACCCTTCCTGGCAGGAGCACACCGAGGCCGGCTTCGAAATGGTCCAAGGCGGCCTCGACCCGACCGCCGCCCAAGTCGTCTTCAACCATCATCAACACTATGATGGTTCGGGCTTCCCCGCTCGCACCACCCAACCGGGCCTCTCCGACCAGCTGGTTCCCCTCCAAGGCGACCAAATCCACATCTTCTGCCGAATCGCCGCTATCGCCAACCGATTCGACGGCTTCCGCAAGATGCCCGATGGACGCAACGGACCCGCCATCGTCGCCCTACATCGCCTCCATAAGCCCGGCTACCGAAAATGGTTCGACCCCACCGTCTTCGACGCCTTCCTCCAGACCGTCCCTCCCTTTGCCCCCGGTGAAATGCTCGAGCTCAACAACGGCCAGACAGCGGTCGTCATTGAAACCAATGAACGAGAGCCCTGCCGACCCCTCGTCAGACCCATCGACCCCCAACGGGCACAAGAGCCGGACCAGCCCCCCCCCGAACCCGACGCCAACCAGCACGACATCAACCTGGCCATTCGCTCCGACCTCTTCGTTAAAAAAGTCGACGGCTACGACGTGAGCGACTATCTCTACTGAGCCAAAATCCGCCCTGCCAGTACTGTTATCAAAGCTGCGAGATACGGTGGATAACCTGTCAGCAAAGAAAACCCAAAACACACACCCTTAACAGCCCTGTCAGCGGCCAAAACCCTCCCGGACAAACCTGTGGGAAACGCACACGCTAACCAACAAAAAATCAAACACTTTATGCACAACAGGGGCAAACACAAGTGCAGAAAACACAAGACCTTAGGAAAAAACTAAAACAACTCACACAAATCACCGCCCCTATGAATAATACTGCTGGATAACTTATATATATTCTGTAATAATAACCAATCAAATATGTGCCGCCCGAGCAGGCCTTCTGTTCGGACGAGACCACCATGTAAACCGCAAGACAGCTCAGCCCATACAGTTGAGCCACCCTACTTGGAGGTGCACCGGATGAAGGTCAAATGTAACCGCATCGCCCTGCATGAGGCCGTCCAATTGGCCTCTTCCATCGTGCCCAACCGGACACCCAAACCGGTGCTTCAGTGCGCCAAGATACACGCCAGCGCGGCCGAAAGCAAAATCACCGTCGTCGCCACCGATAGCGAAATGACGCTGACCTTCGCCGTCAGTCAGGTCCAAATCGACACCGAAGGCGATGTCGTCGTTCCGGCCGCCCGTATCGCGGGGATCTTACACGAATCCAGCGATGAGACCGTCGATGTCGAAACCCAGGACGATTTCCTCGAAGTGGTCGGCCACGACAGTCGCTTCCACATCGTCTCCATGGATCCCGCGGATTTCCCCGTGACCGAATCGGCCAACGAAAACGCCGCTTTCACCATCAAGGCCGGCCTGCTCAAGCATCTCATACACATCAGCAGCTTTGCCGCCGCCCGCGAAAATACCCGCTATGCCATCAATGGCGTCCTCTGGGAACAAGAAGGCAACAAGCTCCGCATGGTCGCCACCGATGGCCGACGCCTCGCCCAAGCCGACGGACCCGTCAAACCGGCCGAAAAAGACGCCCAAAGCAGCGGCATCGTCCCTATCAAGGCCATGTCCGTCCTCGAACGGGTCATCCGCGACGGCGACGAAGATGTCAACATTGCCTTTACCCCCAATCAGATCGTCGCCTGGACCGAACAGGCAGAACTCGTCAGCAACCTGGTCCAGGGACGGTTCCCCAAATACAGCGATGTCATCCCGAAAGGAGCCGACAAAAAAATACAAATCCCCAGCGACGCCCTCCGGGGGGCCGTCCGAAAAGCGGCCCTGCTCAGCAATGAGCAATCACGAGGCGTCCAGTTCGCCATTACCCCCGAAAAACTCTGCATCACCTCCAGCACCCCCGAGGCCGGAGACGCCGAAATTAACCTGGCCGTCTCCTACCAGGGCGAGCCCATCAAAATCGGCTTCAACCCCGAATACCTCCTCGATATGCTACGCGTCATCGAAGCCCCCGAGGTCGTTTGCGAACTCTCTGACGCCAGCAAGCCCGGCCTCATCCGGGCCGGAAAAGACTTCCTCTATGTAGTTATGCCGGTGACCGTATAATCATGAACGCCTGGGACGACCAAAAATTGCAGCGTGTCCACCAGGCAGCCGCCAGGCCCGACCGCCTCTGCCGGCTCGGCAACACCGTCCAGAGCTACATCGACCGCGTCGTCGAACCGCGACAGGAAAAACTCGGGCTCCTCGCGCAGGCCTGGGCCCAGTTGCTCCCTGCCGCACTCGAAGAGCACAGCTGTCTCGATAACATCCACCGAGGCACGCTGCGGGTACTGGTCGACGATGCCGCCAGCCTCTACGAACTGAATCTGCTCCAACAACAGGGGCTCCTCAACGAACTGCGAACACTCTGCCCTACCGTCGCCGTCAGTCGCCTCAAACTAGTGCGAGGCTATTGGCAACCAAACGACTGGAAGGACCATGAAGGCCGGCAAAAACGCCGACCGCCACGCCAATATAAAAACTCTTACCACTCGTATGCGTACAAGAAATAGAAAGACTATGGAAAACCAGACCTTCGCCGACAAACAACAACCCGATGACCAAAGCGAACCGCAAACACCACCAACCCAACCGGATGGCCCGGCAACGCCCTCGCACTACGAAGCCGACCAGATTACCGTCCTGGAAGGCCTGGCCGCCGTCCGAAAACGCCCCGAAATGTACATCGGCGACCGACAGTCACGTGGACTACACCACCTCGTCAGCGAAGTCGTCGACAACTCCATCGACGAAGCCATGGGTGGCTACTGTGACCGCATCACCGTGCGCATCAACGCCGACGGCAGCTGCACCATCGAAGACAACGGGCGGGGTATCCCCGTCGGCGTCGAAAAAAGCACCGGTAAACCCGCCCTCGAAGTGGTCCACACCATTCTACACTCCGGGGGAAAATTTGACGGAAAAAGCTACAAGGTCTCCGGAGGCCTCCACGGCGTCGGCGTCTCCGTCGTCAATGCCCTCTCCGAATGGCTCGAAGTCGAAGTCGGACGCGAAGGCAAAGCCTACCGCATGGAGTTCGAACAAGGCATCAAAAAAGGCGACATGCAGGACGCCGGGCCCCGAAAACAAACCGGCACCCGCACCACCTTCAAACCCGACCCCGACATCTTCCCCGATGTCACCTTCCGCTTCGACGTCCTCGAACACCGACTACGCGAACTGGCCTACCTCAACGCCGGGCTACGCATTATTCTCATCGACAAAAGAGAAGAAGGTAAACGAGAAGAGTATTACTTCGAAAGAGGACTCGTCGAATTCGTCGAACACCTCAACGATGCCAAAGATGTCCTTCACAAAAAAGTGATCCATCTCAAAAAGAAAGACCCCGAAAATAATCTCGAATGTGAAATCGCCTTCCAATACACCACCGGCTACACCGAAAACGTCGTCGCCTTCGCCAACAATATCCATAACCTCGACGGCGGCACCCACCTCAGCGGCTTCCGCTCAGCCCTGACACGCACCCTCAACAGCTACGCCCGAAACAATAACATCGTCAAAAACAATGTCCTGCCCACCGGAGACGACCTCCGCGAAGGCATCACCGCCCTCGTCGCCGTCAAATTGCCCGACCCCCAGTTCGAAGCACAAACAAAAGTCCGACTCATGAATCCCGAAGTCGGCACCTTCGTCGAAACTACCGTCAATGAGCTGCTCGGCCAATACCTCGAAGAAAACCCCTCCGTGGCCAAACAGGTCGTCAACAAAGGCGTCCAGGCCGCCGCCGCACGCGAAGCCGCCCGAAAAGCCCGCGAACTCACCCGACGAAAGGGCGCCCTCTCCGGAGGGAACCTGCCCGGAAAACTCAGCGACTGCTCCTCCAAAGACGTCGAACATTCCGAACTCTTCCTCGTCGAGGGCGATTCCGCCGGCGGCTCCGCCAAAAGCGGACGCGACCGACAATTCCAGGCCATCCTGCCTCTCCGAGGTAAAATCCTCAACGTCGAAAAAGCCCGCCTCGACAAAATGCTCAGCCACGAAGAAATCCGCACCATCATCTCCGCCCTCGGCACCGGCATCGGCACCGACGAGTTCGCCTTCGATAAACGCCGCTACGGCAAAGTCATCATCATGACCGATGCCGATATCGACGGCGCCCACATCCGCACACTCCTGTTGACCTTCTTCTTCAGACAAATGCGCGAACTGATCGTACGCGACGCCCTCTACGTCGCCCAGCCGCCCCTCTACGAAATCGCCCGAAGAAAAGAACGCGCCTACGTCACCAACGAAGCCGACATGCGACGACGACTCACCGAACAAGGACTCAAAGGCGCCCAACTACGCATCCGCGCCCAGGAAAATGAACCTGTGGTCATCGATGGGGAAAAACTCGAAAGCATCCTCGAGGTCCTTACCGATGTCGAAGAACAACTACGCATCCTCAGACACCGCGGCATCGACGTACGCCACTTCCTCAGCCACGACGGCGGCCCCGACAAGGGCCTGCCCACCTACCGCATCGTCGTGGACCAAAAAGACGAATACTTCCACTCCCAGGACGAATACAACCAGCGAAGTGCCGAATTGGCCGCACAAAACGCCGAACAAAACGGGCACGACGATGACGACGACGCCAACGGACAACAAGGGCTCATCCGCGAAGAACTCCACGAAGTCCGACGACTCAACGAACTACGCGATTTGCTGGCACCCTTCCATATCGGACCCGACGACTACTTGCGACGCCAGGAACACAATGTCTCAGGCGAACCCCTGCCCACCAAGTTCGTCTTGGTCGACCCCGAAGGCACACAAACCGATTTGCCCAATCCGCCCGCTATCGTCAAAGGCATCCGCGATCTCGGTAGCCGCGGCATCACCATCAAACGCTTCAAAGGCCTCGGCGAAATGAACGCCGACGAACTCTGGTCCACCACCATGGACCCCAGCACCCGCACCCTGCTACGCGTCAAACTCGAAGACGCCGCCGAAGCCGATCGCCTCTTCTCTATCCTCATGGGAGACAATGTCGAACAACGACGCGCCTTCATCGAAAATCACGCCCTCGAAGTCAAAAACCTCGACGTCTAACACCCAAAAAAAACACTAAAGACCCTACCACCAACACCGGGTAATCCCCCCTGACCGCCATGGCCCAGCTGCCCACGTCCCCACAAATCAAAGCCTGGGCCCGCGAGATCGGCTTCGACCTCGTCGGTATCAGCGAGGCCCTGCCCCTCGACGCCGCCAACGCACAAGCCTGGCGCGACTACCTCGACCAAAGCCGACACGCCTCAATGCACTACCTCGCCCGCACCGGCCCACTGCGACTCGACCCCCGACAATTCGTCCCCCAAGCCCAAAGCATCATCTGCACCGCCACGAATTACTACAGTCCCGATCCACCCCGTGGCCCAAAGCCCCACGACCCAGACAAGTCGCCCCCCGGTGCCGGCCCCCGCGGGCGCATCGCCCGCTACGCTCGCTTTGGCGATTACCATGACCTCATCCGCCATCGCCTCCACCTGCTAAAAGAACGCATCGCCCAAGCCTGCCACCCCAAGCCTCGTCTGCGCTGCTGTGTCGACACCGCCCCCCTGGCCGAAAAGTACCACGCCGCCCGCGCCGGCATCGGCTGGATCGGCAAGAACTCCCTTCTGCTACACCCCACCTTCGGCTCCTACCTGCTCCTCGGCGAGATTGTCACCGACCTGCCCCTCGAACCTGATCAACCCACACCCGACCACTGCCGCCAGTGCACCCGTTGCCTCGACGCCTGCCCCACAGCCGCACTGACCGGCCCGCGTTGTCTCGACCCCCGACGCTGCCTCGCCTACTGGACCACCGAAACCGAACAGCTCCCCCCACCCGACATCGCCAGACTCCTGCCCCCGCGACTCTTCGGCTGCGATACCTGCCAGGACGCCTGCCCCTTCAATCAACACCCCACTCCCACCAGCGATCCCGACCGCCAACCTCATCCGCAATGGACCTACCAGACACTGGCCGACCTGGTCACCCTCTCCGACGCCGCCCTCAAGGAACGCTTCGCCGGTTCCGCCATCGGCCGCGCTACCCCCAATCACCTCCGCCAACTCGCCCAACTCGCCCTGAAAAAGGCCCCCAACCCCCACGATAGCCCTGAAAACCGCTGAAACGCCCCCCCATATCACCCTCCGTGACCGCCAAAACCCTGCCAACAGGCATTTGACTTGTGCAACCCCCGCCAATTTGGTAAACCATAAGAGAGATGTTATCAGACCGTTCCCCGCGAACACTCAACCTGGCAAGCACTTAGAGCGAGGCTAAACAAAAACCACATCCAAAAAAAACGGCCGGAAGAACCCCTACTGAGACAACTCCGTTGAGACCCCGACCCAGGCGAGACCCCCAATATGGTAACGCCCACTACAGCTCTCAACTGCCACGTCCTGGTGCTCAATAAGCATTACATGGCCGTACGTGTCACACATGTAAAACGTGCTATCTCTCTTATATTCAAAGACTTAGCGGAAGTTATCGACTTCGACCAAGGCCAGTACCTCAACTACGATTTCGAATCCTGGCTTGAAGTCTCCCAACTCAAAAAACGCTTCGAACCCCACGAACACGACTGGCTCCACACCGTCCACCTCAGCATCGCGGTCCCCCGCGTCGTCCGCCTGCTTTCCTACGACCGCATGCCCCGACCCAGCGTCACCCTCAACCGGCGCAACATCTTCGCACGCGACCGCAGCCGATGCCAGTACTGCGGCAGACACCTGCCCACCTCCGAACTCAGCCTCGACCACGTCATCCCCCGAAGCCAGGGAGGCCAAACCACCTGGGACAACATCGTCTGCGCCTGCATCAAGTGCAACGTCAAAAAAGGCGGACGACGACCCCACCAAGCGGGCATGAAACTCATCAACGCCCCCGTCAAACCCAGATACTCCCCCGTCATGGGCCTGAGCATCAACCAGGGACGATACCGCTCCTGGAAACAATTCCTCAACCACGCCTACTGGTCCGTCGAACTCAAATAAACCGCCCCTCGACGCCAGAAACGCCCCACCAACGCGTCTTCCCTGCCAAAAATCCGCCCTGCTACTGGCGTGCTCACCCGTTTTACCGTACACTCCTATCCCGTGAGAGATTAACCCGCAACCGAAACATAGGCCCAAACATGCGCAATTCCATCGACACCCGACGCTTCCTCGCCCGACTCGACACCCGTGCCCTCGGACACCTCTTCACCGACACCCTTATCATCGGCGCCGGCGTCGCAGGCCTCCGCTGCGCCATCGAAGCTGCCCCCGCAGGCCAAGTCATCATCCTGGCCAAAGAAAAACCCACCGAAACAAACACCTACTACGCCCAAGGCGGCATCGCCGCCGTCCTCGAACCCAGCGACTGCACCGACGCACACCTCGAAGACACCTTACGCACCGGCTGCGGCCTCACCGAACCCGATGTCGCCCGACGCGTCGTCTCTCAGGCCCCCCAGCACATCCGCCAACTCCAACAGTGGAACCTGCCCTTCGATACCGAGGCCGATCAGCTCGCCCTGGGACGCGAAGGTGGACACTCTCACCACCGCATCGTCCACGCCTTGGGAGACGCCACCGGAACCGCCATCGCCGAGTGCCTCATCGACCAGGTCCAGAAACTCCCCGACGTCAAATGCTTCCAGGACTGCTTCGTCATCGACCTGCTCACCGAAAACAACCAATGCCTCGGCGCCCTGACCTACCACCCAAAACACGGATACCAGTGTATCTGGGCCCGATACACCGTCCTCGCCACCGGCGGCGCCGGCCGACTCTACCGTGAAACCAGCAACCCCCCAGGCGCCACCGCCGACGGACTCGCCATCGCCTACCGCGCCGGCGCCGTACTGACCGACCTCGAATTCATGCAGTTCCACCCCACCACACTCTACATCGCCGGCGCCGAACGAACCCTCATCACCGAAGCGCTCCGAGGTGCGGGCGCCCGATTGGTCGACCGAAACGGCCTGCCCTTCATGCAACACCACCACGAAATGGCCGACCTCGCACCACGCGACATCGTCTGCCGAGCCATCTATCAGCAAATGACTCAAACCAACGCCACCAACGTCTTCCTCGACGTCAGACACCTCGGCAGCCAAGTGCTCGCCCAACGCTTCCCCACCATCTCCGCCCTGTGCAAATCCTTCGACATCGACGTCGACACCGACCTCATCCCCGTCCGACCCAGCGCACACTACATGGTCGGCGGCGTCAAAACCGACCTCCAGGCCCGAACCAACATCCCAAACCTCTACTGCTGCGGTGAAGCCGCCGCCACCGGCCTCCACGGCTCCAACCGACTCGCCAGCAACTCCCTCCTCGAAGGACTCGTCTTCGGAAAAATCGCCGGCCAACACATCGCACAACAACTAAAGGAAAACCACCACCCCATCGCCCGACACAACATCGCATACGACATCCCCACCTCCGAAAGAACCAGACTCGACATCCCCGACGTCACCAACTCCCTCCGCGCCCTCATGTGGCGAAACGTCGGCATCCAACGATGTGCCCAACGACTAAACGAAACCATCGAAATCATCGACTTCTGGCGACGCTACGTCATGGACAAAGTCTTCGACCAACCCGACGGCTGGCAATGCCAGAATATGCTCACCGTCTGCAGACTCATGGCCGAGTCCGCGCTCCTCCGACAAGAATCACGCGGCACACACTTCCGCAGCGACTTCCCCTACACCGACGACGAACACTTCAAAAAACACCTCGACCTCCAACGACCAACGCTCCCCCAACAAACCACATAAGGAGTCTTACCATGGTCGAAACCGCCTCCACCATGCTCGCCCTGGGCACCGCCGCGCCCGACTTCTGCCTGCCCGACACCCTGGGCCATCGCGTCCGCCGCGGTGACTTCGCCCAAAAACCCGCCCTCCTCGTCGTCTTCATGTGCAATCACTGTTCCTTCGCCAGACACATCCTCGACCAGCTCGTCCAACTCGTCAACGACTACCAACCCAAAGGCCTCGCCGCCGTCGCCATCAACGCCAACGACATTGACCGCTTCCCCGACGATCGACCCGAAAAAATGGCCCAAATCGCCCAACAACGCCACTTCACCTTCCCCTACCTCTTTGACGAATCCCAGCAAGTCGCCCGGGCCTACCATGCCGCCTGCACCCCCGACTTCTTCCTCTTCGACCAACAACGCAAACTCGTCTACCGCGGCCAAATGGACGACAGCCGACCCGGCAACAACATCCCCGTCACCGGCCACGACCTCCGTATCGCCCTCGACGCCCTCCTCGCAGGCCAACCCGTCCCTTACGACCAGAAACCCAGCATCGGCTGCAACATCAAATGGAAACCATAAGACCTCACAACTTATCCCCCCTCATATAATTACTTGTGGCCCCCAATGACATCTGTGGTATAATCGCCCCCACGGGCATGCTCGCAAGCTGCCCACGGGCCGGATGTGACCGGCCACCAAACAGAAAAAACGTGTATCTCAAGGTGAGACAATGATTTGTGATATGATGCTCTCGTTTATTAGCATGCCTGGCCCCACAGAACTCATCGTGATTGGCTTGGTGGGACTGCTCATCTTTGGCAACAGGCTCCCCGACGTAGGCCGAAGTCTCGGACGCGGCATCGTCGAATTCAAACGCGGCATCCGCGGCATCGACGAAGAATTGGACAACGCCAGCTCCAAAAAAGAACGCGACGACACCGTCGACTGATTTCGCCCCCGCTCACTGGCCCCCAGAGAACCAAGCCCCTACTTGCCGCCGGGAGGCGCCCCCACCGTCGCTTCCTCAACAACCTCCGCCGAAACCGCTTCGGCGGGCTTCGAACGCCGCCCCGGACCCTTCTGCTTGGGCACCACAAAATGCGTCCCGCAATACGCGCAACGTACCCGCGACCCACGCGCACCGTCCGCCACCATCAAAATCTTGCGGCACCTCAAATTGGGACACATCAGCGTCACAGCCATGCCAGCTTCCTTAAGCCTGACCAAAGGCAGACCCTCCCGAATACGCCCGTCCCGACGCCCGTCACCCCATGGGAATCAGCCGTACTGCCCGCCTCTTTCTCTATCGACCAAGCTAGCGGCCCCCCTTAACTCGGATATTCCAACACGCCGACCCCGATCCCACCGCCCCCCGGCTCATCACGCAAGAAAAGCATGAATACCCGCCAGCTATAGGCCGGCACAATTGTCCCCCCACGCAATCCCGCCGACCCTCACAGATAACCTCAACCTGCCTCGCCTGCCGCACACACGGCCACGGTCACCCCCTTACGCCGTCTCCTTCTTCGCAACCTTCCGAGGAGAAAACATCGACCGCCGACCCTCCACCACGTCTTCATTGATCACGTACTTGCCCTTGCCCCCGCGCTCCGGCAGCTCGTACATGATGTCTATCATCAATTCCTCCGCCACCGCCCGCAACGCACGAGCTCCCGTGTCCCGTGCCAACGCCTTCCGCGCGATCGCCAACAGACCGTCCTGAGTAAACTCCAGCGTCGATTTTTCCATTTCGAAAAACTTGGCATATTGCTTGACCAGCGCGTTCCGCGGCTCCGTCAGAATCTTCACCAAGGCCTCCTCATCCAGCGGCGACAGCGCCGTAATCACCGGCAAACGCCCCACCAGCTCCGGGATCATACCCGCATGAACCAGATCCTGAGGCGTCACCTGATGCAACACCTCCGCCGTCTCACTCGCCGTCTCCGTCTCCGTTTCCGCCTCCGCCGCAAAACCGATCTTCTTACGACCCAGACGCTTCTTGATAATGTCTTCCAGACCCGTAAACGTCCCCCCGCATATGAACAGAATCTGACTCGTGTCCATCTGAATGTACTGCTGCTCCGGATGCTTACGACCACCCTGCGGCGGTATGTTCGCCACCGTACCCTCCAGAAGCTTCAACAGAGACTGCTGTACTCCTTCTCCCGACACATCACGCGTTATGCTCACGTTCTGGTTCGTCTTGCCCACCTTGTCAATCTCGTCTATATAGACAATCCCACGCTGGGCCGCCTCCAGATCGTACTCCGCCGCCTGCAACAGCCGCAGCAAAATGTTCTCCACGTCTTCGCCAACGTAACCCGCCTCCGTCAGCGTCGTCGCGTCGCTAATGGCAAAGGGCACGTTCAGATAATCCGCCATCGTCCGCGCCAACAGCGTCTTGCCGCAACCCGTCGGCCCGATCAGCAACACGTTGCTCTTCTCGATCTCAACGTCGTCATCCGCCCCCAGAACGTGACAAAGACGCTTGTAGTGATTGTGAACCGACACCGCCAGACTCTTCTTCGCCTTGTCCTGGCCGATCACATACTCGTCGAGCGTCTCCTTAATCTCTCGCGGCGACGGTATGTTGCCCAGCAAGGCCTTGCCCTGGCCCACCTTCCGACGCTCCTGCCGGATAATGTTCGAGCACAAATCCACGCAACTGGCGCATATGAAAATCTGGTCCGGACCCTCGATCACCGGACCCACCTCACGCTCACTCTTGCCGCAAAAACTGCACGAACCACCCCGACGACGCGGAGGCGTGCCGCCTGTACCACCACTCTTCTTCTTCGTTGCCATATTGTCCTTCCTTTCGTCCGATATTATAAGCCGTCACCGGCAACGATGCAATCTTGCTTACCGCATCCTGCTGCCCTAACTATCGGCACTTGACCCAAAGGCAGCCCAATTAACCGTGCTTACCCTCCCAAAACATACACCACCTACACCGGACCGCCTAATGCCCTCAACCTCTGTTACGCCCACAGGCAGACGCGGTTCAGTCCCCCTGGCCCTCCAAAAGCTTCTCTCGGATCCGCTGATACTCCGCCTGAGACAAAACCCCCTCGTCACGCATCTGACGCAACTGATCCAGCGTAAAACTCACCTGATCGCTCCCCAGTGGACCCACTGGGCCTACCGCACGCTTCCGCAAACGGTACACCACCGCCGAGCCCACCACCACGACCAACAGCAGCACCGCCAAAACCCCCGCGATCCAAACCATATTGTCCGTACCTGCCTGACCTGCCATCCCACGCTCCCGAAGAGACCTGCCCCACTGCTTATAACGCTCGCCAGGGCCCCCGTCAACCTCTCCCTGGCATCGCAAGAACCAAAACCGTAAACCCCCGCACTCCAGCCCCCGATGTAAAATCGGGGGATTCTTCCAACCGCCCTCTTCTGTAAGAGTTCACGCTTCAGCGTGTCCTTCTGCATTGTGCACACGAAAGTGCCAACTCCTGCCAGCTTCCGTTTTTTGGCCCTGCAGCTTCAGAACCGAGGCTAAGATCCCTTTTTCATCAGGCAGCCCGCAATACTGAAGTGCTCAACTGGGCTGAACTCATTAGGTGCGATTGCCCCCCAACCAGAGCCTTTTGCCATTTTGCAGTTGGGCCAATACCCCTTCTGCCCCTATACTCGCTCATGAACCGTACAACACGCTCGTCATATCATCGGAGCACGCCCATGGAACTCGCCATTGTCAACGATCAGGTCCTGCCCCTCGACCAGGCGCCGCCCGCACTCTTCGACCGAGGCCTCTATTTCGGCGACGGCGTCTACGAAGTCATCGCCGCTCACAACCACAAACTCTTCGCTTACCAACAACACCTCCAACGCTTCAAAAACAGCCTCAAAAAAATGGATATGGCCGACCGCGTCGACCTCTCCCAAATCGAACAACATCTCCACAACGCCCTCCAACAGGCACAACTCTCCAAACCACTCGTCTACTTCCACGTCACCCGAGGCTCTGCCCAGCGCAACCACGACTACGACGACCACTGGACGCCCAACTTCCTCCTCACCATCACCCAACGCAACCACGAAAAACCACTCACCGCCCCCGCCATCACCCACCCCGACTGGCGCTGGAAACGCTGCGATATCAAATCCCTCAACCTCCTCGGCAACGTCCTCGCCAAACACGCCGCCACCAAAGCCGGCGCCTACGACGCCCTCCTCGTCGACGACAAAGGCCTCATCACCGAATCCTCCGCCTCCTCCGTACTCATCGTCAAAAACGGCGCCCTCCAGACCGCACCCCTCACCGCCAACATCCTCCCCGGAATCACCCGCCACATCCTCCTCAAATTCGCAACCGACATCGGCCTGACACCCCTCGAACGATCCTTCTCCCTCGACGAACTCCTACACGCCGACGAGGTCTTCCTCACCGGCACCACCACCAAGGTCCTCGCCATCACCTCCGTCGACGGCCAACCCATAGCCAAAGGCCAACCCGGCCCCCATACCGCCCAACTCCGTAAACGACTCGAAGAACTCATGAACGACTAACATGGCATGGGCATCTTGCCCCCGAAAAAAAAAACTTCGCCCCAGACCACACCCTCACATGAAACAACAACCAAAACAACACGTCACACAGATCAACCTCCCCGGCGACTACCTCAAACGACGCGCCAACCTCAAAACACCCACCGTCGCCCTGCTCACACTCGTCTCCGTCGCCCTGCTCTCCGCCGCCCAACAACCCGTCGGCTGGTCATGGCTCGCCTGGTGCGCCCTGACCCCCTGGGCCCTCGCCGTCGCCACCGCCCGAAACACCCGAGCTGCACTCCTCATCACCTACCTCGCCGCCCTCGCCTACTACCTCCTCAACCTCTATTGGCTTACCTGGGTCACCTTCGCCGGCTACCTCGCACTGGCCTGCTACCTCGCCGCATACTTCCCCCTCATCGGCTCCCTCCTCCGTGCCGTCTACCTCCATCGACGCTGGCCCTTCACTCTCGTCCTGCCCCTACTATGGGTCGCCCACGAACTCGGCCGCGCCACACTCCTCACCGGCTTCCCCTGGTTCTTCCTCGCCCACTCCCAACACGACCACACCATGCTCATCCAGATCGCCGACCTCACCGGCGCCTACGGCGTCACCTTCCTCATCGCCATGGTCAACGGCTTCATCTGCGACCTGCTCCTGCGACCTGTCGTCCAGGGAAAAAACACCCGCACTCCCCAACTCTCCACCGCCAGACTCTTCATGCTCACCACCCTCGTCCTCCTGGCCTGCCTCGTCTACGGACACTTCCGACTCAACCAAGGCCAAAAAACCATCTCACCCGGCGACACCATCGCCCTCGTCCAGGACGCCATCCCCCAACACGTAAAAGCCTCCGGCGCCAGCGATGAAGACATCTTCGCCAGCCACCTCGCCACCACCCAGGCCGCCCTCGCCGCCACGCCCAAACCCTCTCTCATCGTTTGGCCAGAAACCATGGTCCCCGCGCCCCTCAACCAAAACTTCCTCGCCCTGCCCCAAGACTTCCTCACCGACGCCGGCAAAGAACTCCAAGCCGCCGCCCGCGACTACGACAAACAACTCAAACAAATCGCCGCCAAAAACACCGCCCTGCTCGTCGGCGCCGCCGGCCTCAACTTCACCTCCCAAGGCCAGCTCAACCGCTACAACAGCGCCTTCCTCTACCTGCCCTCAGGAAAACGCTTCAACCAATACTACAGCAAAATGCACCTCGTCCCCTTCGGCGAAGTCGTCCCCTTCAAAAAATCATGGCCCTGGCTTCACAACCTCCTCAATAGTCTCACCCCCTACGATCACGACTATTCCCTCACCGCCGGCCAACAACCCACCATCTTCCGCTACACCGCCCGCGACGACAAAACCTACCGCTTCGCCGTCCCCATCTGCTACGAAGACGTCATGCCCCAAATCCCCCGACAACTCGCCGCCCCCATCGAAAACAAAAAACGAGTCGACTTCCTCCTCAATATCTCCAACGATGGCTGGTTCGTCACCGGCGGCCGCGACAAACCCGTCAAACCCTCCGCCGAACTCTCCCAGCACCTCGCCATCTGCCAGTTCCGCGCCGTAGAAAACCGCATCCCCATCGCCCGAGCCGTCAACACCGGCATCAGCGCCTTCATCCGACCCGACGGCTCCCTCCAACAAAACTACCTCGCCGGCTCCCTCCCCAAAAACGCCACCGAACGACAAGCCGTCGCCGGCTTCATTACCGACACCCTCCACCTCGACTCCCGCGTCGCACCCTACAACCGCATCGGCGACGCCTTCGCCCTCGCCTGTACCGCCCTGGCCACCCTCATCCTCCTCGACGCCCTCCTGCAACGCTTCCGCCCCCGCAAAAAAAACACCCACTGAATGGCCCTTTTCGGCTTTCTTCCTAACCCTTCAACGTTTGATTTCTTCCGCCTCTCACCACCTCTCCCGATGCACCCGCCCCGCGTCATACCGCTCACCGCGACCCTTAGTCTCCGCCGGATGCCCCAACGCCACCAACCCAAAACAACTCACCGACGCCGGTAGCCCCAACAACTTCTTCAGCACTTCCTGCCGCTCCGCACGCGGATGTATCCCTATCCAACACGCCCCCAACCCCAGCCCATGAGCCGCCAGCAACAAGTTCTGCGTCGCCGCCGCACAATCCTGCACCCAGTAATCCACACCCTTGTCCACCTCCAACTCGTGGTCAGCACACACCGCAATCGCCACCGGCGCCCCCAACAACAGCCTCGAATGCGGATGCACCTTCGGAAACTCCGCCAGCACCGCCCGATCCCGTATCACCACAAAATGCCAAGGCTGCTCATTATGCGCCGACGGCGCCGCTGCCGCTGCCCGCAACAACTGCTCCACCACCTCCTCCCCCACCGCCTCGTCCGTGTACCTGCGTATACTCCGCCGCGACAAAATAGCTTCCAACACGTCCATCATTCACCCTTAACCCTTCACCCCTTAACCCTTCACCCTTAACCCTTCACCCTTAACCCTTCACCCTTCAACTTTCACCCTTCAACCTTCAACCTTTAACCTTCAACCTTTCAACCTTCACCCTTCAACCTTTAACCTTCAACCTTCACCCTTCAACCTTTAACCTTTAACCTTCAACCTTCAACCTTCAACCTTCAACCTTTCAACATCCCCATAACACGCATCCACCCGACCATAATAAAGCCGATGAAAATCATCCCCCTGCGGATAAAACTCCTTCTTGATGTCGTGATGCATGTTGATAGCCTTCATGTCGTTCGTATGCACCGCCGTGCACTCGTAATGCAACCAACACTCCTCGATCACCGGAGGCTTGACCTTCTGCGACGCCACCGCCGTCAAGCCCGCCGCCTCAAACTTGTCCTCGTCCCGACCCGACACCGTCCCGCACAACCCCACCGCCTTGGCCAACCCGGGCCCCGCCGCATTCACCGTAAACTGACGCAACTGCTCCAGACACGTAAAACTGTGCCTGCTGGGCCGAACATAAACAATGCACACCGGCTCCCCCCACAACACCCCCAAATGACACCACCCGATCGTCATCACGTTAGGCCGATCATCCACACCCTGCGTCACCAACAACGCACCAGGCCGAACCAGCGTCTTGTTAAACTCCGCCAAATTCGCAAAAGGATCCAACGCATGCTTACTCATCCTGCACCTCCAGCTACTTAAACCAATACCTTCCCCACCCGCCACGGATACCTCTCACAAAAGTCTATACCACCCGACCGCCCCCGACAACCCCCAATCCCATCCAATCACCCCACACCCCACAAAAGCCCCAGACACCGCCTGGGGGCAATAAAACAACTCTTAACAAATTCCCTTAACCCCGGCATCGTTGCCGAGCTCCTCTTTCCCCCACCCCGTGCTGCCAGTACGCCCACACGCGATGGAAGCCCCCCATCGTGATGGGGGGGTAGACTTCCGATGACACTACAACTACCTGCTACCGCACACGCTCCGACTGTCATTCCCCCAACACGGAGCGCCCGTCTTCGCAAAGCGGCAAGCCAGGATAACACCAAGAGACTCCATAGCGCCACTTCCACGTCGAACTACCTTATTCGACCACACCCCCCACCTCCACAAGCCCCCAGCACCGCTGGGGGACCTTCTCCAACCACCCCTGTGCTTTGGCTGGCATTGCGAGCAGTGCTGGGTGGCAGCGTCTGTCCGCACGGCATCGCCGTGCAGGATAGGCGATGGCGATTACCGCAGCGTGGACCTTCATGTTCACGTGTTTATCTAAGGTCTTAATGTATTGATAACATACCAAGCAGAAAACCATATGAACGCTACAATAAATGCAATCACGGAAAAGAAGAAGAAAACCACTCTTTCAAACTTTTCCCTCGT
>Ga0180432_10005282_pt1 | contig 17271 bp, 16 predicted proteins | sample SS_ome_10_FD_132414 | JGI IMG/M metagenome (GOLD analysis project Ga0180432, IMG submission 132414) | Hypersaline lake sediment archaeal communities from the Salton Sea, California, USA - SS_1_MS_2 metaG | ecosystem: Environmental > Aquatic > Non-marine Saline and Alkaline > Hypersaline >...
CGTCGAGCACGACGTCGTCAAGCACAAGTAGAACGACCACGATCAGCACGAGGACGGCTACAACCTCGTCCTCGACTAGCACGACGTCCACGACTAGCACGACGACCACGATCAGCACGAGTACGTCCACGACCTCGTCCTCAACTAGCACGACGACCACGATCAGCACGAGTACGTCCACCACGTCTAGCTCGACCAGCACAACGACCACGGTTAGTACGTCGACCAGCACAACCTCGTCCTCGACTAGCACATCGACTACGACTAGCACGAGCACGTCCACTACGTCTAGCTCGACCAGCACATCGACCACGGTTAGTACGTCGACCAGCACGACGTCCTCGAGCACAAGCACGATAACGACAACGAGTACGAGTACGACGACGAGTACATCAAGCTCTACTAGCACAACGTCCTCGAGTACGTCTACGACTACAACATTATCAACCTCGACTAGCACGAGCACGACATCTAGCTCCACGTCAACGACATCTTCGAGCACTACGACGCTGACAACTACGAGCACAACGACAACGTCAACGAGCACGACGTCCTCGAGTACGTCTACGACTACAACATTATCAACTTCGACTAGCACGAGTACGACATCGTCTAGCACGTCCACGACGAGCACGCAGAGTACATCGACGAGCACAACGACGACAACCAGTACATCAACCAGCACGACGACCACGGTTAGTACGTCGACCAGCACAACGTCGTCCTCGACTAGCATGACGACCACGGTTAGTACGTCGACGAGCACGACCTCGACCTCGACGTCGGTGTCGACCACTAGCAGCACAAGCACGACGACTACGCTTCCGTTATGGGCCTGCGGAGAAGCCGGTGCCGAGGCTGTGACGACGGGAGAGGCGGGTGCTGAGACTGTGACGACGGGAGAGGTAGGGGTGACGACGTGCTCTTGACACGGCTTCCAGGATCGTGTATACTTGACCTGACGCGCAACTCCATACATCTATTTGGCACTCGACCGGGTGCTGGCCTAAGCATGGCTGGCTCCGGTCTTTTTGCGTCTCTAGGGGGATCGTGAGTCTAGGCTTTGTCAAGAACCAACGTCTGCGGACCTGGGTCTACTGGCGGGACTACAACGACAGCCTCGTCGATCCGACCGAAGTCTACCTTGACGTGAAGGACCCTGACAGCAACGTGACAACCTTCCAGATGGGTGTCGATCCTGAGATGACGAACCCGAGCACGGGTTACTACTTATTCGAATCAGTCGACCTCGACGACGAAGGAACGTGGTATCTGCGGTGGCGCGCGGAAGGCACTTATCAGAGCGCCGTGGAACTGCGTATCATCGTGAGGGAGTCGGCATTCTGACCAGGAGGCGAGCATGACATTGAGCATCTTATCGCCGCACCCCGTAGCAGTCCAGAATCCTGTAGAGATGCGGGCTATGGCGGCGCTGCCTGCTGCGGGGGCCTGGGACGCCAATCCGACGGTGATACAGTGTGCAGGGTTTTGGTGGTGTCGGCTATTCTTTGCTTATCAGCGTGACGAGCAAGCCTCAGAGGGTGCGATTGAGTGGTACTGGCAGGTAAGCCCTTGGAGTGCTGATCATCCTGATGCTGAGGCCCCTGAGTGGCACGACGGGACGATCTACATGCCCGGCAATGTAACTCCGTGCCAGGACGTCCACTCGATCGTACAAAACGAGTACATGGAGTTCTGTTCTCAGGATGCTGCGGTCGAGACGTTCATCGGGCCGCCGATCCATTTGGCGGGATGCGTCGAGCGGTTCCGGGTCTACTGCCGTGAAGGGAATAGTATCACGCTTCCCGGTCAGGCCCGCGTGATAGGCATGTTCTACACGGAGGGCTAGACTGATGGGACTACTGCACAACTGGGGGCTGAACTTCGGGGATACGACAACGAGCACGTCGACGACGACGATATCAACGTCGACAACGACAACGGTTAGCACGTCAACATCAGTGACGACGAGTACAAGCACTACTACGACGACTAGCGTGAGCACGAGCACGACCTCGACCTCAAGCTCGATCAGCACGACGACTACGACCAGCGTGAGCACGAGCACGAGCACGACCTCGACCTCAAGCTCGATCAGTACGACAACAACAACGACCGTTAGCACCTCGACTAGCACGACGTCGACCTCGGTCAGCACGACAACGACAGTGAGTACGTCGACGACTATCAGCACCAGCACGACGTCGACTAGCGTTACAACGACGTCGACGAGCACGACGACAACGCTCAGGGACTAAGATGCACAAGCCAGGACATTTTCAAGAGCAAGAGCCAGGCGGGCCTGAGTATTGCGCCTGCCCAGACTGTGACTATGAGACAGAGAAGCGGCGTGGCATCCCGTGTCGCTCGATGACGTGTCCTGAGTGTGGAGTGTCGCTTGAGGCTCGTGTCGAGCCGCCTCCAGACGAAGAGGCAGCGGAAGAGATCGATCCCTACGTCCAGGCCCTCCAGGACGCGAAAGCCGCTGCTGAGGTGGCTCTAGCAGTCATCAACGGGAGCGGAGAGCTTTCAGAGCGTGACGCTGACGAGTTCCTCCGTAGGCTACGCGACGACGCTGACGGACGTATCAGAGAAGCGTTCAACTGGTCGGCTAAGTCTGGCGGTCAGATCTTCGGGAACCTCTATCGCGGCGCGGGCGGCAAGTTCACGAGCGGCGGCGACGCGGGTAGTGGCGAGGAAGGCGAGGGAGAGGGAGAGGGCGAGGACGAGGAAGGCGAGGGCGGTACGACGATGACCATGAGTCATCTCAACTGGTTGATCAACCGGCTCGAAAGCGGCGAGATCGACAGTATGGGGGTAGCTCGTCTCCGCCAGGTTGGCGTGATTGATGACGATGGCAAGATAGGTGATACGGGTAAAGAGATTATCAAGGCAGTTCGATCTGGAGATATCAAAGCTGCTAACGAAGCTATCCAGTCAACAGTAGAGCCGGGTAAACGAAAAGCTATTGGCAGCCCGATCTCTGGTAAGAAGCCCACTACGCCAGAAGCAACAGAACGCCCTGAAGTAGCAAAGCCCGGTGACGTTGCAAAGAAAGGGGGCGGTGGTAAAGCCAAGAAAGAAAAGAAGCCTAAGGCTGGCAAGCCCAAGGAAGAGAAAAAAGAAGAGCCAGCGGCTGACAAAAAGAAGCCCAAGGGTAAGGGTCCTACGATGCCAGCGCCACCAAGTGAAGGCAAGGCCTATGCCCTCAATGAGCCAGTGATCAGTGAGGATGCAGCGCAGGCTGCTGCGAAAGTTCTCTCAGAGGCTTTCCAGGCAGAGGCTATCAGTGAAGAGACGGCTTCTTATGCGATGGCTGTCCTGGCTTTCGCTGTGGGTGCGAAGGTGAGCGAGGCTGATCTGAAAGCGGCTGCTGATGCACTTGGGTTCTTAGAGTTCGCTGACGGGGTTTGGACATTCACTGACCAAGGGACGGCTTTCATTGACTCTGCCATAGATGGGCGTTACAAAGATATGGCTGCTGCTCTTGGAGAGCAAACAGCAGAGATGGCAGAGTACGGGCGGCGGTTACGACAAGAGAAAGTTCGTGAGATGCGAGAGGCTGTCGATCAACTCCAGGACTGGATCGACGAGATGCAGGGCACGCTCGGGGCAAGCGAACGCCTCTTGAACACCTTTAGAAACTTTCTGAGTTGGGCAGAATACGATGATTCTGACGAATGGCACAACATGGGCGGGAAGGCTGTCCCAATCGAAGCGTCGGCGGATTTTCAAGAGGGCGAGGGGGAGGTTATGCCCTATGGATCGATGAAGCAAGTCAATCCGGCGATCAAGGGCATTGACCCGCCGGTTACACTGGCTCAGGCCAACGTCATCGCTGGGTGGGCTGACGCGATGGCAGATGCTGAGGACGGCCCTGAGAACGCTTGGGCTGCTGCGATATCGCAGTTCAAGAAACTCTACGAGGTCAAGGACGGGAAGTGGCTGAAACAGGAGGACGCTGGTGAGGTGGCCCTTTTTCAAGAGGAAAACATGGAAGAGGCGCGTGAGGCCAAGGCCAAGCGATCAGAGCAGTACGGCATCCACGTCATCGAAGGAAAGTCGGTCACGAAGCCAGAAGAGTACGAAGGTGTCCCGGAATCGCAATTCGGCGATCCGGTGAACTGGGCTTATCCAGCAGATAAGGAACACGCCCCCAGTGTCGCACAGTTCTTCAACCGCGACGGAATGCGTGAGAAGGGGGGATACACGCCCGAGGACTGGGCGATCATTGGCAAGCGGCTGGCAGGGTTGCTTACAAAGAACATGCCAGCAACCTACGAATACGAGAATGGTCAGTTGGTCCACGCAAGCGAATCAAAGGAGGCGCACATGCGAATCATCGAGGCGCTGCGGGCGGGGAACGTCGAGGACGTTATCGACGTGCTCGAGGCATCTAACGAGGCGATGCTCGTCATCGGCCGAATCCTCCAGGCAATCAGCGACAAAGACGAGGATAAGGCTAAGGAAGAGTTGTCGAACTTGAAGGGTGCCATCGGGGAGAGTGCGTCCCTATACGGATACCCGCCGCAGCAGAACGAAGGGTTCCTGATTGAGGTTGATAGCAAGACGTTGCGGAAGCACGTCAACGACGCTATCGCCATGATCGAGGACGGGGACTGGGAGGGAGCCAAGCGTCTCGTCGGGCGCGTTAAGAACTCGCTCAAGGGCGACGGCGACATGGAAGAGACCCAGGTCAGTGAGAGTGAGGGAGAAGAGGGCAACGAAGGCGACGAAGGCGACGAGCTTCAAGAGATCGACCTCCGGGAAGAGCTTGGAGACGGTGTCGTCGTCAGCGTCCTCAACGAGGCTGCACCGCCTGACGCAGCTAATCCCGATCGAGCGCCGGTGCGCGTCCTGACGCGTATCATCCGGCCCGGATGGGGCAACGAGCGTGACAACAACTACTACCCGCGCGAGGTCCTCGAGCGTGACGCCCACGCATTCGAGGGTGCGGATATGTACGTCACGGATCACAAAGCAGGCGACAAGAGCGAGCGTACCAAGGTAGCCTCCGTCAATCAGACATCCATCGACCCTAAAGACGGAAGCGTCATGGGCCTCGTGACCATCTATGACCCAGACCTGGCCGAGAAAACCCGCAATCGGGCCAGGGCGCAAACCCTGAGCACGATGCGGTGTTCGATCTACGCGAAAGGGTTAGTCAAGCCCGACTTCGAGAAGGAAGGGCGCAAGGGCAATCTAGTCGAAGCGATCAGGGATACGCCGAGGCCTGACGTGGACTGGGTGACTAGAGATGGGGCGGGCGGGCATGCCGTCGAGATTCTGGCGACCGAGCGGGTGCAAGAGCTTCTGTCTGAGGTCTCCTTGCCCGATGCGGCAAAGGAATGGGTCGCCGAGAAGGATTATCAAACCGAGGCGCAGCTTCAAGAGGCCATCGATCAGGCCGCGAAGCGCGTCAAGTCGATGACAGGTTCAGGGCAGCCGCTAGGCGAAGGGGGCAATCACGAGCGTAAGACAAACCATCGACCGCCCTCTGGCGAAGAGCGACTGGCTGAGTACCAGGATATCAGGGCGCGCTACTTGCCTGATCACAGAGGCTAGGAGGATACCATGAGCAGCGAATTCTACAGCGGTACTGACTGGCAGCAAAGCTCGACGCCGTCGCTGCCTCGCAAGGTTCATAGACAGGCCAACGATGATACGGACCTGCTGTGGCCGCAGGGAGGGAACTGGGACGCGCTGGCCGACGGACTGCACCCGGTTCTAGCGATCGGGCGCAAGGCTAATCGCAGCCGGTGCATCACTGGGGTCATGATGGCCTATGACTCTGACACCGAGATTGCTATGATGGACGTCGCGGACAAGAAGATTGTCCGTGCCTATGTTGCAAACATCGCCGGTTACTCGCAGGCTGGGACGGCCAACTCTTGGCAGAACACCATCTATCCGGGCGATCCGGTCTTCGTAGACGATGACGCAGCGGTCTACGGTGCGGGTGCAGGCGTGACGCTGACGTTCAGTCCGACGAATGGCGCTGGGGAGAATAACCCGCTTGCCGGGTACGTGTTCTGGTGCCAGGACGAATACGAGGACAATGACGTCGGTGGCCCGAACACCACGCAGGATATCAATCAGCCTGCGGCTGATGACACCACCGAGGTTCTCACCCTCTGCGTGATGATCGTCAACGACTGCGGCCCGGTGATCTAGGCCAGGGAGGATACTAACATGAGAAGGACTCTAAGATTTCTGAGAGATATCCGGAGTGCTCAGCTCGAGCATGCCGGTGCCCCGGAGCAGCGACTGAGCGAGGCCTCGGACATGTTCCGATTCATCGACAGTCAGTTGTCCGGTCTGAGCCTCGATGGCGCGACGGGGGAGTTCAACGAACCCGCCACGCAGATTCAAGAAGCCATGATGTCAGCCGATTTCACCTACGCCATCCAGGAGTTTGTGCAGCGTGAGATGGTTCCTGGCTACGAGGTCAAGCAGTTCGATTTCGAGCCGCTGGTGAAGCCGGACACAGCGCCCAACTATCTGCCGGTCAACCGCTATCAGAAGCGGGCTGGCCTCGAGGACCTCGAGTATCTCGGCCCTGAGAAGGGTGAGCCAAGGCCGGGATCTGTAGTTGACGCGACCAAGCGCCAGTATCAGGTCTACTCTTGGGGTAAGCAGTTCGACTTCTCCATGAAAGCGCTGGTCAACGACGACCTGGGATATTTTCAAAACCAAGCTGAGGACATGGGGCGGGCGGCCCGACGGACGCTCGAGAAGTACGTCAGCCGCATGTACACCAATGCGACGAGCACGGCGCGTCTGACTGGCTTGGGTGTGCTCTACTCGCAGAACGGGCGCTTGACCACGTCCCGGATCAGCGAGGCGAGAATGGCGTTCAATCAGCGCACCGACGCGCGTGGCGAGGCAATCACGGCCTCCCTGGCCTACATCGTTCATCACAGTGGCCTCGTCGACACCGTAAAGCAGATTCAGGCTTCGCAGCTTGTGTCTGAGACGGCGACGAACGCTGCGAACATCGTCAAGGGCACCTTTAATGCGATTGAGGACCCGCACATGGCCGGCACGTCGCCCAACTTGCCCTGGTACGGCTTCACGCGCTGGCAGGACTCGGGGATCGTCCCTCTTGTCCTCCTGCGACGCCAGGGGATGCCGGGGCCGCTGATCCTGCGAAAGAAGAGCGACATCGAGGCCGTGACGAGCTTGCTCGGAGCGGGGGCGAACGTTCCTCCGATCATGGGCGACTTCGCTACCGGCAACGTTGTGATCAAGGTCGTCGACGAGTGGGGCACGTACATCGACGGCACCGAGGGCAACCTGTTCGACTACAGGGGAGCCTACTACTCCAGCGGCACAGCGCCGTAGGCATAGGCCAGATCTAATCAGGAGGAGCGAATCATGGCCAGAACATCAGTCACCGAGCTAGAAGCCCAAGTCCAGGAGTTACGGGGGATTATCAATCGCCTGACAGGCAACGTTCCGCGGACTGAGGACATGGCACCGGAGGATCGACCCGACTACATGCCGCATGGGTCGGACCGCCACGCCGCGTTCCTCGGTTTGCGGGAGGTTGCCGAGGACGACGAGATCAAACCCAAGGCAAAGGGGCCTAACGAGAAGTGGTACACGCTACAAGACCGGACCATGTTCGGTATAGCGGTACGTGAGGAGTTTCTCGAGGCCTACTTGCAGCAACGTGTCGGTGAACTCCAGAAGCCAACAGTGCATCCGGAGGCGCCGCCGATGTGGGTTCCCACCGAAGCACCGGCTAGTGGCATCACTATCTAGCTGGAGACGAGGAGGCAGATCATGCTACCATTGATCAGAATGCAGCCCTGGTATCCCGGTCAGTTTGGGGTCGCGGGCAGTGACACGCCTCTCGGCCTGCGGACGCGTTCATCCGGGTACGTGCTGTACGTTGACACCGATCATCCTGACGCAGACGACAACAACGACGGTTCGAACCCGAACGCACCGCTGGCTACGATTCAAGAGGCGGTCGACAAGCTCTATACGATCCAGGCGCGAGTAGACGCTGCGGGTACTCCGCACGAGCCCTCTGCGGTTGGGTCGGTCATCGTCGTAGCTCCGGGCACCTACGCCGAGAACGTGACGATTGACACGAATGACCCGGACTACGTGACGATCATGGGTGGAGGAAACGGGAAGTATCCAGTCATCATCGCTCCTGCAAGTGGCGACGGGATCACTTGTGATGCCTATGGATGGCGGTTTGAGGGCTTGCATTTTCAACCCGCTGCCGATGGCGCTGGTATCAAGCTCACGCGTGTAAGTGGAGCGGGTGCGGAAGGGACCGACATCGTCAACTGCTTCTTCAACGGCGGTTGGGGGACGGGTCTCTATGGCGTCGAGTTGAACGGTGCCCCGGCTAACGTGTCTATCCTTGGCTGTCGGTTTGCTGAGTTCGGTACAGACTCGATCTGTATCACTGTGACGGACACGTCAACCGCGGACCCGTATCAACTTCATGTGTTCGGTTGCACCTTCCAGGAGTCAGAGAACTACATCGAGCCTGTAGCTGGCGGCTGGAACGCTTCGCTGATCCAGGGCAACCTATTCGCTTGCGCGACTGGCGATCTGGCAGCCACTGACATCTACATCGACTTGAGAGGTGGCTCCCTGGGGTACAACATGGTGACTGGGAACTGGCTCGGTGGTGCTGATTACTCGAACATTGGCGGTTGGTATGCCCATGCGCAGGACTTTTGGGCTGGCAACTTCCACGAGGATACGGCAGAAGCCGAGGTCGGTGACAACGGTATCACCATCGACATTCCGAGTTAGACGACCTGGGGCGAGGGAGCTTCGGCTTTCGGGGGGAGGCTGGTTCCCTCGCCCGATTTTCAAGGGGGTGATCTATGCCAGCTAGCGACGTGCGGGTTCCTTTGCCACTTACGAGGCTCGCGCCCTTTTATCCATCTCAGTTTGGTGTTCCAAACACCGGCGCGGACACGGGGCTGCGTCATAGCTGTGAGGGCACTGTGTTCTACGTCGATCCGAATCACAGCGACGCCAATGACTCACGCGATGGCACTGAACCTGACGCGCCGCTGGCGACGGTAGCTGCTGCGATCGGGAAGTGTGAGGCATACAAAGGCGACGTCATCCTCGTGATGGCGAACAATGCAGGGCCGTACAATGATGCAACCGAAGGCCGTACAACGTCGGTCAATGAAGCTGTAACGGTCGACGTGCCTGGCATCAGTATCATCGGTGTGTCGTCTAGCCCGATGGGTGTCTATTGGTACGTGCCAGCGGATAGCGTCGGTATCACGATCAACGTTACCGATGTCGTCATTGAGGGATTCGCGTTCTTTGGGAATGACGGCGACGAGACAGCGATCCACGCTAGTTACGACGCAGAGTATGGTGACAACGTTACGGTCCGTCACTGCTACTTTGGTGAAGACTTGGGGTACGGCATCAACCTCGAATACTCTTGGTATGCCGACATTCACGATTGCATGTTCGACGAGGTTGGATACGGCATCTATAACGCTGCCGCAGATGACGACGTAGCTTACGCTCGGATCTATCGCAACTGGTTCTACGACTGCCCAAGCGGCGCGATCTGGCTGCCCGACGGCGATCGAAACTTCATCAGCTTGAACGAGATCTACAACAACGATGCGGCTCAGGATGCGGCAGCGGCAAACGTGATGATCAACCTCGGTAACGGATCGAGGAACCTAGTTAGTCGGAACACTCTCGGCTGCAAGGATGGGGCTGGGAACGGGCACTACGACGACGTGTGTAGTGCGGGAACCCATGATGTTTGGGTCAGCAACTACCTTTGGGACGCGATCAGCACGGACAATCCCACGTAGAGGGAGGATTTTCAAGTGAACGATGATAAGGCAAAGAGCCTCGAAGATGGCCGTGGCAAGCCGTCCAAGAAAGAACGTCGCCTAGAGGGTGACCAGCAGGAGGGCTAGATGGGCTGTTCTGACAGTGGCTATGTTAGCCATGACCGGATTGCTGAGTTTCTTGGGAAGATTGAAGGGTTTGATCTTCACAGTCAGCCACTGATGGAGGACGTAGAGCTTTACGTTCAGCAAGGGGCAGCGCGTATCAATGCGGCCCTTGCAGCCACGGCGCAGTGTGACTGCACATTCGCGGGATGGGCGAACACGCTGCTCGAGAACATGAACCTGATTGCATCGTCGCTCTTAATCTACGGTCGGTGTGGAGTAGGGTTCACTGATGATCAGCGTGAGTTCTGGAGTGGATGGCTGAACGATCAGCTAGAGTTGATCAGGACCGGGCAGATAGATGTCTGCCTTGGCGCGACTGGTCCCAACTATCCGGCCTATGGTACTGCGACCCGCGCTGTGACGCGCTGGCAGCGGGCGCAGATCATAGCGAATGACTTGATGGCAGAGCAGGGCTGATATGGCCCTAACCGGGGAGTGACGGGCAGCTCCTCCTCTCGGCGCTCCCCGGAGGGTAAACTATGCCAAGAGTAGCGTTCAGAGCAGTTCGGGGGCGGAACCGGTACTTCACCGACGACATGGCAGAACGTGTGAAGGACTTGCTCGGCCAGCGAATGAATGCCGAGGTCAAGCCATACTTTATCAAGCAGTTCGAGCAAGTCGTTGCAGACTGGGATCACAAACCAAAGTTCAAGGCCCGGAAGTACATCAACCCGGACGCAATCCGCGTTACAGTCCATCCAACAGGGAAAAACGCTCAGATTTGGAAGTGGGTTACTGAAGGGACTGCTGGCAAGGGCAAGGGGCCAACGTATCCGATTGAACCTAAGAACGCACCCTTCCTAGCTTTTCAGTTAGGCTACAAGCCGCATACACAGCCTGGGGGACAGTATGGAGGGTCTGGGACGGCATCAGGTCCATGGGTATTCGCACAACACGTCGATCATCCTGGCATCCGGCCAAGAGAATTCGAAAAACACATAGCTGAGGATAACGAACAGTGGTTCAACCGAAAGATGGAAGCGATCTGGAAGTGGACCATCCGAAGATTATAGTGGAGGACGCATGGGGTGAGGCGATGGGAGGGGACACGTGAGGTCACCGAACTGGCAGCGAAAGATTCCGGACAGGCAGCCGCAATTTGGAGAAGTAGGCACGCGGCTGATCTTGCTCGATGGAGAAAGGCCGGTGCAGTATATCGGCGAGGTTACGGGTACAGTCTACGTTTTCACGGACTTGCACCCGCGCCGGTTCGTTGACCTGCGCGACTTGCCCGGTCTGGTCAAGCAAGAGAGTCGAGAGGTACTTCGGGCGTTGGACGCGGGCGGCGAGTTGCCCGGAGCCGAGGTCGAAGAGGACGAGGATTTTCAAGAAGTGAATGAGGAGGCGGACCATGACGATAACGACAGCGGTCGGTAGATCGCTCAGTACACAGGATGGTTGCGTCTGGCTCCGCCGTCATGGTGGGCTAGAGGCTTTCGTATGGGGCGGGCGGTGTATGCGGATTGACGAGAACTCGGTCGCAGACGGGGGCTTGACGATCACGACGAGGCAGGACCCACGTGGTGGGGTTGAGCGCGATCGAACGCACAGCGAATTGCCCGGGATGGCTGAGGGCACAGTGACCATGAAGCGGCAGATGTACGATCGCAACAAAACAACGATGCGAAAGTGCATGTGGGACGTAGACAAGCGGATTCATTGTGACGGCATGGACCGCGACGCCTGGAACAAATGGCTTGAGATCACGCGGGTCTGCGCGGCCAAGTTTACGGAGCGTAGCCAGAGCGGTACGACTTGGGAGGAAGGCGAGGATGCGATGATTAATTTCCCATACTCTGGCTTTGACGAGGTCGATATCTACCGCGTGCAAGGTAGCGCAGGGGCCAGCGTTGCGAGCAAGGATTACAGAATCCTTGACGTTCATACCTGTATGCCAGACCAGTGCGCAGGGGCGTGCGACGATCAAGAGGACTGCGTTCTAGTAGCGGTGACAGAGGATGACCTGTCCAACTCGTATCTGCTCGTCAATCGCTACGGTGGCTTGCATTCACAGTGGACGGCCGTAACCCTGACAGCCTTTGGCGCGGAAGATGCTAACGCTGTCATCTGCGTAGGGTATTTCGTCGTTGCCCTGAGTACGGGTGATACGAGCATTATCGTGAGTGATGACCTCGGGACGACCCAGGTGAACATCGACGAGAACAATGTTACGGACTGGGCAGCGAACCCGCCAGTCTGCATTGACGCGATCGACCAGACGTTTGTGCTGATCGGTGGGCAGAACGGCTACATCTACGCCAGCTATGACGGTGCGAGGACCTGGGAGACAGTCGAGAACGGTCAAGCCACGGCGAACAACATCACTGAGATCGCTATCTGCCCGAGTAACCCACAGGTGATCTATGCGGCAACGTCGGCTGCCGACGTGATTATCAAGTCAACCAACGGTGGGCGCAGTTGGTATGCCGTGACAGCGACGGGGCTAGCGGGAACGGGCATAACTGCTCTCTGCGTGATCGACGAGAATACCGTCCTAGTCGGAACGGATGCTGGCGAGATCTGGCAGACGACCGACGGTGGTGATTCCTGGTCAGAGCAGAGCGATCTTCCTGTAACCACGAAGGCTACAGCGGATATCGTTGACATCGTTCGCGCAGCGTGCGGCGTGCTGTACCTGCTGGTTAGCGATACAGGCGAGACAGAGTACCAGATCTATCGCAACGTTGACGGAGGGGCAGAAGGCAAGTGGTACGTTCCTGATGATATCGAGGTTCTAGCTGATGAACTCACGGCCATAGCCTGCTGCGATGCTAACCATGCTGTCGCGGTCGGTGGAACTGCGGCAACGTCAAGCCTGGCTGTCCTGGTGCAGTAGTGCGCCATGAGACTCGTACAGGGTATACGCTAGAGATTCGGGAGATAGACCGTGAGCGGATAGACGCTTTTCAGATGCACTCGCCACCGCCGGAGCCTCCTGTCGAAGAGGTCGAGGCATTTGGTGGCGAGATCGAAAAGGTTGAGCGGCCCAATGACCCGGATTATCAAGCTGCCCTGGGCATGTGGAAGCTCCACATGTTCATCGAGGAACTGTCGCTAGTCGCGGATGCAGTGAGGATCGTAGCAGAGCCTCCAGGAGAGCGTGAGGCCGTTGCCGATCTGTTAGGCCGGGAGCCCGACACAGAGGCCCTGTTACGCTTTTCAGTCTTTGTCGACGATGCTGACCGTCAACGCGTGATTGAGGACATTCTCTACCTCTCTACGGTCACGCGACGTGGCATCGAAGAGGCTGCCTGGCGGTTTGGCGTAAAGTGGTCCGGGAAGCCAGTGCTAGAGTACGACTTGGGGCGCAGCCCGGCTAAGTTTTTGCAGCGATACGCTGATTGGAGCGCAGCCGTCGCGTGCAACTATACTTGGGAGCAATTCTGTCGTCTTTCAGGTCCAAAACAGAGCGAGATCGTCGCATGGTGGATGACAAATAACGCTCTGACATTCCTGCAGAACCACGCATAGGGGGAGGGTGATGCAAGTTACGTTTGACGGGTACCGAGCCGGTCGGCTCGATTGCTCTCGAATCAACCTTTGGCACTCTTATCAAGATCGATTCGCGCGGTCGCCAGAGACGGGTAAGCCCGTTGTGGCGACCGTTCCGCATGGGACCAAGGGTGAACTGATCGAGCGCGACGGTGACGGGTGTTTGGTTGAGGTAGGGGTCAATGGGCAAGTCGTGCGCGGGTGGGCTACGTTCTACTTTTTCAAGGAGTTGAAAGAGGAATGGGACAAGAAGCAACGAAGCAACTCCATGAGCTAGACTTGCAGTTAGAGAGCGGGAGCCTCAAGGTGCAAGCTGTTGGCGTCAACGCGCTGTCATTCTTAGAGGCTAAGTATAGCCTGCATGAGTTCTATGAAGCCCTCTCTAAGGGCGATGACGATACAAAGGAATGGCTGTCGTCATTGACCCCTGAGCGTGACGCAGAGATCAGCCGCGGGCTTGACCTCGTCCTCAACTACTGCCTGACTTGGGGTGTAGCAGAGGACCCACCGGACGAGGACTTAGATGTGCTTGCAGCGATGGGTATCGACGTAAGCAATCCCAAGATTGCGCGTCTCTACTGGCTGCGGATCATCCGCTTAGACGGTAACGAGGCTGTCATGGTGCAGAACTCCGTGAGAGCCCTTACGCAAGGGCGTTTTGTTGAGATGGTAGACAACGCAAAGGCTGAATCAGAAGGAAAGTAAGCGATGCCATTTGGACTTGAGCGGCTCGGGCTAGGCGTTTTTGTTGACGGCTTCCGTGATTTTCAACGGCAGACGAAAGACATGAGCAAAAGCGTCAAGGGGTTGTCTGATGACATGGACAACTCCAGCGGTGCCGATAGATGGGCTGACAGCCTGACAAAAGTAGGCAAGACGGGCATGAAGGTCGGTGGCGTGATGACCGCTGCCTTGACCGGGCCGATCCTCGGAGTAGCTGCTGGCGCTGCCAGTGCTGCTGCTGAATCTGAGCGGTATCGTAACGCATTGATAGGACTTTCCGGCGGTGCTGACGAAGCGGCCAAGTATATCGAGGCGATTCAGAGTGCATCGATGGGAGCGATCAATTCTACGCAGGCTATGAGTATGGCTACGCGCGCCCTGACGTTCGATGTTACAGAGAACGCTGAGGACATGCGGAGGCTGACTCAGGTGGCGATTACGCTTGGTCGCGCCCAAGGACTTGACGCGACGCGTGCCGTGAGTGACCTGACGGTAGCTCTCGGCCGTCAGAGCCCGATGATCCTCGACAACCTCGGGATCACCATGAAGCTCAGTGAGGCTTACGAGGGATACGCGGAAAAGAATGGCATCGCTGTCAGCGCCATGACAGCAACGCAGAAACGGGCTGCTTTCGTGAGCGAGGCGCTTGCGAAGGGTACTGAAGTAGCGACTAAGCTTGGCGGTGTTACAGAGGACTTAGGGATTCAGCAAGAGAACCTCCAGTCGCAGATGCACGACCTCAAAGTCGAGATCGGGCGAGAATTGCTGCCTGTGATGGTTGACTTGATGGGTGTAGTCTCGAGCGGAGTGAGCAAGTTTGCTGATCTGGACGAAGAGGGCAAGAAAGTCATTTTGACCATAGGGGCTATCGGTGTTGTCTCTGGCCCGACAGTGACGGCCTTAGGAGCCTTGATCAGTGCGGGTGGGGTCTTAGTCCGTTTGCTCCCGGACATAGCAACCGGCTTCTCGCTGGTAGCCAGTGGAACCGGTATGCTAGAGACAGCTTCACTTGGTGCTGGTGCTGCGGTTGGCAGTCTAGTTCTCCCGCTAACTACCATCGCTACCATACTAGGCGGTCAAGTTTTTGTATGGAAGCGTGCTTATGATAACTGGACCCTTTTGAAAGGGGCATGGGATACTACAGAGACGCCAGAGGATAAGATCGAGTTCCTTCGCCATGCCACGTTTGGATTGCGCAAGGAAGTCGAGGCCTGGTTGCTCTTGCAACAAGAGATTCCTGTTGCGTCTGAGTTAGCATCTGGCTCACTCAACGACTATGCTGAGATGGCAAGGCACCTCGACAACAAGACAGGTGAGGCCAAGGTATCTGTTCGTGAATTGAAGGATCAGCTTCGTGAGTTGCCCGGTGACGCTGATCCGGCGACTACGGCTCTTGACGAGTTGGCCGGTGCTGCGGAAGAGGTCGAATTCACTGTGGGCAGCGTAGCTGCCAAGTTCGGCGAGATGGCTCCTGAGGACTGGCGTGAACAGGCTTGGCAGCTGGCACAGAGTCTCAATCTAAACAGTGCAGAGTTGACGACGCTGGCTAAGAAACTTGGGATCGCTGACCAGCAACAAATCGCCTACACGGTTCGGTCGCACAAGCTGGCAGAGATGCTCGATGCAGGAAAGATAAGCTCGGTTGAGTTTGCTGAACAGATGGCGCACCTATCGGATCAATTTCGCACACAAGACACAGTGCAGCGCGATCTGAATACGCAGATGTCCGACCATAAGATGATGATGGCTGACGGGAAGGAAGAGACGGATAACATTGCGACTAGCACTGAAACTGCCACTACGAAAACAGAGGAGTTTACGAGCCAAACACTCTTAGCCAAGGATTCAGTCGAAGAGGCCATTGGTGTCTACGTAGACGAGGAAGAGCAACTCGGCCTGACAACGGAAGCGACCGACATTTTCAAGGGATCGGTCGAGGATGCCGACGAACAGACAATCAATTTGAGTGACAACACACGCTGGCTGGCTCGTAGGTTGCAAGAAGCCGATCCGAAGCTCGAGAACACCAAAAAACAGACTGAATACTACAAAGATTCAGTCGAGATAGCCTCGTGGTGGGTTGACAAGCTGGGTGAGAACATAAAGAACCTTCCAGACAGTAAGACCATCGACATCTACATCAATACCCATGGTGGTGGTGGGCAGCAGCAAGAGGGCGGGCAGATCTGTGAGTCTACACCTGGCGGTGGATTCACCTGACGACCCGCTTATCAGCATGGCACGAGTTACGTGCCACAAACAGGGTTGGCCTATCTTCACGAGGGCGAGGCCGTGCTGACGCGAGCGCAGGCCCAAGCGTACCGGACGATGACACAGCATAATGAGTACAACTACAACCTGACGACACAATCAACCACGCGTCCCGGTAGTCTCCGAATGGAGTTCGAGGCTATGGAGGTCTTGGCATCCAGATGACCTACCAGCATAAAGTTGACCTGAATACCCATAACGAGATTGAAGCCTTCCGCTGGCGATCGGGCAAGATCTATGAGATCGTCGACGAGTTTGGGTTCCCGACTGGCGTCAACCGTGTTATTGCCCACCCTGCGAGTATCCATTATGAGCCAGATGGGCCTGGGGCTGGTAGTTGGCAAGAGATCGACATCGAGCCGACGGTCACATCGACTCACTGGACCGTATCAAAGAACCGGTGGACGCTGGCGCTGTCAAAGGGCTACAGCGTCGATTGGCCGGTCATCATCCATCGGCGTGACGGGGGTACGGGCAAGGGCTTCACGTTCAAGTGGAAAGTGGCCGCGGTCGGCCACGTCGCCACGAGCCGTGATGTCACGATCCTCCAAACGGCTCAGGACGTTCAGGGGCAAGCAGAGCAACTGACCGACGAAAACGGCGATCCGATCCCAGGGCGCTATCAGGTCACTTACCCGGACGTTTTTCAAGGTGTAGACGTAAAGTACCGTAACGGACGCGATCTCCTCAAGCAGGATATCGTCATCTCCGAGACAGCGAAGCAATCGCTTCGGACGGCAATCCAGAACCAAGGTCTCGATCCGGACGGGTGGCTTGCGATAGCTACCAAAGTCGATGTATCGAACCTCAG
>Ga0180432_10005283_pt1 | contig 17270 bp, 15 predicted proteins | sample SS_ome_10_FD_132414 | JGI IMG/M metagenome (GOLD analysis project Ga0180432, IMG submission 132414) | Hypersaline lake sediment archaeal communities from the Salton Sea, California, USA - SS_1_MS_2 metaG | ecosystem: Environmental > Aquatic > Non-marine Saline and Alkaline > Hypersaline >...
GAGGTCACAATCATGCATGGGAGGACTCAATGAGAAGTATTAGCGTAGGCAAGAAACGATATGTGTCCTTTGGTGCGCTCTTGATGCTCATGGCTGCTGTAGGGGCCTTCCATATATGAGCTCACCCACATCAGCAATACCTTCGATGAATTGATCATGGTGGTGAATGGGGAAGCAAGACAGGCGTGAACCTTTAGCGATTTGTTCTGGAAGTTACTCAAAGTAATGGTAGACGATCCAAGTTTATTTTGCCCGCGAAATGAACGGAAAGCAGACTCTAATTCGGGTAATTGTGGAAACGGTAAAGAAGGCTGAAGGGAGGAGAAGATGTTTAAGCGAATGAAACTTGGTACAAAGCTTATGATGCTGGTCTTGAGTTGTGTTATTGTGCCGGCGGTGGTTACACTGGTGGTTACGGGGATAAAAGGCAAGGCTATAAAGGTCTCGGTGAACGCAGAAATCTACAAAATGAGTGATTCAGATCTGGCCCACATTGCAGAGGGGATTTACGAGACCATAGATCAGGCCGTTCGTGCCGCCATAAGACTCAACTGCCTCTCCCTGGCCAAAAACGCCGAAAAGGGGTCTGCTTCTTTTATTATCAGTTCAAGAAAGGCATCCTGAGTGAGGAAGAGGCGAAGGGTAACGCGACTGATTATCTGCTTTCACAAAAAATCGGTGTCGCGCTCCAGAGAGGCGCAAAGGGATCAGGGGGAACCTGGCTTGATGATCGCTCTGGGCTTCCAGGTCCATATCCTGAGTTCCATGATTCCCATTTTTCTCATGTGTATTGGGACCGTGAGCTCCATTCACATTCTCTCCGAATTCTTTGACGTCTACACCCGGGAGAAGGGCCGCAAAGAGACCATTCGAGAGGTGATGCAGACCTTGTTCGTACCCATCCTCTATACGTCGCTCACCACCGCTGCAGGGTTTGCCTCCCTTACATTTACGCCCATCCCGCCTGCCCAGGTCTTTGGCGCCTTCCTGAGTGTGGGGGTCATGATTGCCCTGGCTGTATACCGTTGTCTTTGTGCCGGCATATATCATGATGATCCCGGAGGGAGAGCTGGAAAATTTCAGTATGTCCGCCCGCCGGAGGGGAGGTGGGAGCTTGTTGACGAGGATGCTTCGGGCCACGGGCCGTTTGACCTGCAACCATGCAGGAGCGCTTCTAGGGGTGCTGGCCCTGCCGGCCCTATTGACGGCAGGGGAAAAGTGGTTTTTCAAAAAGGTGAAGGAGGGCGGAGTCCAACCGGACAAAAGCTCGAAGGAGTTGAGTGCTGGTGAAATTTCAAATGAAAAAAGCGAGGCATAAAATGAAAATATTCTCAGTGATCGTGGCGTGAAGGAGCGCATGGAGGCCATAAAGGCCAGGGTCCCTGACATTCGAAAGATGAAATCAGAAGTCGTCATCCATCGCGAAATGGTGGACATTCTTGAGGGCATCGAAAAATACTCTCACCTCATGGTCTTGTACTGGGCCCACAAGGTCCCCGAGCAAAGCCGATCCTTGACCCGGGTGCCTCCCATGGGCAGAAAGGATATCCCCCTTACGGGCATCTTTTCCACGTGCAGCCCGGCCCGGCCCAACCCCGTGCTCGCGTGCGTGGTACGACTGTGCGGGAGAAGGGACAATGTCCTGGAGGTGACCGGCATCGATGCCATCAATGGGAGTCCTGTGATCGATATCAAACCCTATGTCAGGGAATGGTATCCCGAAACCGGGATCCGGATTCCTGAATGGATGCGTCACCTGCAAGAGGAAGTGGGGGAAGATGATTCGGAGACCTGAGAAAATCGACCGCCAATTCAGAGGTCCAAAGAAGAGGAGAACTCATGAGAGGGATTGAAACAGAAAGAGTCAAAAACAGATCCGATTTACCTGCCCGCGATACCGCGTGGATGGGACAGATGAAACAAGACCCCAGAAGGGATTTCCTTCAAGCCATACGCGACAACGATGGGGTCCGCTGTCTTCTAAAGACGGCTGAGATCCACGGACACTTTTGTCCGGGGAGCGCACTGGGCGTTATGGCGTCTCTGTGCGGCCTGCGGCAGCTGGGGGGAGAATTGATTCCTTCCGACGGCTTGGAAGGCCTTATGGCCATCGTCGAGATAAACGCCTGCTTTGCGGACGGCGTGCAGGCGGTGTCAGGATGTACCCTCGGCAACAATGCGCTGGTATATCGAGACCTGGGCCGCATGGCGGTAACCTTTGCGATCCGCAGAAAGGAGACAGGGGTGCGCGTCCGGGTTCGGCCGGATTCTCGCTCCCACATCACGCGGGCGGTTCCGGAGTTTCACCCTCTATTGGAAAAAGTCATTAAGAACCGGGAGGGCAGCCCCGAAGAAGAAGCAGCGTTTAAAGAAAAAGGGCGGGAGGCGGCCTTTGCCCTCATCCGGCTGCCCTTCGAACAACTCCTGATCACGGAGAACATCCAACCCGATTTGCCTGAATACGCCCCCATAACCGATAGCGTGGTCTGCCCGGCTTGCGGAGAAGTGATCATGTCGACAAAGGTGGTAAGGGATGGGGAAAAATCCGGCCTGTGTTATATGTGCGCGGGCGGTCTATACCATCAGGTGGAAGGGCAGGGGATTGTCACCGTCTGCCACGGGAAACAGTGCATTTTGCCGAAGGCCGGCTCAGATGGCCCTTTGAAGAAAGGAAACCGAGACCATGGATAAAAAAGGAGGCGACCACCATCATCAGGGGCATGGCAAACTCGGGCGGGGGCCCAGCAGTTTCTGGATGCAGGATCCAAAGGTGGTCTTTAAGGGGCTTGAACTCAAAGAGGGGGATTCTTTCCTCGATCTGGGGTGTGGACCTGGAGATTACGCCTTGGAGGCCTCCAGGCTCCTTGGAGATTCAGGCCTTGTCTACGCACTGGAGAAGTGGACCTACATGATCGACGCCCTGAAACAAGAGGCAGAGGCCCGGGGGCTTGCCAACCTCAAAACAATAACCGCCGACATCACCGAACCCCTGCCCATGAAAGACCGATCCATTAATATTTGCTTCCTGTCAACAGTGCTCCACATCTTCAGTCTTTCCAGGATTGAAAAAACTTTGTTTTCCGAAATCCGCCGCGTCCTCAAGCCCGGCGGGCGCGTGGCCGTTATCGAGTGTAAAAAGGAAGACCAGCCCTTTGGCCCGCCCAAACATATGCGACTATCCCCCCAAGACCTGGAAGCCTCCTTCACAAGATACGGCTTCAAGAAGATCAATCTCATAGACCTTGGATACAATTATATGATTCAATTTAAAATTCATCACCCTTGACCCATAAGCGTGAATAAAGGGACGGGGCCATCAATATGAACCGGTCTGAGGATTAACGGCCGGGGGCCGAGACTCGAGAGAGTCGGGGGAAGCCCTTCCTTAGGCCGAAGGACAAGGCGGCAGAGGGGCCGGATGAGTGGTGGCCATAATAAAGGCCTCCCGGAGACAGGGTGTCTCCCGGGAGGCTCTTTGAACGTCTAAAACGTCTACTTGACGCAGGCCTTCAGTTGATCCAGGTCGGGTGTGTTAAAATTCCGGCCGTGGCTGAAGGGCTGTGAGATGGCCCGCCAATCCTCCAGTTCATTGAGAAATTTATACTGGGAATAGGCGATCTTGGCAAACAAGGGGTTTCCCTTGGCTGATTCAATGGTGTGCTTGTTCACGATCTGCTGGATTTTATCAAGGTCCCCTTCACTGAGTCGGGTGATTTTTATGCCCTTATCCAGGAATTTCTTTGTGGCAATAATGTCCTGGTATTCGAAATAGGTGAAGGACCAGAGGAAATTGGCCATGGCGGCCGTCTTAATGATGTCTTTTTCCTCCTCTGTAAAGCCATCCCATACCTTCTTGTTGATCATCACCCCGAATATGGCCGCCGGCGCATGCCAGGGAGGACTGGCCCAGTACTCTGTCACTTCCGCCAGTCCCAGATTCCAGTCAACGGTAGGTGTGTTGTACTCACAGGCGTCAACCACGCCCTTTTCCAGGGCCTGATACACTTCTGAGCCGGCGAGCATGACCTGCACACCGCCGAGGTCCTTCAGGACTTTTCCCTGTATCTTACCGCCCATCCTTATTTTTGTCCCTTTATAATCGGCGATGGTTTTGATGGGCTTATGTCCCCTGACTCCGGACTCGGCCGAATGCGTTCCATGGGGGATGCAGACCAGGCCGTATTTACCGTAGACTTCTTGGATAAGCTCAAATCCGCCTGCCTGGTAAACCCATACCATGTAATCGGTTGCCGTAAGACCCATAGGATGGGACCCGATGATGTTGAATGCCTCGTTTTTCCCGGCCCAGTATCCTCCCCAATCCGCACCCATGGGGATGGTTCCTTCCCGGACGGCGTTGAACACTTCAAAGGCGGGAACCAGGCTGCCTCCCGGGAAAAACTTGATCTGCAACTGGTCACCACCCAGGTCATTTACAAGTTTTACAAAATGCTTGTCGATTTCGATCAGTTGAATGCCTGCAGACCAGACAGACGTCATCTTTAGTTTTTCCCCGGCCATTGAGACTGACACACCAAAGACCATAAGGAAACACAGCGATAGCAGTATCGTTGTCAAAAAAGTCTTCTTTTTCATTTATCCCCCTCCATGTTCAATTAAGGTTATGATCAGGTGTAGACGTTTCCGCGCTTTTCTGATTCACCTCCTTTCCTCAATGTGTCATGGGTTTTTTTGTTTGGAAACTAACTGCACTTGCACGTAATGCCCCCGTCTACCACGAGCTGGGCGCCCGTAATGTATTTGGCCTCGTCGGAAGCGAGAAAGAGCGCCGCATGAGCCACGTCCCAGGCATCCCCCATCCTTTTCATGGGACATTGGGCGTCACGGATTTTGATCATTTTTTCTATGTCTCCATCTGCATAGGTGTTTTTGAGGGGTTCAACGATCATGGGTGTATTCAGCAGGCCTGGAAGGATGCAATTGGCACGGATGTTTTTTTCAGCATAATCGAGGGCGATTGTCTGAGTCAGTTGGAGAATACCCGCTTTGGTGGCGCTGTAACCCACACACGAATAACCGATGTAACGTGTCGCTGAGATGGATGAAATATTGACAATCGCCCCCCCACCCTGCTTTTCCATGTAGGGAAGAACATACTTGCAAGTGAGAAACTGGCTTTTAAGGTTGACGGCAAAGATATGATCCCAGTTTTCCTCGGGTGTTTCCACCACGCCCCCCACTTCAACAATTCCCACATTGTTGTGGAGGATGTGGACGCGATCGTAGACATCAATGCAGTGTTCAACCATGGCCTTGACCTGATCTGATTTTGACACATCGGCCTGGTAAGCCGTGCAATGGTTGCCTTCCTGTTCAATAATGGACTTTGTTTCCTCAGCCGCGGAAAGATTCATGTCAACGGCAAAGACAGTGGCTCCTTCTCTGGCGAAAAGCGCCGCTGTAGCCTTGCCATTACCCCATCCCGGGCCGACAGAACCCGCACCTGTTACGATGGCAACCTTGTCTTTTAGTCGTTCACCCATGTCTTGCACCTCCTTATGAGGCTTCTGGTTTTTTTCCTAGGTCGATATTTTTGGTTTTTGAACAAAAGGCATCATTGCCCCTTTGGAACCCGGTTTTTTCAAGGGGCTAAATAGATATTCCCCAATTCTTCCCGTAAAAAGACCGCCCGTGCTCAGACCTTCCGTGCCTTTCCTTCCCAGTATTTTTCACGGAGTTCCCGTTTCACGATCTTGCCGTAGTTGTTCTTCGGCAGTTCCTTTACAAAATCGACGGATTTGGGTTTTTTGTATCCAGCGATGTTGTCCTTGCAAAAGAGAATCAACTCCTCTTCTGTCACTGTTGACCCTTCAACCGGGGCGACCACAGCCTTGACGGCCTCCCCCCATTTGGGATCTGGGACGCCGATAACCGCGACTTCCCTCACCGCAGGATGCTTGATAAGAACTTCTTCAATCTCCCTGGGATAGATGTTTTCCCCTCCACTGATGATCATGTCCTTGGATCGGTCCATAATGAACAAGTAGCCGCGCTCATCCAAATAGCCCATGTCACCAGTGTGAAGCCATCCGTTCCTGATGGTGTCCCTGGTGGCCTCATCGTTTTTCCAATACCCCTTCATGACCAAGTCTGAGCGGGTCACGATTTCCCCTGTTTCGCCGGGAGGGAGTTCCTCGTCGTCCGGGTTGACGATTTTGACTTCTACGTCGGTGCGCTCAATGCCGGCGGAGGCAAGCCGTTCCATTTGTTCCGGGCTTCCTTCCCGCACATGATCCCTGTGGGGAAGGCCGGTGATGGTCATGGGGGATTCCGCCTGGCCGAAGAGCTGCACAAGACAGGGTCCCAGCTTCGCCATGGCTTCCTTGAGGTCTTCCACCAGCATAGGGGCCCCGCCGTAATTGAGGGATTTGAGCGAACTGAGGTCATAATTTCCCAGTGCGGGGCTATCCACCATGAGCTTAACCATAGTGGGCGCGGCAAACATATTGGTGATGCCGTGTTTTTGAATGGCTTCAAAGACGCGTTCGGGATCAAAGGATTTGGAGGCGAGGATGATGTTTGCCGCGCCCTTGGCAATATTGGGCAGGGCGTACAGGCCACTGCCGTGGGAAAGGGGGGCGCCGTGGAGGGCCGCATCGTCCGGGCCGAATCCAGGGCAGATATCGGCATAAAAGTTCATGGTCATGGCCATCAGATTACGGTGTGTCAACATGGCCCCCTTAGGCATGCCGGTTGTTCCCGAGGTGTAAAAGAGCCAGGCCGTGTCATCAGGGTGGACATTCACATCTACAAATTGATCGGATTCGGAGGAGATTAGCGTGCCGTAATCCATCAGGTCGCCTTGAGCGCCAGCGAGCGTGATGAGCTGTTTGGCTTTCGGGATGAGAGCACGGATTTCGCCAATGGCATCGTTGAATTCAGAAGATAAGATAACCGCCTTGGCATCGGAGTGATCGATGATAAAAGCGAATTCCTTGGGGTGGAGACGAAAATTGATGGGCACTGCACCGCATCCGGCCTTGAAGGCGGCAAATATGGATTCCAGGGTCTCAGGGTAGTTGTATTGGAGCACCGCCACATGGTCCCCCTGCCGGATACCCAATCTTCCCAGGGCGTTGGCCAGACGGTTGACCCGTGAATTGAACTCTGCATAGGTCAGCTTTCTAGGCCCGTGTGCAATGGCCAGCTTGTCCGGAAAAGTACGTGCTGATTTGGTCAATAAGGTGCCTATATTCATTTTTTCCCCTTTCACATCACGCAGCCCCCGTCTACATTCAAGGCCTGTCCCGTGATGTAATTGGAGGCGTCCGAGGCCAAAAAGAGAATCGCCTCTGCCACGTCATCGGGTTCACCCATACGAGCAATGGGCAAGTCTCGAACACTGTAGTCATAGCCATGGGTCATTTCAGTTTGACAGGCGCCAGGTGCAACCGCGTTGACATAGATGCCGTCCTTGGCTACCTCCTTGGCGATCCACTTCGTCAATGCCATTAGGCCGCCTTCTCCTGCGGCATAAGCGGGCCCTGATCGGCCGCCGATGGGCTCGGAGATATTTTCGGGTTTGGACGTTGCTCCCCCGATGAGACCGGAAATGGAACTTACATTAACGATTTTTCCGTATTGTCTCTCTTTCATATGGGGATATATGGCTTGAATGCACAGGAATGTGCCTTTCAGAACCACATCTATGACCTTGTTCCAGGTCGCTTCAGATGTTTCCAGAAGGGTATCTCTGTGCATAATACCGGCATTGTTGACGAGTATATCGATGTGGCCGAATTGACTTATCGTATCCCTTACCATGCGCTTTACATCCGAGGATTGGGCCATGTTTGCATGGATTCCGAGGGCTTTTCGGCCCAGTCTCCGGATCTCATAGACGGTGTCACGGGTGGAGATGATATCGGCCACAGCCACATTGGCACCCTCTCTTGCCAACACCATGGCGGTTGTTCGGCCGATCCCCTTTGATCCCCCGGTAACAAGGGCGTTGCGGTCATAAAGGTCGATGGGACCGCTGATCCCCCTTTTTCTCATGCCTTTCCCTTGTCTCTTGAGGTCTGGGCCTTGAAATGTTCCTTTCCCATCCCCTGTCAGATCGGAAGGCATATCCGGCAGAGGGGAGAGGGCACTTTCCGCCCGCATCTTATAGTAGAACCGCGGAGAAATGTACATCCCCCCATAAGGTGGAAAACAACCACACAAAAGGGTGATGGCACGGGGTTATCTGGCCAGGTACACAAGGCCCTCTTTGAGGGCCTTGTTAATCGCTTGGGACCGGTTGGATACCCCCAGCTTATGATAGATGTTCTTGAGGTGCGATTTAACAGTATCTAAAGAAATGCAGACAGATTCCGCAATCTGCTGGTTCGACTTGCCGTCCACCAGGCACTCAAGAATTTGAAGTTCTCTCTGGGAAAGGGTGTTCCGTGAATGTCCCGCTGCGGATTGATGTGGGCCTTTCAGCTGTTGCAAAACCTTGCCGGTTACGGAAGGATCGATGTATGAATGACCCTCAAATACGAGGCGTAGGATCCTGACCAGATCTCCCTTTTTGACGTCCTTGAGCACGTAACCGTCTGCTTGGGCTTTGATCGCTTCAATCACATATTCCTCATCATCATAGTTGGTGAGGAGGATGACCTTGATTTGCGGTCTCTTGTCTTTGATCAGGCGAACGGCCTCAATGCCGCCAACACCAGGCATCCTGAGATCCATCAACACCACATGAGGATGATATTGATCAAGGACTTCAATGCATTCCAGGCCGGATGCCGCGCCGTACACCACGCGGATATCCGGTTCCAGTTCCAGGAGCGCCTTTAAGCCTTCCCTGACAATAACGTGATCATCAACAACAATGACCCTGATCTCTGCCATTTTGAGCCGTCTTCAGATAAGATCACAAAATCTTTGAAATAACCCGGGTTTCGACTCATCAGGGGGCCTCTTCTCAAAAAAACCCGGCAACGCCCTGCAGTTAGAGAGAAACGGTTACTGTAATCCGGCAACCCTTTCCATTTTGAGCGTCCACCCAGAACTCCCCGCCTAGATCCTCGGCCCGTTCACGCATGGTCAAAAGTCCCATGCCCGGGTGGTTGACCCGCTCGGTATTGGGGTCGAAAACGAACCCCCGGCCGTTATCCTGGACGATTAAGCATAATTGGTTCCTCGTGTCGATATTGAGAGAAATATCCACCTTTGAGGCCCGGGCATGTTTTTGAATGTTGCGAAGCGCTTCTTGAAAAATCCGGTAGAAGGCGATCCCCACATTGGGATTGACGTTCAGGGTTTCAGGGCATTCGAAGTTGACTGTTAGATTGGAATCCTCTTTGAAATCGGTAATGGCCTTATTAAAGGCGACAATACCCAGGTCATCCAGTATTTTTGGCCGTAAGTCGCTGATTATACTTCGTGATTTTTTGAGTGCCCGGTTGATGTCGCGGACCAGGCGATTGAGTTCTTCTTCGAGTCTCGGCAGGTCCTTGTTGATCAGGGCCTGGCAGAGGAGGGCCTTGTAGCCGATTCCCGTTAGGGCCTGGGTAATGGTATCGTGAATGTCGGCGCCGATTCTCTTTTTTTCTTCTTCCTGCACAAAGATGAGCCTTCCGGTCAAGTCATGAAGTTCTTCCTTTTTGCGGGCCAGTTCGGAGACCATGAGGGAGTTGGACAAGATAGCCCCGGTAAAATAGGCAAACTGATATAAGAGATTTTTGTCAAATCTCTGAAATTTGAAAACTCGGCCCTGATCATGAACGAAAAAGAGACCTGTCACATGGGCATTGCTCGTATGGATGGGAATACAAATGACCTTAAATTTCTCCTGTTCCATCTCCTCGTCAAAGGGAATTATGGCGCCGTAAAGATCGATGGCCATGGCCCTGTCGGTTTCAACAACCTGGAGGGCGACTTTTTCAACAAATTCAGGTGAAGGCTGGATGCCGATCAATTTGCCCTGTTTCCATTGCTCTTTTCCCTTCCTTCTCACATAAGGCACCATAAAGGACCCGTCCAGGCCGAAGATGTCGAATATGCCCTGGTTGGTGCATGCCCGAAGTTCTTCTTCATCAAAAATAGATATGGCCTTTGCCGCGTAGCGGTGGAGCTTCTGGAGTTGATTGCGGCGGTGGCTGATGATTTCGTCCCGGGTCCTGAGAAAAGAATCCGACAACAAAAAATTGGAATAACTGATCAAATGGGTAATGACTTTCATGTCCTTAAAGGTTATGAAGTCCTGGGCCGATTTCCTGTGGGCATTGTAGTCGTTTATGAGGAGCCACATGACCTCGGTAAAGGCCATCTTGTAGGCAAAGACATCTTTGAGTTCATAGCCTTCAATCGCCCGTTCATACCCTATCTGGCGTTGATCCTCAAAGAGGACGTCCACTCTGCCGTTGAGGGCTTCCTGGAAGGCCTTTAGAAAGAGCTGACTGCGCTTTTGACCTTTGGGATGCTCTGCGATGAAATAATTGTACGGACTGGGGGGATCTTTTTTCAGTCTCTGCCGGATGAGTTCGTATATGCGGGATTTATGGCCCCTGAAGAATCGAGAGAGCTTCTCCACATCCGCATCGGCAATGATTTCCTGGGAGTCAATGCCCTGGACGAATTGTTTGGTTGCCACTCTCATGGTGCGATCTCCCATAGGGCCACAACCGGTGCCTTTCCCATTGAACCCTGAAGCTTGAAAAGGGGGGATCGGTTGGAATGCACTAAATATCCCTGGCCTAATAAACAGATTTCTTATAACATAGGGGGCAATGACATAGAAGCTCATTTTTGGGCCCGTGCCTTAGGGGTTTTCTTCAGGGAGATGCCGTGGGAGAAAACCCGGGTTGCAGTAACAGAAACAGACAGGAGGTGATAGCATGTCGAAGGTGAGAATCGCCCTGTGCCAATTTGCGCTGAAAGATGCGCAAAGCTTCGAGGCCATGGAAAGCCATCTGAGAGAGCAATGTGAAATCGCCCTTTCAAAACGGCCTGACATTGTTCTGTTTCCCGAGTATGTCACCCTGGGGTTGCTGGCAATGGCCGGTGCCGGTCTCACCTATAAAGGCCTCAAACAAGCCGTGATTGACCATGTAGCCCCCTTCACACCCCGATACGAGGCCCTGTTCTCTGAGCTGGCGGGGCAGAGTGGAGCGATCATTGCGGCCGGGTCTCACTGGATCATGGAAGGACCTGAGGGTCTGGGTTTTAATACGGCCCATGTGTTCTTCCCGGATGGAAGAATCGTCAGGCAAAAGAAAAATCATCTCTTTCCCGGGGAGACCGACTGGGGAACCGTGACTTTTGACGGCCTGCACGTGATCAAGACTCCCAAAGTGACGGTTGGTCCCATGACGTGTTATGAGGCCGAGTTTCCTGAAACGGGTCGTCATCTCATGCTGGAAGGGGCCCTGCTTTTTTTGTGTCCTTCGGCGACCTATACCATACGCGGCTTTTACCGTGTCCGCCGTTGCTGTGCAGCCCGTGCCGTGGAAAATCAAGTTTATGTGGCCGAGTGTCACCAGGTGGGGGCCTTATCCGTACCCGTTGATAGGCCATTTACCGGATACGGGCGTTCGGCGGTCTTTTGTCCCATTGACGACCAGACCATGGTAGATAACGGGGTATTGGTGGAAGCCGAAAGCCCGGATGAGGAAATGGTCGTCGTGGCGGAGGTGAACTTGGATGTCCTGAGGCGATCCCGTGAGTCTTCAGAAGCGACCATCCTGAAAGACCGTCGCCCTGAGACCTATAAAAAACACTATTCCCTGTATTGAAGGGGACCAGGGACGGTCATTTGTTCCCTCTAATCCTGATCCCCTTGAGCCGGGAAGTTAGGATCCCCCCCAAGCCTTGTGACGCTTTGAGGGATATTATGCGATCTCAACCAATTCCAGATCGAAAAACAGGGTCTGACCAGCCAACGGATGGTTTGCGTCCAGGGTGATGGTCTCTTGACTGACATCGGTAATAATCAGGTCAATCAGTCCACCGTCTTGTTGTTTCATCTGCAGCCTCTGTCCCATGGTAGGTGTAATATTTTCGGGCAATTTATTCTTTTCGACCTCTACCACCAGATCGTCACGCCTCGGGCCGAAGGCTTCCTCCGGCGGGATTTCAATGCTTTTTGTATCCCCGGTCTCCATGCCGATGACCCCTCTTTCAATGCCGGGCATGACTTCTCCGGTTCCCACGACGAAATCAAAGGGTTCCCGCTCCCTTGAATTATCGAACACCTTTCCATTCTCCAGTTTACCCGTGTAATGTATCTTGACTGTGTCTCCATCTTTTACTTTGCTCATGAATACCTCCAATCCATTATTTTGGGTTGATCCTAAAGGTCCTTTCATGGAGAAACCCCCATATGGGCATACCTCCACCTTCAGAAGAGTAAAATCAGACTGCAATGCTTTGCAGCCGTCCGTTCCAACGATTGATGTCAAAGCGGGGAAGGCAAGCGCCGATTGTCAGTGGACATGTAACTTGATAGGTGGATGCAAACGCATGAAGGCTTAACTGGCTTAAAAAGAACAGCTTAAAGTATCTCAAACATAGAAAAATCAGTCAACCCCCTTTTTCGTTTTCGGGTGAAGTCGGTGATTTTTTTGAATTCAGCCTTCAGGGTTGATTCAAGATCTCGCCCACCTTCAGGGAAAGTTCTCTCAAATTGAAGGGCTTCTGAATGAAGCCGTTGCACCCCCGCTCAAGTATTTCCTGGGCCTGGCCGTTGATGCTGTAGCCGCTGGAGAGAAGGACCTTGACGCCGGGATCTATTTCCTTGAGTCGATCATAGGTCTCTCCGCCGCCCATACCGGGCATGATCATATCCAGGATGACCATTTGGATGTAAACCCTGTTCTTCTCATAGAGGGTAATCGCTTGCCGTCCGCTTTTGGCAACCATCACCCTATAGCCCAGCTCCTCAAGCAGGAGTTTCCCAATATCAATGATCATATCCTCGTCATCCACGAGCAGGATTGTCCCCTCACCCCTGAGGACCTCCCTGGTCGGCTTTTCCTCTTCAACGATCCCCACCTCAGATGCGGGCAGATAGATATTAAAGGTGGCTCCTTGTCCCTTCTCGCTGTAAACATTGATGAAGCCCCCATGGTTCTTAATGATGCCATAGACAGAGGCCAGCCCCAATCCGGAACCCCGTCCCATCTCCTTGGTGGTGAAGAAAGGTTCAAAAAGACGTTCCAGGGTTGCTTTGTCCATGCCGACCCCGGTATCCGTAATAGAGATTTTGACGTATTTTCCAGGCTGAACCCCAAAGGGCCTGACGTATTCTTGGTCGAGCACGATATTTTCTGTGTGGATGAAGAGGTCTCCGCCGGCCGGCATGGCATGCCATGCATTGACATACAGGTTTAATAGGATCTGATCAATTTGACCCTGGTCAACTTCCACTGGCCAGAGATTCGCCTGGAGTTCCTTGTGGATGCGGATATTTTTCGCGGTTCGTCCGAACATCCGGGCACTTTCATTGATCAGATCATTTAGATCGGTTGTTTTGACCTGGTATTTACCTCCTCTGGCAAAACCCAGAAGCTGTCTGGTCAATTCCGCCCCGCTTTGGACATAATGTTCAATGTTTTTTAACCGCTCGTAGTGGGGATGACGAGAGTCCATATCCAGGAGTACAAGGGAAGTATTCCCCTGGATACCCATAAGGAGGTTGTTAAAGTCATGGGCAATGCCCCCTGCCAAGGTGCCGATCGCCTCCAGCTTCTGGGCCTGTTGAAACTGTGATTCCAGTTTCCTTTGCTGAGTGATATCTCTCAGGAAATTGAGCGTGGCCGGGCGGCCATCCCAATTGATGGTGACCGTATTGAGTTGACCCCATAGTTCTTCGCCGTTCTTGTTTATGACCCTGAATGAATAAGTGCTGGGAAGGTCTTCGCCGGTCAACCGTCTTTTGTGTCGATCCAGGACCATATCCCTGTCTTCAGGATGGATAAGATCGGTGAAGGGTATCCGGTCAACCAGGTCTTCCTCTGAATAGCCTATGTTTTCCTCGGTTCTTGAATTCGCGAATTTTATCATTCCGTCCTGGGCCACGAAAATGGCCTCATTGGCATTTTCAATGAGGGCACGGTATTTTTCCTCACTCTCCCGGAGTGCCTCTTCGGCACGCTTGCGGTCGCTGATATCAATAATGCTCACACTGATTCCCTTGATGGGGTCCAAAGGATCGAGGATGTTCACCCTCACATAGCCGTCGAAGAGATGACCGTCTTGATGTCGGAGCTTGGCATCAAGTTTCATGAGCTTACCGGATTTTTGCTGCTCGTAAGTCAGCTGTCCCACGCGCCTGTATTCTGCGTCATCGGCATACAATATCCTGGTATCTTTTCCCAGATATTGTTCTTCCCGTGTGAATCCAAAGAGCTCGGCCATGGCCTGGTTCGCCCATACGATCTTTCTGTCCCTGGCATAGGCTATCCCGACGGCAGAAGCAGTGAGAATGTTCTCCAACAGCTCTTGGCTTTCCCTTAAGGCCTCCTCAACGCGCCTGGCCTCCTCAGATCTCCGCTCCAGCTCCCTGACCCGTTGCTCCAGTTGTTCATAGGTCGGCTTATCCCCCATCAAACATCCTCCCCAAAAAATGTAAAGGCCTGTACTGGCTTGCGCTTGGCATACTGCAAATGTGAAGGAATCTATGGCTGCCTGCGGCTGGAATCCAAGACCTCTCGAATCGTTTTTGCCATTTTCGCCTGGTCCACTGGCTTCATCAGAAATCCGTCAATGTTCAAGGTTTCTACCCGGCCGTTGACCTTCTCGCTGAAACCGGTACATAGAATCACCGGAAGTTCCGGATGGATCTCCTTGAGGACGGAGGAGAAGGGCTGAAATTCTGCTGTGCCGGGTCTTTACACACAACCCTGATTCAGGGGACACGCTACCCTGGTATCATCGGCTTAAAGGATCAAAAAGCATCCAATAAGAGAGCGCCAAATAATGCAAAAATCGTCGTGAAAACCCAATAAACGATAGTCTGATCCTCTCAGATGGGAAGTATATCTTGAGGATTTTCCCGTTTTTGGACCTTAGGGGAAGTTAAGAGAACGACGGAGAAAAGTACCTAATACAAATACTTATAGCGGAAAAACCGGAATGTGTCAATCGGGGTGGAAATAGATGGGTGGAGGCGGCCGGAGAGGGCCGCCTACCCACTCCCTCTATTTTAGGGCGCCGTGTCAACGTCCGGAGCTCTTTCTGCTGGCCCCGTTTCCGGCCAAGAGGCCAGAATCAGGAGGTCATACCACTCAGGCTCAAAGGCCCCACCGGGGACATCGTCTAGGGCAAAGAGAAAGATGTACCAGCCCACAGGCCACGCCGTGTTAATGAGTGTGGTCGGGCCTATTCCGGAAAGGGGTGCCTCAAAAAACAAGAGTGGAAAAGTCCCATAAGATGATACCAGACCGAAAAACCAGTCGGCCTCCACTCCGTTCATATGACCAGGGTTAAGGTGGACGGAGATGTTTACCGGTTCACCGGGATGAACAAGCAATGGCCCGTCCGAACCGTTCGCCTTGACATCCACAGTCACGGGGACAGGAGTGTCTCCGGCACGTACCGGCCAGAGGGGGAAGGTATCCCATTTGTCGTCATGGGACACGCTGCCGATAGTCATGTTGAGGCGCCACGCATAAGACGTGTTCATTTTTAAAGTTGACGATGACCAGTAAGGGAGTGATTCAACATTCACAAAGGGGGACGTATCCTGTATAGCCGGGTCGTAGGCGCCAAAATGGGTAAGGCTATGGATTTCCTTCCGGTTTGGAAGCCTCCAGTCATCATAAAGCTGGTTATAGCCCCCACATGTATAATTCTCAGGATTGGCATTCAAGTCGGCCACCCTATCCAGGGCCTCCTGCCAGGTCATTGACCCAAAGCATCCGGCATCTTTGAGCCACATGAGCCCCGTGAGGTTATCCATGACCGTGCCGTCTTCATTGTCTGTAAACCGGGGCTCGGGCCAGGCTACGCCGGCCTGGATATCACCGTCTTGGCCGGTTCCCGCACACGGGACCTCATCCCCGTTTCTATCATAGCAGTTAGTCTGGCCGGTCTGCCATACCTGCGCAGGTCCACTTGTCTCGATACGAACGGGCCAAACATACCGGGAGGACCACTTGGCGGTCCTGTTCATAAGACCGTTGTACATATTAATACACCACCCGGTATCATGAAAGTTGCCATAGGTGGTGGAGGTCCAGTAATTCTCTAGCTGAACATTTATAAAGCCCTTCCCGTTCAGCCAGGTGCAGGGTTCGGAGACTCCTGCATTGAGCAGGCTTTCCAATTGATTGATATTGGGGAGGACCCAATCGTTATATTGTACTGTATATCCCCCGCAGGTGTAGTTTTCAGGGTTGGCGTTTAGATCGGCCACTTTGTTCAGGGCCTCCTGCCAGGTCATTGCCCCAAAGCAGTTGGCATCCTTAAGCCACATGAGCCCCGTGAGGTTGTCCGTGACCGTGCCGTTCCCGTTATCCGTAAACCGGGGCTCGGGCCAGGCCACGCCGGCCTGGATATCGCCGTCCTGTCCGGTTCCCTGGCAGGGAATCTCGTTCCCATCTATATCATAACAGGTGGTCTGTCCAGTCTGGGGCAAGGCCACAGTGCCTGAAAACGAGGGTCCTGGGTTTAGAAGAATTAGATACCCAATAGCCAACAATCCTCCCAGAATTATCGAGACTCTGGTTCTGATCATCAAAAAATCTCCTTTTTCTGAAAAGGTTTCCCGTCTTTCCCAGGGGAAACGTTTGGGTTTTCAATTTTAGAAAAGCCCGGCCTTTCTAACCCTCCACCAAACCAAAGATATCACCTCCCTTACACCTTTTTTGTAGAGTTTCTATACGTAGTTCAAGAGGATTGCCTCCAACGGACATTGAAATCCGTTGGAAGTTTGATGGAAAATCATTTTGGAAAAAAACAGGAATAACAGAAGATTTCTGGGTTTCACATATCTTTGGGATTTTACAGCTCTTACAGGCAGTACGATCAGGTGAAGGTAATTTGCTAGAAAGACCTTTCCCTGTTAGTCCTGGTGAAATAAACGAATGCACTCATATCATAAGCACACCCCATTGTAAAGATCGTAAAAAGGCTCGATCCTTGTTCCCAAAACAGCATAGCACAGAGTCCTGGTTTTCCGGTGTGCTCTTTGCTCTTCACCCTTCGTACGGGCAGAAAATAATTCCGCCACATATGTGTCGTTTTCAAGATATACGGGAAGGGATTCAAAAGGTCCTTTTCCTCCCCGGTCGGACTAATTCATCGAAGTCAACAAC
>Ga0180432_10005286_pt1 | contig 17264 bp, 14 predicted proteins | sample SS_ome_10_FD_132414 | JGI IMG/M metagenome (GOLD analysis project Ga0180432, IMG submission 132414) | Hypersaline lake sediment archaeal communities from the Salton Sea, California, USA - SS_1_MS_2 metaG | ecosystem: Environmental > Aquatic > Non-marine Saline and Alkaline > Hypersaline >...
CCCTCGGCTACCACCGGCTTCTCACTCACGGAAGTTTCGTCACGTCGACGCCCGTCCGCTGGTTCTTCGCCTTCGTCGGGGGCATCTCCGGCGAGGGCTCGGCCGTCGTCTGGGTTGCGAATCACCGCAAACACCACGCCTTCAGCGATCAGGAGGGGGACCCCCACTCGCCCCGCGACGGGGGCCTCTGGAGCCACATGCTTTGGCTGTTCCCCAGGCACCCCGCCGACGAGGTTGCTGCCCATGTGAAGCGTTGGGCACCCGATCTCGCCCGTGATGCCGGCGTGATGTTCTTCCATCGGACCTTTCTGCTATGGCACTTCCTGATCGGTGGTGGGCTGTTGGCGGGAGGCTGGGCTGCCTACGGCCGGGATGTCGGCATCTCCTGGCTGCTCTGGGGCCTCGCCGTTCGGATGGTGATCGTGTTTCACGTCACCTGGTTCGTGAATTCGGCGACGCACATCTGGGGGTATCGCAATTACGAGACGACCGACGATTCGCGGAATCTCTGGTGGGTTGGGCTGCTCGCCTTCGGCGAGGGCTGGCACAACAACCATCACGCCTTTCAGCGGATGGCCGCCCACGGCCACAAGTGGTGGGAAATTGACACCACCTACTGGGTCATCCTCGCGATGGAGCGTCTCGGCCTCGCCTGGAACGTGGTGCACACGCCGCAGGGCGTCGGTCGTCGCGGTCGCTGAGGACTACCGCCGGTTGCAAAGAATCGGCTGGCCGGTAGACTCCGGGCTTCGCAACGAGAGAAGAAAACCATCTGGTCGCCCGTTGAGGGCGTGTGCATTGATGTCGTTGACCAAGGAACGCAAGACCGAATTGATCGGGGCTCACCGCCGTGGGCAGGAGGACACCGGATCAGCCGAGGTGCAAATCGCCCTGCTGACCGCGCGAATCACCCATCTCACCGAACACTTCAAGAAACACGCCAAGGATTACGCGAGTCGCCGGGGATTGCTGATGATGGTCAGCCGTCGCCGGCGGTTGCTCGATTATCTCAAGCGGGTCGCGCCCGAACGGTATCTCGACATCATCCGCAGTTTGGGAATCAGGAAGTAGGCGAGCCCGCTTCCATCTCCGGAGACCTGGCACCGCGGAGCCGATCCCGCGGTTGCTCATGGTGGTCTTTTTCTCGTTGAGGCAACCGCTCGATGCGGGGCTTCGATTGCTGGGATTGCCGGTTTTGCCGGCCTTGCCGATGATGCAGTCGGGAAGCGGAAGGACCAGCAACCTTGGCTATCCCAGCGGACGGGGCTCGCCGGTGACGGTGGTTTCGCTCGCCGGCGTCCGGGCGAAACAGAAAAGCAACTGGTGATTTGGTTTTGGACAAGAACATTTGCAGGCGAGAACGTTTGCAGGATGAAAGAAGGAAGTAATGACTGTGAAGCATCGCGTTGAACGGAAAATTGGCGACGAAGTTCTGAGCATGGAAACTGGCCTGCTGGCCAAGCAGGCCGCCGGCAGTGTGCTGGTCACCTACGGCGAGACGACCGTGCTGGTGGCAGCCGCGACGGGCGCCCCGCGGGCCGGCATCGATTTTTTTCCGTTGACTTGCGACTACCGCGAGCGAACGGCGGCCGCGGGCAAGTTTCCCGGCGGATTCCTCAAGCGGGAGGGTCGGCCGACGATGAAGGAAACCCTCACCAGCCGGCTGATCGACCGCCCGATCCGGCCGCTGTTTCCCGAAGGCTTCCATGACGAGGTGCAGGTCCAGGCACAGACGCTTTCCAGCGACCGGCAGAATGATCCTGATGTGCTGGCGATGAACGGGGCCTCCGCGGCCTTGTCCGTCTCGCCGCTGCCGTTCCAGGGACCGCTGGGCAGTGTCCGGATCGCCCAGATCGACGGCCAATTCGTCCCCTTCCCGACCCAGGACCAGCTTGAAGAGAGCGACCTCGACCTCGTCGTCTCCGGGAGCAAGACGGCGATCTTGATGATCGAGGGCTTTGCTCGGGAGATGCCCGAGGATCGGATGCTCGAGGCGCTCGAGGAGGCCCATCGCATCATCGTCGAGATCTGCGAAATGCAGGACGAGCTTGTCGCCAAGGGTGGCAAGCCCAAAAAGGAATACGATCTGCCCGACTACGGTCCGCTGCGGGATCGCCTCACGGCCGCCTACTACGCCGACCTCAAGGCGGCGAAGGCGGTGCCGGGCAAACTCGAGCGGGCCGATGCGGTCAGGGCTGTCAAGGAGCGGGCCAAAGCGGAGGTTTTTCCGGCCGAACCGGCGGCCGACGCGGTCAACGAGGCCGATTTCTCGCATGTCTGGCACGCCCTTGAAGAACAGGCCGTCCGCGAACTCATTCTCGCCGGCACGCGGCCCGACGGCCGCGATGCCAAGTCGCTGCGGGCGATTGAGTGCGCCGTCGACATTCTGCCCCGGGTCCATGGCTCGGCGTTGTTCCAGCGGGGCGAAACCCAGGCGCTGGTGACGGTCACGCTCGGCACCGGCAAGGACGAGCAGCGGGTCGACGGGCTGGTCGACGAGTATTCCAAGAAGTTCATGCTCGATTACTACTTTCCGTCCTACTCGGTCGGCGAGGTCCGGCCGATTCGGGGGCCGGGCCGGCGCGAGATCGGCCACGGAGCGCTCGCCGAGCGGAGTGTGAAGCCGGTGCTGCCCGACCCAGACGAGTTCCCGTACACCATCCGGGTGATCTCCGACATTCTCGAGTCGAACGGGTCGAGTTCGATGGCCTCGGTCTGCGGGGCAACCCTCGGGCTGATGGCGGCCGGCGTGCCGATCACCAACCCGGTCGCCGGGATTTCGGTCGGCCTCGTCAAGCAGTCGGACGACGAGTGGACCCTGCTGACCGATATCATCGGCGACGAGGATCACTTCGGCGACATGGACTTCAAGATTTCGGGATCGCAAAACGGGATCACCGGCATTCAGCTCGACCTGAAGATCAACGGCATCTCGCCGGCGATCATCAAGGCGACGCTGGCCCAGTCGCGGGATGCGCGGCTGGAGATTCTGCGGACGATGCTCTCGGCGATCCGCAGGCCGCGGGAAGAGCCGTCGGCCTGGGCACCGCGGTTGATTCGCACCCACATCAACCCGGAGAAGATCGGCCTGCTGATCGGCCCCGGTGGCAAGACGATTCGGGCGATTCAGGAGTCGACCGGCGCCAGCATCGAGGTCGAGGACGACGGCACCGTGACGGTGGCCAGCCACGACGCCGAGGGGGCAACCGCCGCCCTGGCCAAGGTTGAGGCGCTCACCGCGTCGATTCAGATTGGCCGGATCTACGAGGGCAAGGTGACGAGCGTCAAGGACTTCGGCGCCTTTGTCGAACTCGTCCCCGGCAAGGACGGTCTCTGCCACATCAGCGAACTCTCCACCGAGTATGTCGGCAACGTCGGCGACGTCTGTCGCGTCGGCGACATGATGCGGGTGAAGGTGATTGCCGTCGACGAACAGGACCGGGTGAAGCTCAGCCGGCGGGCCGCGATGGAGGACGTCCCCGCCGAGCCGGAACCGGCCGCCGAATAGCGGAAACCGATCATGGCCGACCCAGCGGTGCTGACCGAGCGACCCCTGTCGGACAGCGACACCTACGCAGAACTCGTGAAGCTCGTCAGCGAGCTGGCCCATGAGATCCGCAACCCCCTGTCGAGCATCCGGCTCAACATGGAACTGCTCGCGGAGGATGTTGAGGCGATCACCGACTCGGGGCCGGCCAGCCAGACCACTCGCCGGGCCAGGGCGAAAATCGACCTGGTCCGGCAGGAGTGCGATCGGCTCCAAAAGCTGCTCGACGACTTTCTCGATTTCTCCAGGCAGGAAGGGATCGACCCGGAACCGGGCAATCTCAATGCCGAGATCGAGCAGCTCCTCGATTTTTTCCAGCCGCGGGCCGACGACGCCGGCATCGAACTGCTCCGGTATCTCGATCCGGAACTGCCGGCGGTGCGGATCGATCGGGAAACCTTTCGCTCGGCAATTCTGAATCTCTTGATCAACGCTACCCAGGCGATGGACGCCGGCGGGCAACTGATGGTCCGCACCCGGTCCGCCGGCCTCGGCGTGCTGATCGAACTGATCGACACCGGGCCGGGCATGTCGCCGGAGACCCTCGCCCGGGTCTTCGAAGCCTTTTATTCGACCAAACAGGGCGGTTCGGGGCTCGGGTTGCCGACCGCCCGGAAGATTGTCGAGGCCCACGGCGGCAACATTGAGGTCGAAAGCGCCCCCGGCAGGGGCACGAAGGTTGCCATCTGGCTGCCCGCCCCGCCCCGGCTTCCCACCGGCCGGGAGGCCGGCTGAACTCCCGTCCCGATGTCCCATCGCAGGAGCGCCGATGCCCGTCACCTCGCCAGCCGCCAGCAAGCCGCTTGAGGGCATGCCCCGGCCCGTGCGGGTTCTTGTTGTCGACAACGACCTCGTCCATGCCCGCACAATGGGCGAGGGGCTCGACCGGCTCGGTTACGAGGTGGCCGTCGCCGGCGGCGGGAACGAGGGGGCCAAACAGCTCGCAGCCGGGCCCTTTGATGTGGTCGTCACCGACCTGATGATGAATGACATCGGTGGGCTTGAGATTCTGCAGGCGGCCAAGCAGGCCGCCGCCGAGACCGAGGTGATCGTCGTCACCGGCCACGGCACCATTCCCTCGGCCGTCGAGGCGATGCAGCAGGGGGCCTTCACCTACCTGCAGAAGCCGCTCGACCTCGGGCATCTGCGGACGGCGGTCGAAAAGGCCTCCGCCGGGATTCGGCTGCGGCTGCAGAACCTTGAACTCAATCGGCGGCTCGATGAACGCTTCGGCTTCGAGGGGGTGATCGGCTCAAGCCCCCAGATGCTCGCGGTCGTCGAGCGGCTCAAGCGAATCGCCCCGACCGACGCCACCGTGTTGATCCAGGGAGCGACCGGCACCGGCAAGGAACTCGTCGCCCAGGCGATCCACCAGAACAGTCCCCGCAAGAAGAAGCCCTTTGTCGCGCTCAACTGCGCGGCGCTCAGCGAGAACATCCTCGAGAGCGAACTCTTCGGTCACATCAAGGGAGCCTTCACCGACGCCTCGTCCGACCGCGTCGGGAAATTTGAATATGCCGATGGCGGCACGCTCTTCCTCGACGAGGTCGGGGACATGCCGATGGCGACCCAGATCAAGCTGCTCCGGGTGCTTGAGTCGAGCGAGATCACGCGGGTCGGGTCGAACCAGCCGGTACGGGTAAACGTGCGGATTCTGTCGGCGACCAACCGCGATCTCGAAGAGGCGATCGCCGCCGGAACCTTCCGCAGCGATCTCTATCACCGGTTGAAGGTGGTGACGATCCAGATTCCCAGTCTCCGGGAACGGGCTGCCGATATCCCGCTGCTGATTGAGCACTTCGTCAAGCAGTTCGCCAAGCGGCACCACAAGACGATCAAGGGCATGACCCGGGCTGCCCGGCTGAAGCTGGCCGGCTTTGACTGGCCCGGCAACGTCCGCCAGCTGCGAAACGTGATCGAGAGCATGGTGGTGGTTGACTGCGATGAGACGCTCGACGTCGACGACTTGCCGCTCGAACTCGAGCCGGAGGCGGCTCAGACAGCCGTACTCCCGGCATCGGGCGATGCCGGCATCGCCACGCTCGTTGGACGGCCGCTCGAGGAGATCGAGCGGATCTTCATCGCCGAAACGCTGAAGCTGACCGGCGGGAATCGCGAGCAAACCGCCGAGATGCTCGGCATCGGTGAGCGGACGCTCTATCGGAAGATCAAGGAATATCAGCTGTAGCCAGGGCCGACGACGCGGGCGTGCCGAGGCGGCCGACCCGGGGCGGCACCGCCCATGACAGGTGCCTGATGACAGACGGCGGTGGAGGGCCGGAGCGAATGCCGCGGATTCAGACCCTGCCGACGTCCGTGATCAACCGGATCGCCGCCGGCGAGGTGGTGGAGCGTCCTGCGAGCGTGGTGAAGGAGCTGCTTGAGAACGCCCTCGACGCCGGCCCCACCCAGATCGACGTCACCGTCGAGCAGGGCGGCACCACGCTGGTGCGAGTGGTTGACGACGGCTGTGGCATCGAAGCGGACGATCTGCCGCTGGCCGTACAGCCGCATGCCACCAGCAAGCTGCGGGTCGCTGAAGACCTCGACCAGATTGCCACCCTCGGCTTTCGCGGCGAGGCCCTTGCCTCGATCGCCGAGGTGTCGCGGCTGGTGATCCGGAGCCGGACAGCCACGGGCACCGGCAGCCGGCTCGAGGTCGATGGCGGCGTTGGCAGCGGAGTCGCTCCCGAAGGCTGCGGGCTGGGCACGAGCGTCGAGGTCCATCAGCTGTTTGGTCGGATCCCGGCCCGGCGGGCCTTCCTGCGAACGCCGGCAACCGAGTGGTCGCACGCAGCCGACGCCTTCATCCGGACGGCCTTGGCCCACCCGGGGATCGGCTTTTCGCTGACCCACAATCGGCGGCGGGTTCATCAGCTCGCTGCCACGGGCGACTGGCGGCAGCGAGTCGCCGAATTGTTCGGCAAGCAACTGGCCGACCGGCTGCTTCGGGCCGAGGAGTCCGACGGCGAGGTCACGGTGACGGTACTCGTCGGCCGGCCCGAGGACGATCTGCCAAGCGGGCGGCTGCAGCACTTTCTCGTCGGCTGCCGGCCCTTCCGCGACCGGTCGATCCTCCACGCTGTCCACGAGGCCTATCGGGGACGGCTGCTCAGCGGCCGCCAGCCGGTTGTGTTTCTCCGGCTCGATGTTCCCCCGCAGGGCGTCGACGTCAATGTCCATCCGGCGAAGATGGAAGTGCGGTTCCGCGACCCCGGCAGGCTTCACCGGCTGGTGCTCGCGGCGATCCGGCGAGCCCTGCTCGGGCTCGACGCGCCGCCCCCGCTGCGGCCGCCAAGCGGCGAACAGCCGCTGCCCCCGCAGGCTGCCGACGGCGAGCCGGCGGGGGGACTGGCGGCAGCAGAGGCGATCTGGCAGCGCCAGCTCGCGGCAGACCGGCCCGCTGCGGCGTCTGCCGCCGCCGCCGGGGGAGCCGAGCCGCCTCCTCCACCGCGGTCGGCAAGCGGCCCGCCCCCCTGGGAGCGGGCCGAGGCTTGCCGGTCAGAGCAGTTGCCGTTGACGACAAGCGAGGATTCGGCGGCCCCGATACCCAACGAGCGGGCATTTCAGCTTCACGACCGGTATCTCGTCGTCGAGACCGCCGGCGGCATTGAGGTGATCGACCAGCATGCCCTCCACGAGCGGCTGCTCTATGAGCAGTTGCGGGAGCGGCTCGCCGCCGGCGGCCTTGAGATCCAGCCCCTGCTGATCCCCGAACGCGTCGACCTCACCCCGGCAGCCTTCGAACTCGTCGAGCGGCATGCCGACGTCCTCGCAGAGGCCGGGGTTCAACTCGAGGCATTCGGTGGCAGCACGGTTGTGGTGCGGTCCAAGCCCCGACTGGTCGGCAAAACACCGGCTGCGGCGATCATCGAGGAACTCATTGAGCGGCTTACGGCGGTTGCGGCCGGTGGCGGCGACCACCGGATGGTGGTCGACGAGGTGCTGCACAGCCTCTCGTGCCGGGCGGCGATCAAGGCGGGCGATCGGCTCGCGCAGCCGGAAGTCGATAGACTGGTGGCCCAACGGCATCGCTACCCCGGCAGCCGCCACTGCCCCCACGGGCGGCCGACTTCGCTGATGCTGTCGCAGCGTGAACTCGACCGGCAATTCCGCCGCACCTGACGGCGGCTGCCGCACGTGGCCGACCATGAAGGCACGACGACTATGAACATCCGTCCGAGAGACCAGCAAATCGACCGATCGCCCCGGATCGCCCCGCGTTGCAGATTGAGGGCGGTGGTCTTGGGGGAATCTGCAGTGGCAGGTGTTCGCCCCGTCGCGATCTTCTCTGCGAGCCTCCTGCCCCGCCAGAACATCGACCGCCCGAACACCGACCGCTGGAACACTCGGCAGACTTTGCAAAACCGTGACGGAGCAATTCCGGAAACCTCTCGATGATTTGTGTCAGCATTGCCCGCGGTCGCCACCGGTTCCTGCTTGCCGAACTTCGGCATCTCGGGGAGCAGGGTGTGGAACTTGTCGAACTCCGACTCGACTGCATCCGCAGCAACATTCAACTCAAGCGACTGCTCAACGACCGTCCCTGCGGCGTGATCGCGACCTGCCGGCGCAAGTCGGACGGCGGGTACTGGGAACACTCGGAAGAGGCCCGGCTGACGGTGTTGCGGGCGGCCATCGCCGAGGGTGTTGAATATGTCGACCTTGAGGACGACGTCGCCGGCACGATTCCCCGGTTCGGCAAGACGAAGCGGATCATCAGCCACCACGATTTCGACCGCACGCCGGAGAATCTCGGCAGCCTGCACCAATCGCTCGCCGCCCTCGACGCCGACGTCGTCAAACTGGCGACGATGGCCCGAACGCCGGCTGACACGCTGCGGATGCTCGAATTGGTGCGGACGAGTAGTCTGCCGACTGTCGGGATCTGCATGGGCGAAATCGGCACGCCGAGCCGGATCCTCGCTGGCCGGCAGGGAGCGGCCTTTACCTTTGCACCGCTGAACCCCGAGCGAATCCTCGCCCCGGGCCAGATTACCTGGGCCCAGTTGCGGGACTGTTACCGCTACGACGCCCTCGGGCCGGCCACCAAGATTTACGGCGTCATCGCCGATCCGGTCGGCCACAGCCTCAGCCCGGTAATCCACAACGCCGCCTGCGCGGCTGCCGGCATCGACGCCGTCTACGTCCCCTTCCTCGTCCCGGCGGCGGACCTCTCGCAATTCATCAAAGAGGCCGACCGCTGGCCCCTCGCCGGTCTCAGCGTGACGATTCCCCACAAGGAATCGGTGCTCGACCTCGTGACCAGCCGCGACCCGCTCGTCGAGGAGATTGGGGCGACCAACACCCTTCGCTTCACCGAGGAGGGCGGCGTCGAGTCGTTCAACACGGACGCGACTGCCGCAATCGGAGCCCTACGGGCCACGCTCGAGGAGCAGGAGGACGGTTTCGGCGGCCGGCTTGGCCTGAAGACAGCGCTGATTCTCGGGGCCGGAGGTGCCGCCCGGGCGATTGCCTGCGGCCTGCGGCAGCAAGGGGTCGAAGTCACCATCGCCTCGCGGACCGCCGACCGGACCCAGCAGTTGGCCGATGCCGTCGGTGGCAAGGCGATCGACTGGGCAGCCCGGCATCGCCTGCCGTATGACTGCATTATCAATGCGACCCCGGTTGGCATGCATCCGCATGTCAACGAGAGTCCCTTCGATGCCGCCCAACTCAGACCCTACATGGTCGTCTTTGACACCGTCTACAACCCGGAAAATACCCTGTTGGTCAAGGAAGCCAGGGCTGCCGGCTGCCGGGTGATCACCGGCGTCGAAATGTTCGTCCGCCAGGCGGCTGAGCAGTTCACCATCTGGCACGGTCAGGAACCGCCCGAGGACGTGATGCGGGCGGCCCTCAAGCAGGCAACCTCGTCGGTCAGGATGGTTGAGTGAACCCGCTCGCCCGCAGTGTGACCGGGCCGCAGTTCCCGCTGCCGGTGCTCGTCGGCTACCGGGCGACCGGCAAGACAACCGTGGCCGGCGGGCTCGCCGGGCTGCTCGGCTGTGAGCATCTCGATGCTGACGAAGCCCTCGAGGCGGAATCTGGCTGCACGATTGCCCAGCTGATCGCCGACCGGGGCGAACCCGCCTTCCGCGACGCCGAGACGAAACTGCTCAGCCGCCTGCTCGACTGCCGTGAGGCGATTCTCGCAACCGGCGGCGGCGTCGTGCTGCGGCTGGAGAACCGCCGCCTGCTCAGGCAGGCCGGCCGACCGGTAATCTGGCTGACCGCCCCGGCAGCGGAGATCCGCCGTCGGCTCGCGGCCGACCCGACGACGGCGAGCCGCCGTCCCGCGCTCGCCGGTCGGGATGTCCTCGACGAAGTTGAGCAGGCGCTCGGCGACCGGGAACCCCGCTACCGGGAGGTGGCCGACGTCTGTTTCGACACCGCGGCGATGTCCCGGGACGAACTCGTCGCCACGATCGCAGCCTGGCTGGCAGCCCGATTTCCGGCACCCGGAGCCAGCCCGCCCGTTCGGAGAGACGGACCATGAGCCTTTTTGCCGGGCCTGTCGGCTTCGTCGTCGCCGCGGCAGCCGGTGTTGCCGCCGGGCTGCTGCTCAAGCGGTTCGGCGGCTGGATGGTGGCTGAACTCGACGCGGCGGCGGAGGACGAGGGGCTGCCGATTCCCACCCGGAGGCCGCCTGGTCGGCTGGAGCACTGGCCGACGGTGGTGGGCGGTCTGCTCGCCGTCGGCCTCTGGGGCTGGGAGGTGGCCGCTGCGGGGGACGCCGGTGACGCGGCCGGGGCGACGCCGGTCCGGGCGGCTGCCCATTTCATTTTTTTCTGGCTGCTCACGGTGGCCGCCTGGGTCGATATCCGGCACCGGGTGATTCCCGACCTGATCACGACGCCGGGCGTGCTTGCCGGACTCGCCGCAACCTGGCTCGCGCCGGAAATCCTGCTGCCGGTTGTGACGATGTCGCCCCGGAATTTTGCGGCGGCCGAGCCAGTCGCCGACCTGCTCGCCGCCTGGGGCGGGCTGCGGGCGGGCGGTCCTCCGGTGTCGCCGCTTGGCCTGCCTGTTGCGGTTGGGATTTTCACGCTCTGGTGGCTGGGCTGCACCGCACCGCTGCTTCCCGACGATGCTGAAGCGTCGCCAGGGAGGTCACGGCGCTGGGGCTGGCTTCGCGAGCCGCGGACGCTCGTCCTGCTGGCGGGCCTGCCGCTGCTCGTCGCCGCGGGCTTAAGCGGTGGGCTGCGGTTCGCCGCCGTCGAGAGCAGCCTGATCGGGCTGGCTGTCTCGGCCGGGCTTGTCTGGCTGACCCGGGCCGGGGCCTCTCTGGCCCTCGGCCGGGAAGCGATGGGCATGGGAGACGTCACCCTGATGGCGATGGTTGGCAGCTGGCTTGGCTGGCAGCCCGCGGTGCTCACCTTTTTCCTGGCGACCTTCATCGGCCTCGGCCATGGGCTCTTTCAGGTGCTCCGGCATCGGGAACACGAACTGCCCTACGGGCCCAGCCTCTGCCTGGCGGCGGCGATCGTGACGGTCGCCTGGAGACCCGTTTGGGACGCGACCGAGCCGTTCTTCGCCGATCCGCTCCAATTGGCGGTGGTGCTGGGGCTGGTGGTCATCCTCACCGCGGTGACCCTCTTTATCTGGCAGCGGCTGCGGGGCTGAGGCGGTCGCCGCCGCCGGGTCGTTCTGGACCGCTGCTGCAGCGACCGGCGGCGAGACGGGGTGCCGGCCGACCCGGCTAGCCCGACCGGCCTTGCTCGATTTTCCGGCCCCCCCTACCCTCCCGGCGAGCGTTCACCCGTTCCGGCCCCCTTGCGCCCCCGACGTTCCTCGCATGAGCAGACCGCGGTTGAGCCTCGTGTCGATCCTGGCTGCAGCGGCGTTTGTCGCCGGCTGTTCACAGAATCTTTTTCGCCGCGAGACGCCGCCAGCGGTCATCAATCTCGAGCCACCGCCCGGCGTCGCCGCCCCGGCCCACACCCTGCCGCAGCCGCTGGCGAGCCTGCCCGAACAGCCGTCGTATGCCAATCTTGACAGCCGTCAGCTCGAATCGGCCCTTGCCCGCAGCCAGACCGAGAACCAGCTGATCCAGGAGGAACTCGCTGCAGTTCGCGACCAGCTCGCCAGCACGACGTCCCAACTCGCCGCCAGCCGGACCGTGGCCCGTCCGGCAGATCAGGCGGCGAACGGGGGCGGAGCAGCCGGTGCGGTCGCGGCACCGCAGGCCGCCGCGATGCAGTCGGCAGTCGGACAGCTTGCCCTCGGCGATCTGCCGGTGCGGCTCGACGGCGGGGTCGTCCGGATCGAGATTCCTGCCGAGCGGCTCTTTGAAAATGGGACCGCCAACCTGCTGCCGGCAGGCATTGCCGTCCTGACCCAGCTCGCAGGCGAGCTTGAACGGGTGTTTCCCGGGCATTTTCTTGGTATCGAGGGACATCTCGATACCGAACCGATTCGCGGCGACGCCTGGGATTCCGCCCACCAGCTGACTGCCGCGCAGGCGGCGGCGGTCTTTGATTTCCTCGCCGCCCGCACCCCGCTCGACGACGGCCAGATGTTTCTCGTCGCCCACGGCGCCAACCACCCGGTGGTCTCCAATGCCACCGCAGCCGGGCGGCGACGGAACCGGCGGATCGAATGCGTCGTCTATCCCGAACGGGCTCCGTGAGACCGGCGAAACCGAGCCAAAGCGGCCTCCCTTTTTCCCAGCCGCCGGCCCCGTAAACTCCGGAGATGATTCGGATCATCGATTACGGCAGCGGAAATCTCCGGAGTGTCCAAAAGGCCCTCCAGCGACACGGCGCAGAGGCCGAGATCACCGCCGACCCCAACCGGATTGCCGATTCGGAGCGGCTGGTGCTCCCGGGCGTTGGGGCGTTTGCCGATGCGATGACGGCTTTGCACGACCGCGGCTTGGTCGAGCCAATCCAGCGGTATCTGGCCGCCGACCGACCCTTCCTCGGCATCTGCATGGGGCTCCAGTTGCTCTTCGAGACCGGCCTGGAAGGCGGGCGGCACGACGGCCTGGGCGTGCTTGCGGGCGAGGTTGCCCGGTTCGATCTGCCGCGGGACTTCAAGGTGCCCCACATGGGCTGGAACGAGGTTCGCTGGCGGGTGACAAGCGGGCCGGCCGAGGTCTTTTCCCAGACGCAGCCACCATACTTCTACTTTGTGCATGCCTACCATGTCCGGCCGCGGGATCCAGAGGTGATCGCCGCCGAGACCGACTATTGCCGGCCGTTCTGTTCGGCGGTGCAGCGGGGCCGGCTGCTGGCGACCCAGTTCCATCCGGAAAAAAGTCAGGCGAACGGCATGCGACTGCTGCGGTACTTTCTCGAACAGGTTTGACCAACTTTCCCCAAGCTTCACCCAGGGAGGCACGCACCGATGGAACTCTGGCCGGCGATCGATCTGCGGGGCGGATGCTGCGTGCGGCTCCAGCAGGGGGACTACGACCGGGAGACGGTCTTCGGGGCCGATCCGGTTGATACGGTCGGGAGGTTTACCACGGCCGGCTGCCGCCGGCTGCACATCGTTGACCTTGAGGGGGCCAAGGATGGTGCCGCCGTACAGCGAGACCTGGTCATGACGCTGGTTGCCGCTGCCGGCGTCCCATGCCAGGTTGGCGGGGGCATCCGCAGCGCGGAGACGATCGCCGCCTATCTCGAGGCGGGCGTCAGCCGGCTGGTGATCGGCAGCGTGGCGATCGAACAGCCCGCCGAGTTCGCCGCCTGGGCGCGGGCCTTTCCCGACCGACTGGTGCTCGGGCTCGATGCCCGAGACGGCAGGGTTGCCTCGCGCGGCTGGCTCGAGACCAGCTCGCTCGCGGCGGTCGACCTCGCCCGGCAGTCGGGCGAACTGCCTCTGGCCGCGATCGTCTACACCGACATCGCCCGCGACGGCATGCTGCAGGGGCCGAATTTGCCCGCGCTGAGGGCGATGATCGACGTGTCGCCGCATCCGGTGGTCGCCTCCGGAGGGATTTCCGGTCCCGATGATCTCCGGGCGGTCGCGGCCGCCGGCGCGGCTGGCTGCATCGTCGGCCGGGCCCTCTACGACGGCGGGCTCAGCCTGTCCGACGCCCTGGCCGCCGCCGGCGAGGCTGCCGACTGACCCAAAGCCGGCCGCCGCAGGCCGTAGAGTTTGCCCCGCCTGCCGGGTATGGCGGGGATGATTGGAATCCGGCCAAAATTTGTCGTGGTGTTCAACTTTGTCGCGTTGCGGGGTCGAATGGATTACACATCCGGCGGTGCCCGCTTGCCGGAGCGTCTTTAGCCGGTGAGGATCAGCCACGATGGCCACCGATGTCCGTCTCAAGGAGCAGCTTCCCGACCTGACGCAGCGGATCGTCGAGACCTATCGGGAGGTGCCGACGACGAACTATCTCGGCCACTGCCCGCTGCCGAACTACGAGTCGATCATCGCCGCCTGCGAGGATCTCAAGGAGATTCTCTATCCCGGTTACCGGCGGCGGGAAAACCTCCACTTCGGCAACGTCACCTACCACGTCGGCGACCTTGTCGACAGCCTGCACGACAAGCTCACCATCCAGATCGGCCGGGCGTTGCGGCACAGCCTCTCGGCGACCGAGCAGGCGGAGGCCGCGGGCCGGCCGGCTCCGGCGGTGCCCGAGGCCGTGCAGCACTGTGTCGAGGAGGCCGACTTCGAGGCCCTCGGTCAGGCGAAGGCGATCGAATTCCTTGAGCAGATTCCCGCCCTCCGGCGGATGCTCGCCACAGATGTTCAGGCCGCTTACGACGGCGACCCGGCGGTGCGAACCCTCGACGAGGTGATTTTCTGCTATCCGGGTCTCGAGGCGGTCACCATCCATCGCCTTGCCCACCTGCTGCACCGCCTGGCGGTGCCGTTGATTCCTCGGATGATGGCCGAGTGGGCCCACGCCCGCACCGGCATCGACATCCATCCCGGCGCGACGATCGGCGACCACTTCTTCATCGACCACGGTACCGGGGTGGTCATCGGCGAGACCTGCGAGATCGGAAGCCACGTGAAGCTTTATCAGGGCGTCACCCTGGGCGCGGTCTCGTTTCAGACCGATGCCGAGGGACAACTGGTGCGGGGAACCAAGCGGCATCCAACGATCGGCGATCGGGTCGTGATCTACGCCAACGCGACAGTGCTCGGTGGCGGGACGAGGATCGGCCACGACTCGGTGATCGGCAGCAGCGTCTGGATCACGCGGTCGATCGACCCGCACACCACCGTCGTCCTTGAGAAGCCAAAGCTGCGAATGCGGGGCGAGACGCCGGTGTCGGAGGTCGACTACCAGATCTGAATCAGCCGCGACGCTCGGCAGCTCGCAGCCGGGCCCGGGCAACGGTCTCGGCGGCCATCCGGGCGGCGATTGCCTCGTCGCCGGTGGCGGTCTCAGCCTGGAGCCGACCGAGTTCGGCCTTTGCCGCGGCCGGGTCGAGCGTGGCAGAGTCGACGGCACGCTGGGTGATCACCGTGACCCCGGCGGCCGAAACCTCGACAAAGCCCCCCTCGACAAACGTTCGCACCGTCGTGTCGGCACCGGCTCGACCCTCGACTCCCGCCATGCGAACCTCGCCGGAACCGAGCCGGCCGATGAAGGGCGTGTGGCCGGCCGCCACGCCGCGGCTGCCGTCGTCGAGCGGCAGCAGAACCGTCGCTGCCTGCAGGTCGAGCACGGTTTTTTCGGGCGTGACGATCACACACCGCAGCAGGCGTCGGGCGTTGGGGGCGGCCATGGCGTCAGTTTCGTTGTGTGTTGCAGGGACGGGAAAATGCGATGCCGGGAGACGGACGCTTTCGCAGTTGATCAGCCCTTTTCGGCCATCTTCTTGGCCTGGGCCTCAGCCTGCTCGATCGGGCCGACATACATGAATGCCTGCTCCGGCAGGTGGTCCCACTTGCCGTCGGCGATCTCCTCGAACGACCGAATCGTGTCCTCGAGACTCGTGATCTCGCCCGGCTTGCCGGTGAAGACCTCCGCCACCAGAAACGGTTGCGAGAGGAACCGCTCCATTCGCCGAGCCCGGTGGACGATCAGTTTGTCTTCCTCAGAGAGTTCATCGACACCGAGGATCGCGATGATGTCCTGGAGTTCGCGGTACCGCTGGAGGGTTCGCTGAACACGCCGGGCTACGTCGTAGTGCCGGTCCCCGACGTACTGCGGGTCGAGAATCCGGCTCGAACTCGCCAGCGGATCGACCGCCGGATAGATGCCCTTCTCGGAAATTGACCGCTCGAGGTAAATGAAGGCGTCGAGGTTGCCGAAGGCCGTCGCCGGGGCCGGGTCGGTCGGGTCGTCGGCCGGCACATAGACCGCCTGCACCGAGGTGATCGCCCCCTTGTCGGTCGAGGTGATCCGCTCCTGCAGCGCCCTCATCTCCGTCGCCAGCGTCGGCTGATAGCCAACCGCGCTTGGCATCCGGCCCAACAAGGCGCTGACCTCGCTGCCGGCTTGCGAGAACCTGAAGATGTTGTCGACAAACAGCAGGGTGTCGGCCCCGGTCGTGTCGCGAAAGAATTCGGCCATCGTCAACGCCGAGAGGGCGACCCGGAGGCGGGCGCCGGGCGGTTCGTTCATCTGGCCGAAGACCATGCAGGTCTGCTCGATGACGTTCCGGCCGGTGTCGCCGATCTTGGCTTCCTGCATCTCCAGCCAGAGGTCGGTGCCCTCCCGGGTCCGCTCGCCGACACCGGCAAACACGGAATAGCCGCCGTGGGCGCTGGCGATGCGGGCGATCAGTTCGGTGAGGATGACCGTCTTTCCGAGCCCGGCACCGCCGAACAGCCCCGCCTTGCCGCCGCGGACGAACGGCGTGAGCAGGTCGATCACTTTGATGCCGGTCTCAAACAGTTCGGTCTTTGTCGAGAGTTCCGAAACCGGCGGTGCCTCGCGGTGAATTGACCAGCGTTCCTCGGTCTCGACCGGACCGCGGTTGTCGATCGGCTCGCCGAGCATGTTGAACACCCGGCCGAGCGTCGCCGTACCGACAGGAACCTTGACCGGTCCGCCGGTGTCGACAACGTCCTGGCCCCGAACGAGCCCGTCGGTCGAGCCGAGGGCGACGCAGCGGACCTTGCCGCCGCCGAGTTGTTGCTGAACCTCGCCGACGAGGTTGATCGTCACCCCCTTCCGCTCGCTGTCGATCCGCACCGCGTTGTAAATGGCCGGAATGCTCGATTCGGGGAATTCAACGTCGAAGGTCGAGCCGATCACCTGGGTGACCTTGCCGACGCTCAGATCTTGGGCGGGTGCTGTTGCCATGACAAAAAAGCCTGCGGGGAAAGCGGAAACGGATGGGCTGGAGGGTGTTATTTCTTCAAGGCTTCGACCCCGCCGAGGATCTCCATGATCTCGCCGGTGATCTGGGTCTGCCGTGCCCGGTTGAATTGGCTGGAAAGATGCCGGATCAGTCCGGTGGCGTTTTCGGTCGCCCCCTTCATGGCCACCATTCGCGAAACCTGTTCGCTGACGGCCGCGTCGAGAAAGCACTTGAACAGTCGCGACTGAAAGCTCGCCGGCAGGATTTCCTCGAGAATGCTCGCCGCCGAGGGATAGAAGTCGTACTCGGCCGAGGCGAGCTGATTCGCCGCGGTAGACGCTTCGTCTTCCGCCACCGGCGGTTTCAGCGGCAGCAGGGTCTCAACAACGGCGTCCTGCCGGGCAATGTTGGTGAACTGCGTATAAACGACATCGAGCCGGTCGATCTCGCCGGCGGTGTAGGCGTTGAGATACGCCTCGCCGATCGGCGCCACCTCG
>Ga0180432_10005287_pt1 | contig 17261 bp, 16 predicted proteins | sample SS_ome_10_FD_132414 | JGI IMG/M metagenome (GOLD analysis project Ga0180432, IMG submission 132414) | Hypersaline lake sediment archaeal communities from the Salton Sea, California, USA - SS_1_MS_2 metaG | ecosystem: Environmental > Aquatic > Non-marine Saline and Alkaline > Hypersaline >...
TCCCCGTCCCGAGACCGCCCCCGGAAACCGGGCCGCCCCCGTGTTCCTGACCGGGCCTCATGCACGCGTCACTCATCGCGCAGCGATTTCTGGAACAACGGCGCGTGCGTCCGAATGAAATCATACGCCCGCTCCTGCGCCTCCGCTCTCCCGTCCTCCCCCAGTTCCTCGAGGACGGTCGTGTGAACGCTTGGATATCCCCAGCGTGAGTTGCGATTGTGGACCATGTTGTCCCACACCGAATACACCGAACGCCAGAGGGTGGACGGCGTCGTGCGGTCCTTGCCGACCCACCAATACACGTAGTGCGCACGCACCCGCTTCAGCGATCCATCCCGCTGCCGATCGAGCCGCAAGAGGTGCAGGTCCGTCACTTCCAGAGGTTTCCCGTTCACCACCAGCGGCGCCACTTCCTGCTTTTCGACCTCCCACCCCTGGCTGTCGAGGCAGACCTGCGGCCGGTGCAGACTCCGTTGGTCGGTTCCGCTCAGAATCAGGGTCGCGAGAATCGCCTTCCTCCACGCCTCCTCCGGAGACGCCACCCCCCGCGGGATGTAGGCCCGCTTCAGGATCTCCGTATCCGGGGGCAACCACACCTTCTCCTCCTCGGTCACTCCCACTTTCATGACATGGTGGCCCACTTTGTATTCGGGCAAGCGCATCACCATGCCGGTCCGGGGGTCGCTGGCGGCATTCGGAAACGCAAGACACATCGTCACCGTCACGCTGGCCAGAATCACCAGCACCGCGGACCGGATAATGGCGTCGTTCAGGTTCATCACTTCAAACACCCGCGGAAACTCGACGCTAAACGTTCGTCTCAACCCGCCGAACCGCAACCCCCCGCGGCTTCAGCGTCCCGATTCCGTGCCTCAGCACCCTCACGAGAACCATCATCGCCCCCAACGCCACCACGAACACCACGATCCCGGCCCCGATGTGGTATGGCGAAGGATCGTGTTCTCCCCTCCCGATGGCGAACTCGCTCCCTGCGGCCAGCGTCCCCACATAAAGAAGTACCATCCGCACGAAATTCCCCAGAATCGCGAACGGAAAGGCCGACAGCATCAGGACGAACCGCTGCCACCCCTTCTCAAGCGACAAATACCCATACAACAGGCTCACCATGCACAGCGCAAACAGGGACCGCAACCCGCTGCACGCCGCCGATACCTTCAAACTGAAACGCGCCCCCGCCTCGAGTTCCGGCGTCGGCGCCGACACGATCGTCGTCCCCCTCCGCACAATGTCCTCCCCGATCAACTCCAGAAAACCCGCCGTCAATTGCGTCATCACCATCCGCAGCGGAACACTCACCGGCTCGATCAAAAATATCCACGGCCACGTCAGGCCAAACAGCACCCACAACCAGAACCCCCTCCTGAAATGCTCCACCCCGAAAATCCACATCACCATCCCGGCCACCAGCAACTGGCCGGCCGCATAACCAACATACACCTGGTTCGCCTTGTACCCGATGAAGTAGAGCCCGAACCCCGCCAGCAGAACCGGCAACCCGATCCAGCGCGACCTCCTCACCGCATCCGCGAAGCGCTTCCGGGTCACCCACAGCAAAACAAGAACCGCCGGCGGAACGAAATACCCGAACGACCACTCCGCATTGTCCAGCCGATACCCGATCCGCATCCGCTGCCAGACCGTCGCACGCTCGAACCCATACCCGGTCGCATACTCGAACCCAAGGAACAGAAAGGCCAGCACCGCCGCCGCAGCCGCCACCATCATCCCCGCCGGAAGCAGGTTATCCTTGTGCTGATCCTTCATACCGTCCCGCTCCCGATCCCGCCGGGCGCTCGGATCGACTGCTCTCGCAAAAATGCGGCCTCCCGGCCACAATAATGTGCGCGGGTCGAGGTTTCCCCGAAGTGGAAGTGGCGGAGGACCCGCCCGCGACAAATGGAAGCGGAAGCGCATTCCGCGCCGCGACACCCCCGGCATGCTGGTGATATGAACATGTCTGCTCCAACGAAGACACCCGTCGCGAATGCCCCCCGGCGCCCGCGGCAAGAGGTCGCTTACGCCTCGTCGTGGCTCGCAATTTCACAGATCAACTCCCTGATTCGCCGCGAAAACGCCAGTTCCGTATGGTTCTTCTCGTACGAGCTTCTCGCCTTCGCCCCCATCCTGCTCCGCAGGCCGGGGTCATCCAGCAGGAGTTCGATCGCTTCGGCCAGCGCTCCGGCATCGGATGCCGGGACGAGGATGCCATTTGCTCCGTCCTCGATCATTTCCGGAATGCCCCGCCACGAGGATCCTATCACGGGCAAGCCGCACGCAAAGGCCTCGATCACCACGAGGGGTTGATTCTCCGACTGATAACGACTCGGGAACACGAAGAGATCGGATTGGCGCAAGAGGGCCAGCTTCTCCCCGCCCGTCACGAGGCCATGGAGGACGACACGCCCGGAAGGAAGCCGCGCGACCAGAGGCTCCAGAGCCCTTCGCTCCTCTTCGCTCGCCCATTCTCCGACCAGGTGGCACTCGAGGTTGTCGCGCCCGAGCAGCGAATCCGCCGCCATCGCCTCCAAGAGGGTGTCGACACCCTTCGTGCGCCGCAGCGAACCCACATACAGCAGGCGGAGCGTTCCGCTTCCCCCCGCCGGCCAAGGACCCGCATCTATCCGCAGACCATTCGGGACGATCTCCAGACGCGTCCCCCCGTAAACCGGCACCGCCACCCCGCGGCAAAGACCCACCGCCACCTCGGCGCCCCCGTACGCCAGCCGCCCCAGAATCGATGCAAGAAACGACCGCGAAAACATCTCCGGAAGACCCCCGGAGTGATAATGCACCACCAAGTGCGGAAACAATCGCCCCCCCAGACCTATCAGCACCGCGTCCCGCAGGAGAGGCGCCCAGCGGGCGCTTCCCGCCGTGACATAGAGAACCCGCGCCCCCCGGAAAAACCGCAGAAACAGAAGACGCAAGAGGGCGCCGAACAGGACCAATACCTTCCGAAACCGCAGCGCGCCAACGTCATGCATCGATCTGCTGAACGCCGCCTCCACCCGCTCCGAGCGCAGGGGCGCCCAGTCAATCGAGAACACCTCGGCGGTCATTATGGCTTGCCCGTGGAACGGAGGCGGCACGGAGCCCAGAAGAACGATGTCTACCTTCCTTGACACAAGCACATGGAGAGCGCCCCGCGGTTTGCCGCGTCGCTCTGCTTAACAACCCTCCCCGACGATCCGGGCCGGATTGCCCGCCGCCACCGCCCCGGCCGGGACATCCTGCAGAACAACCGCCCCGGCGCCAATCACGGCGCCCCTCCCGACACGGATCGGCCCGAGGACGACTGCGTTGGCGCCGATCACCACCCCGTCTTCCAGGACCGGACAATCATCGTCCGAGCCCTCGGTCCCCTTGTTCCCGAGCGTCACACCGTGCCGCAGGACACAATTGGCGCCGATCACCACCTTGTTGTTGACCACCAGTCCCTGACCATGGTGCAAGGCCAGCCCCGGCCCGACCGATGTCAAAGGGGGGAGTTCGATTCCCAGAACCCATTCGACCACGATTCGGTATCCCACGAGGTAGGGCCACCCGAGCACTCTCCACACCGCTGGTCCCGTCCGAAACCACGACGCCATGCGAAAGAGGACCACGACGATGCGACCCTTCGGGTTCTGCTTGTTCGCCTCCCAATCCGCTCTGACAAAATCACCGATCCTCATCGTTCCTTCCGCCCCGGGTTCGCAGGGGCGCCCCGCGAGGAATGGATCCCCGCCTCCATCACTCACGCCCTCCGGGCGCCGTGAATCCCCGCCTTCGGCGCCGTGCAACGCACATCGTTGCCGCCGTTCTAAAGACCGTTCGCATCCTCGAACTGTCCGTAGGTCCCCTCCGCAAGACGCTGGATGCCAAGATCGGAATAGTGGACATTGCTGTCCCGGACGTAGAGTCCGGTGTTCTCGCTTCCTCCCAACTCGTTGCTGTCAAATACAAAGGTCCGGCAACGTTCATATTGGCTTCCCGACCCGGTTGCGAGGGAGAACTGCGCGTCGCGCGTGTTGGTCCAGTTCGGCTCCTTCGAGGCTTGGAGCGGCATCAGGTTCAACCCGTTCAGCGATTGTATGTAGATCTGCACATGGCTCCCGTACTTTGATCGCACCGAGTCAACGAATGGCGCCCAACTGGCGGCCCAGTCCACGCCGGTTGCCGTTTCGCGTTCTCCCTGGTTGATCACCACCGCATGCAGGTATCCCGTAGTGTTCGGTTCCTCCTCGAGGTGGCCGAGCATGGTGTCGACAACAAGTTGAAACTCAAGTCCCCTCGCATAACCGAATCCCCACTCCCATGCAGGCCGTCCTCCGGATCCCGACTGGGTGACCGCAAACCGGAGCGCCCGCCCTTCGCGAAAACCGCTTTCATGCAGCATCCGCGCAAAATCCCATACCGACCCCAACCAGGCGCCGTCCCGCACGGCATCGGTCAGACTTTGATACCACGTGAGGGTCCCCACGATCCCAACCGACCCGACCGCATGCGCCATGCGAACCGGAACCTCCACCCCGGAGTATGGCAGGTAGTTTCGACTCGTGTGGATCGCATTGCTCTGACCGGTGAACGCGATCACCGGAACCCAGTCGACGGCCGTATACGCACGAACCCGAAAATATCCGTATTCCGCGCCCGGTTGCAGCCGGACGGGTGAGGAAAGCCCCGGATCAGGGGCCGTCCACTGCGCAAGGTCATCGGAATGTTCAAGAACCCCCCCCGAGAATCTGATCACGTGGTGATCTCCTTCCCGCACCACGGACAAGGCCGGTCTCTCCTGACCCCGGCCGCCGTCGACTCCACAGAGAACAAACGCCACGAAACAGGCGGACCGGAACAGCGCCGCCTTCCTCATGGAGAAAGCCGCACTCAAGAGAATGGATGCATGGCGCCGTCTCATCTCGTCTCAAGACCGAGTCCCATATTCCGGTGTCCTTCACTTCTTCCGAGGCCTCAGAACCTCCGGTCTCAACAAGCTCAGACCCCCCTCGGGAAAACGGCCGTCTCTAACTTGGCCGGGAATGGTCCGCAAGGCTTGTTTCCGATTGATCATTTTTCCCCTTCGTCAAACCCCGCAGCACGTCGGGCCCCCGCGACGGCGGCTTGGACCGATTCAAACGCGCGCCGCGCCTGGCGGGCGGGATGATAATACTCCGCGAGGCGCCGCACTTCGTGCTCTGGAACGGTTCGCGGCAGCTTGCCGAGTTGGTGGACCAGCGCCGCCGCAAACTCCCGGGGATTCTTCGGATCGACGACTTGCGCCCAGTCCGCCCCCTCGCCCGGAACAAGGTCCGACGCCGCCCCGTTGTAACGCGAAATCAGCGACGGGACCCCGCACAGAAGCGGTTCGAGCGTCGCAAGAGCCCAGTTGTCCTCGATCGTCGGCAAAACAAACAGATCGGAGATCGCATAAAGCTCCGGCAGCCGTCCGGTTTGCACAAATCCCGTCAGGACGACCTTCACCCACCCGTTCCGCCGCCTCCAGTTCGCGATCGTGTCGCGCAGCTCCCCCTCGCCGACAAAGATCAAGGTGAGATCGGAAGCCACGGTGCGGAGCGCCGGGTCCTCCATCGCCCTCAGCAACTCTCCGATCCCCTTGCGCGCCGACAGGCTCCCGGAATAGAGGATCGCCCGGCCGCGGACACCCACTTCGCCCCGCAACCGGTCCCGCTCCGCCCGCGCCCGCGCCGCGCCCCGCACGAAGAAATCGCAATCCACGCCGGTCATCCCGTTGTCGATGCGTTCCCGGGGAACGCCGAGCGAGGCGAGGTATTCCTCGCTTTCCGCGCCGTTGCTCCAGAAGCGGCTTGCCCTTTTGGCGAGGAACCTGCGAACCGCCCGCCGGCCCCGGCCGGTCCCCCGCTCGGTGTGCGGGGTGCCTTCCCACCAGATCACCAGCGGCGCCTTCCTCCAGAAGCACCAGAGCGCGGCCAGCACGCTGCGGAACCCCAGTTCGGCGCTCACCACGCATTCCGGCCTGATTTCCTCAAGGACCGGGAGGATCTTCAAGGGAAACTGCGCAAAGCGTTCCTCGCTCAGATCCCTGTCCGCCCCCTTGTAGCGATATGCAACCGAGGGCGAGCCCAGCAACCGGCACTCAAACTCCTCGCATCCGGACCCCACCTCCCAGCCCCGCCCGCCCTCGGAAAGAGTGTCGAGCAGGAGCGTCAGGTCGCAATGCGTCCCAAGGCGCCGCAAAAACTCCACCCGGTACGGCGGAAGCATGTTCTTCGCCACCACCAGCTTCACTCGGTCCTTCATCGTTTCCCCGCAGCGTCTCCCTCGCGCGCTGTCAACCCGGCCGGGGCCCCGGCAGACCACCCCTTCTCAACGCTCGTAGCCAAAGGCGTCAAGCAACGGCTCGAACCGGGCGTTGAGGCGCCGGATCGTCTCCGGTTCCAACGCGGTGCGGAATTGGCCCCACCGCCCCGAGCGGCGGTGCCGCCCCGCGTCCTCCCCGCCGTCCGTCACGGTCCCTTTGAACCTGCCTCCGAGCTCCGCCGAGAGTTCCGGGCGCGCCTCGCCAAGAATGAACTCCTGGCAGGATGCCTCGAATTCCCCGAACCGCTCCATCATGTCCTCATACCGCCAGCAAAGCACATTCTCCTTCTCCCGAAGTCTCAGGTTCTGCCGCAGGCAGGCTTCATAGTAGGCCAAAAGCTGCTCGCCTTGGACATAGCGCTGGATTCCCGCCTCCCGGGCCTCCCGAATCCTCCGCACGTCGTCCCGGTTCCGCAGCACATGCGACCGCGTCACGCTGAAGAACGATGACACCACGAGGTCTCGCGGGTCCCTCACCATCGCCACCGCCTTGAATTCCTCCAAAAATCCGCAATCCTCGAAGGGCCCTTGCTGCCCGAAAAAATACCCCGTGGGCCGCATCAGCGCCCTCATGTGCTCCGCGTCAAGGAAATGCCGGTCCGCATCCCGGTCCGCGAAAAACAAATACCGGTTCAGCGCCACGTACCGCCCGCCCGCCTTCCGGTAGATCGCCGCCAGAACGTCTTCCGTGAACTGGGTCGCGGCCCGGTTGCACGACAGCAATACCAGGGATGGCTGCTCACAGTCCGTCTTCAGCCGGCCCCTCAGGTAAGCCCGCTCCCGGCGAAAACCGAAGGTCGAGGCGTAGAGACGCCCCGCCACGGGCAGCAGCACCGGAACGCGCTCCCGCACCGCCCTCTTCACGGCAAGAACAAGGCTGTTCTCAACGGTCATTCCGCAAATCGCTCCCGATTCTCGCGAAGAACGCCAATCGTGTCGTGCTTCTCGCGAAACACCCGGTACCCGTTCCGGCGAAGCAACCGCTTCGACTCCCGCCAGTCCGTTCTGCTGAGGCTCGAATGCTCGTACTTGATCAAGGCCGGCTTCAAGACTCCGAAGTCAAGCTGCTTCAGCACTTCGTAATCATATCCCTCCACGTCGATCTGCAACAGCTCCAGCCCCTCGAATCCCCCGGACTCGATCAATTCCATCAGCGTCAGGCAGGGAACCTCCTCCACCGTCACGTCCTCCTCCGGAACCCCCCCCGCAAGGAGGTGCTCCTTGCTGAACGAACTCATGCCCGTCGCGGAACACGCCAGCCCGGCCCCCCCTCCCCGCCGGACCCGAAAAAGCGGCATGCTCCGACAGGTGCTGTGAATGGCGGCGCGCACCGGCTGAATCGCCGGCCAATGCCGGTAGTTGACGCAAAGGTCGTCGTAGTAGTCCTTCATCGGTTCAACCACCAGCCCCCGCGAGACATGACTCGTCACAAAGTCGAAAAGGTCGTCAAAGCGAATCCCGTCGTTCGCACCAACCTGAATGAACTGAAACTCGCGCCCCTCCGCCAGCCGCCGCCGCTCCTGCCGGTAACGCAGACTCACCACCTCGAAGCCGAATCGCCTCAGGATTCTGTTGATCATCCCGCCTCTCCTTCCCTCGCCAGTTCCTCATTGTAGAGCTCCCCGTAGAGCTGCCCTATGCGCTCCCACGAGAAGCGCCTGATGCAGTCCTCCCGGATCCCGCGCGACCATTCCACGCCCGCGCCGCCGCGCCGTCTCCGGTCGATCTCCGCAATCGCCTCGGCCCATCCGCCCAAGTCGGCGGCCGCCGCAAGGTAGCCGTTCTCGCCCGGCCTGACGACCTCCGGCGCGGCGCATACCGGCTGCGCCACCACCGGCACCCCCATCGCCAGCGCCTCCACCATCACCAGCCCGAATCCCTCACGCTCCGAAGGAAAGACGAGGGCCTTCGCCGCCCCCATCAGCCGCCTGATCCGGTCCCTCGAACAGACCCCCAGATAATCGATGTTGGACTCCCGCCCCAACCGGGCCGCCAGCGCCGCGCCCTCCTCGTCCACCACCTCGCCCGCCACCACGAACTTCTCCCGCGGAAGACGCCGCGCGAGGCTCAACAACAGGTCGGGCCGCTTCGCCTTCACCAAGGTGCCGACGAACAGAAGATGCCCTCCGCCCTCCTCGTTCCCCGCAACGCGCGCCGGATCGAAATAGCTCTTGTCGACCCCGTTCGGAATCACCTCCACCCTCCGGTCGTAGCCGAAGTCCCTGATGCGGTCCGCAAGAAACCTGCTGATCGCAACCACCCGGTCGGCCCGCACGAGAATCGCGGCATACCGCTTCGCAAACGGCGCATCCTCCCGCGGGGGGGTCGCCACCGTAAACACGACCCGCGGCCTCCGCCGCCGATGCAGGCCCCGGCTCAGAACCGTCACCGCCGTGGCCGCCGGCGTCGGAGCGTGGACGTGCAGAATACCGCCCCGTTTCAGCACGTGCGCCGGCGGCGAAACCTTCCTCAGCCCCGGACGCTTCCAAAGCTCCGCTCCCTGCTCCCGATCCTCCTCCGTCACAGGCCGGCTCCACGCACTGAACTCATGACCTTCCGCGTGAAGGGCGATTTCGCGCAACACCGTGGCGGTCGACCACGTCCAGCGGTCGAGCGCGACAAGCAGGCCGATCTCGCGGCTCCGGTCAGGCGCTCTCATCCCGAATGACCCGCCCCTTCCGCATCCCGGCGCGCTCCCTCCCCGAAGCCGAACCACGGCCCAAGGGCCTCCACCCCGCCCAACCACTCCATGAACGCCGCGCAATCAATCGCGGCATGAGGACCCGCCGTGCGGTAGGTGAAATGCCTCAGGTTCCGACAGCCCGCGACAACCCTGAAATGGTTCTGCTCCCGCTCGTCGTTCAGTTCCACCACCGCGGCCCCCTCCCTCATCCAGACAAGATTTGCCAAGGCCGCGCCATGTTGCGCCACCACCACTTCCGCGCTGCCGAACAGCTCCATCTGTTTGTCGAGCGGAACCCCCTCCAGTTGCAGGTTCACGAAGGCGCCGGGATCCCGCACGGCGCGACCAAGGGCGTCCCGCAGTTCGCCGTGATTGGGAATCGAGCGGCGCAGCGTCCCACCCCCTTTCACCCGGCATTGCTCCGAAGTGTAGTACGGCCCGGGCGCCCGCCGCTCGACAAGAAGCACGGTTCCGGCGGAGGATGCATCCCCCGCCCCGAACCGCCTCATCATCCTGTCCCGAAACGCCCGCATCTCTCCGCTGGTGAGCTGGACCGACTGCGGATTCATCCCGGTCAATTCCGCCTCCGCTCCGGACTCCCCGCGCCCTTCCGCCACCAGCGCAATCCTGCCGGGATATGCGGTCTCCAGCCAGCCCATGAACGGCCCCCGCCGCTCAATCTCGAACCGCGTCCCCCCGCCCCCTTCCTCCGTGATGAAGAAAAGCGGAAGCATCAGGTCGAAGAGAAAGTGGTAAAAATGCTCGACGCTCCCGCCGTTTCCCGGAGGAGGCGTTGGCCTCAGCAAGACGCCTTCATGCCGTTTCGCGAGATCCATGATCCGGCGCTGGTTCAGCGATACCCGGTGGCGGCACCATCGCCTCGCAATCCCGCTGTTCCAACCGGCGCGTTTCAACCTGCCCAGTGGTGTTCCCATTGCTCCGATCGGCACGCCCCCGCTCAGAACGGAGACTCGTAACCGAGTTCCTCGATGTCGCGCCGGTAGAGGCGCCCGATTCGCCGCGCCGCCCTCTCGCTGTAAACATCCGCCAGATCCTCCCCGGCCATCGGCGTGACGTTCCGGCGCTCCAGTTCCCCCCCGAACCCCAACCGCTTGCGAAGACGCTCGTAATCCTCCTCCAGACGCTCGAACCGGCCCACGAAATCCATCCGCACCGACCCGTCCATCGATTCGAGAAACCACGTCTGCCGCCGGAAGTGCGTCAATCGCCGCACCCGCTCCAGCGTCAACCAGTCCAGAACAAAATCCTCGAACCCCGCCGTCTCCCGCCGAATGCGTTCCCCGAGGCGACTGTCCTCCGCGTGCATCCCGCCCGAAAGAAGATACCGATACGCCGAATAAACCCGGTCCCACGGACACCGAACGAAGGTGAAACGATACCACCCGCATACCTCCTCCGCCCCGAGGGCATGCTCGAGAAACTTCATCGGAATATGACCCGCGCTCTGGTTCCCGAACAGGGCCGCTGAAATCGAAACCCCCGCCACCTTCGGGACGTGAATGTAAACGCACCGGCGCTCGATGAACGGAAGCAGCGAGTGCTCGCCGCCCGCACCCCGCCGCGCCCTTCTCAGATTGCGATGAATCCGCGGATACACAACGGGGACCGCCACCCGCCGCAACAACGCCGGCCACCGCCACACCGCTTCCTTGACGCCCGCCATCATGTCATGCGATCCCCGCGAGAGGTCCTCCCCCGCTTCACACGCCAAATCAAAATCGCCGCGGCAAGGCCTCAGACCCCCGGCCGGGTCCCCGCGACACGCGCAACGCGACACGGATGCACGGCCTTGCCGCAGGACTTGACTCGCTTGTGGCCAATTCCGGCTTTCAGGGACTCTGGTCAGCGCAACCGCACCGGTTCCGGAGCAAAAGGCCTCCCTTCAGGCGCCGGCCTCGCCTCCTCATCCCGGCGGACGGGAACCGGCAGGAAAGCCGCCCTCAATCCCACCACCACCACCCCCGCAAAGAGGTAAAGAAAGGCGCTGATGGGAAATGTGCTCAGGTTTTCCGACGCCGAAATCCCGCCAACCAGAATGCACATCGCCAGCGAAAGCCCCGTCAGCATGGTCCCCCGCCCCCGGGCGGCCCGGAATACAGCCCCGTGCATCCTCATCAGCAGATAGCCCCCGACCGCCGCCGCGAACATGATCGGTATGTATCCCACCCTCATCAACAGGCGCGTGAACGCATCATGGACGTAGTAATCCTGATACTCCCGCTTGTCGATCCCGAAAGGCGTCCAGAACTCCGGATCCTTCAGGTTCGAAAAGCTCTCCAGCCGGGAACTGAAGGTGGCGAGATTCAGCCGCTCCTCCCTTATGAACGGAAGGAGGTCGACCAGCACAAGGGAGGCCTCGTTCAACGTCTTCTCTTCCAGCCAGTGGTCCGAGACGATCGTAAGAAACACGAACGCCGCAACGATCGTCCCATACATCGCGGCCGTCAGAAAACGTTTCCTGAACGTGATCAGAAACACCAGCGCCGCAAGACCCATCACGATCCCCGTCCTCGCCCCGGAACAGAACGCCGCCCCCGCGAAAAGAACCGCAAGCGCCAGCGCCGTGCACCTCGAAATGAACTTGCTGCGCGGATTCCAGGGAAGCACCAGCGCCAGAACCCCCAGCATCGCCGCCACCTTCGAGAGGTTCTGGGAGGAATTCAACGTCGAAAAATACCGGAAATCCTGACCTTCGATGGCCCGGACCTCCAACGACAAACCCGTCTGAAGGTAAGCGATCTCCCACCACGCATACCCCCAGAAATACTGCTTGAAGGTGTAAAGGGCCACCGGAACGAAGATCAGCACGATCGCCTTCAGCATCCGCATCACCTGCTCCTCGGTCCCGAACAGGCGCGGCACCACGTAAATCAGGGGCATGTAGCCGGCATAGTTCGCGATCGACCTGAGCTTGCCGAAATTCCCGCCCCCGAGCCCGCCCACAAATACCAGAAAGGCCGCAAAGGTCACCATCACCGTCACGACCACCGCCAGCCTCAGGCGCTCCCTCGTGAACTCGTTGCCCAGCACGTCCCGGACGATCACCCCCGCGAAGACCGCCCCCGCCAGCAGCGGCGCAAACGCCAGAATGATCGTCACGTCCATGATCGAAGTCTGGTCGCCCCACACAAGCAACCGCTTCACCGTGTCAAGGTAACCCATCGAAAGCACCACCATCCAGAACCCGAACCGCGGTTGAAAGAACCCCACGATGATCAGGCACACCCCGACGTACTTGAACGTCTCGCTCAGCGCGTTCCACCCGCCCGTCAGCGCCTGCACCACAACCCACAAACCGGCCAGAAGACCAAGCGTCAGGATGATAATCTTGTTGAGATTCATCAGTTCACATGTCCGTCAGGCGGGCGCAGGCCCCTCCGAACCGGCAACCCGGCAACCCCGGGCCGATGAATTGAGAACCGGCCATGGTGCGCGGATCGCACCCCGGCCACCACGCCCCCAACCTACATTCATTGCCCCCCAAGTCAGTAAAAAATCGCCGTCCTCACGCGTCGTCGAGCCGGGCTCCCGCCAGCGCCCGCGTCCTCCGCACCTTCACCACCGCCTTCCCCACCAGAGTCCCGAGCGGCCCGGGGAGAATCCGCGCCATCCGCCGCCGCAACTGGAACGAGCCCCGTTCGATCCGTACGGCGCCCCCGCAGGAATGCGTGTTCAGCTCTCCCACCAACGCCCGCTCCCGCCGCTCCCGGTCGAATCCGTGCTGCACCACCCGCTCCCGCTCGCCAAAGAATTGGTTCGACCCGTGAAGCCGGTAATCTCCCAGGATGTCCCCGAGAAACGTGAATGATCCGCAGCCGACGGCCCGGGCCGACAATGCCGCATCCGCCGACACCCGCCACCCCTCGTCCAGCGGAAAGCACCGATCGACCGCTTCCCTCGCCGCCACCATCCCCGAGGTGACCGTGATGATCGGCGGGCTGTGCGTCCGCAGGACGTAGCGCTTCATGTCATAAGTCCCCGGGGAAATCCAGTGTCCCACCGGCGGTTCGGCGAGCTTCCTCCCCTCCCGGTCGATCCGGTTCAGCCGGTGTTGGAGCATCGCCACCCCCCGCCGGCCTTCGAGCGCCGCGAGGACGGCCTCGAGCTTCGTCGGGAGCCACCGGTCGTCGCTGTCCAGCAGCGCCACATACTTTCCCCTCGTTTCCGCCCATCCGGCATTGAGGGCCGAGGCCTGACCCCCGTTCTCCTTGAAGATCTTCCTGATCCGGTCGTCCCCGTAGCGGCCGATCACCTCCCGCGAGTCGTCATGCGACCCGTCGTCCACAATGATGAGTTCGAAATCCCCGAAGGTCTGGGACAGAACACTCTCGATGGCCTCCCCGATGAAGGAACCATAATTATAGTTGTTGATGAGCACCGAAAACGTCATGACTCCGGCCCGTTATCCGTCCCCGTCCCCCCCGGCGCCCCCGGACCGCTTCGCATCCCCGCTCCGGCCGGCCCCTTCACCTCGCTCCTCCGATCCGCCTCGCGAGGTTTCGCGCCTGCCGGACCAGCAGACGGCCCCAGTACCGCGGGCGAAGGCACTGCTCCGATTGCAGCAGCGCAAGGCGCGCCGCCCTGTCCAGCAGGAGCAGCTTCTCGGCGCTGCAGTCACATCCGAGCCGATCCTCCAGCCGCACGAGGATTCCGATCCGCTCCAGCAGGTGCCGGCGGCCGTCCCGCGTCACGCGGTCCGTCAACGTCCCCGGCCGCCTCCGCCACACCGACCACGACTCGTGAATGTATCCCGCCCTTCTCGGCGCGCAGGAGAAGTAGAACCGGATCGCGTTGTCGGCGGCGTCAAGGTTGACGAACCACGTGTCCCGGAACCAATCCAGATCGTTTCGGAACAGGTAGCTCCCGGGTTGCGCGATGTATCCGCCCGCCATCGCGGCAAGCGAGACGGGATTGGGGAGAGGCGCCGGGTTCAGATCCTTCCGCCTTCCCTCGATCTCCCAGTGCTGTTCGACGTTATGAAACACAAGGTCGTATCCTCCCCTCTCCATGAACTCCACCTGGGCCTGAAGCTTCCCGGCAAACGTCCAGTAATCGTCCCCCTCGAGGAGCGCGATGTATTTCCCACGGCATGCCTGCAGGTTCCTGATCAGGTTGAGCCTGCTGTTCCCCGTGTGCCTCCCGAGATTGCGCTTGGACCGGAACAGCCGCACCTTCTCCGGATATCGCTCATGGTAGACTCCCAGCACATCGAACGTGCCGTCGTCCGAACCATCGTCGCCCGCCACCACCTCGAACGGAAAGTCCGTCTCCTGCGCCATGATGCTTTCCATCGCCTGTTCGATGAACTCCCGATTCTGATACGTCACCAGCGAGACGCTTACGAGCGGCGCCGCCGTCAACTCCTCGGAGCAAATCCCGACCGTCTCCGAGGAAATCAGCTCCCTCGCCTCGTCCCACGTCAACATTTTCCTCATCGCAGCGCAGCAGGTCTGCCAGCGAAGCAAGCCTCGGACCGGGCGACGATCGCGGCGGCGACAACGGGCGGCGATCGGGAGGCTCTCTCACCGCGACCCGTAGTCGCCGCCGTCGTCGTTCACCGGCAAAGCGGCCCCGAAACTTGGCTCATTCGCAGTGGCTTTCGGTTTTCAAGGGCTCCAAATACCCGCATGCCGCATCGGCGGCTGCCGCGGGACCGCCTTCACGTCAGCACGAAACGCACCATCGGCCCGATCACGGGAAAGTCTCCCGCCAAACCTGCAAACTCCCGATGAGCGCGAATCCGCATCAACTTGACACACGCGCCGAACAACACCACCCCCGCGAGAACCCCGACGCCCAGTTCCGCCCACGGGTGCCACTCCACCCCCGTCACGAGCGCCGCCACCACCATCCCCATCAGGGCCGCCGACGCAAGGTAGGGAAGCATCACCGCCAGTTGCCGTTCCATGGGAAATCCCACAAGGGCGCGATTCGGCCATGTGTTGACAAACAGCGCAAACAAGGCGCAGGCGGCCTGCCCCCACAACAACGCCATCACGCCATGCCGGAAGGTCAGCAGAATCGCCAGCACCATCGCAAGACGCTTGATGACCAGAAGCCGCAGGCTCAGACCAGAGCGCCCCAACGCCAGCACCACCGTCAGGTTCAAACTCTGAATCGGCCAGAGCATCCCGACCAGACACAGCACTTGCAGGTAGGGCGCCGCGGGAAGCCAACGCGGCCCGATCAATGACTCGATCATCGGCCCCGCAACCGCCATCATCCCGGCAAAGACCGGAAACGTCACGAGGGACGTGACCCTCAACACCCCTTCCACCCCCTTCCTCAGCCGCTCGATGCTGCCTTGAAGCGAGCACATCACCGGAAACGCCACCTTCGTCAATACCTGCTGGATCACTCCCGCCGGCATCTTCTGAAACCCGTTGGCCCTGTGGTAGTAACCCACCTGCAGCGGCAGAAACAGCTTTCCGATCACAAGGACGTAAATGTTCATCACCAACTCGTCGATCGTGCGCTCCACCGCGATCTTCCACCCGTAGCCGAACAACTGCCGAAACCTTCCCGCATTGAATCGAAACCCCGGCCGCCAATCCGACCCGATCCACAGAAACGCCGTCACGAAAACCCCTGATACAAGGTGTTGAACCACCAGCGCCCACACCCCGAACCCCGTCGCCGCCAGCGCAATGCCCGCCCCAGCCCCCGCCACCAATGCCGGCAACTGGACAACCATCAAACGCTTGAACAGCAGATCCCGGATCATCCTCGACCGCTGGCATACTCCCAACCCCTGCAGAAAGAACCCCAGACTCAACACCTGCATGATGGCCGCCAGCCGCCCTTCACCGTAAAAGGCCGCCACCGCCGGCGCCGCCAGACAAACAACCCCGGCCGCCACCCCCGAGGCCGCCAGATTGAACCAGAACACCGTCGAGCAGTCCTCGTCCGTCAAGTCCTCGCGCTGGATGATGGCCCGCCCCAGCCCCCCCTCGACCAGCGCCAGGCTGATCGTGATGAACACCGTCACCATCGCCAGCAGCCCGAACTGGTCCGGGGCAACAAGCCGCGCCAGGACCAGACCAACCACAAATCGGAACCCCTGAACCGAAATCTCGGTAAGCGCCGCCCAGCCCGTTCCGGCAACCGCTTTCCTCGGCAGACTCATCGTAACCGATCCCGCTTGACGGGCTACCTCACCGCCCCCGAATCGCCCGCATCCCCGTTGAACCGCCCGTCGGGGGAGCAGGCGGGCATCGGGTCAATACCCCGCTTCGATCATGGCGGTTGCCGCGATCTCCTCGATCGTCCTCCGGGCATCGAGCGCAAGGTCCCGCTCGTATCGGCCGACCATGGCCCGGCTCAGCGGTTGTCGGATTTTCTCCTTCCATGCGAGGAACCGCTCCGGTTCGTCGGGGTGTTCGTGAAAGTCGAGAACGGCGGGCTCGAAGGCCACCCCGAGAGCCTCGAAGACGCCCCGAAGCACCTCCTCGGGCCGCGACACGAGGTCCTCGTAGCGGAGCGCCATGAACCGGCCGGCGTAGAGCCGGGCCGCAAGAGCGCGCCATTCCATGACCGCGTTCCACTTTCGCGAAAACTCCGCGGCGTCCTGTTCGAGACGCGGGGCGTAGGGATCGCAAATCCGCCGCCTTCCCAGCTCGAGGTAGGAACAGAAAACATCCCGCGGATCCCTCGTGATCCAGACGATCCGCGCTTCAGGAAACATTTCATGCAGCTGGTCGACCATCTCGACATGGAAATTGTTCTTGTCGCCGAGGATCGCCGCCGGCTTCCCGATCTTGCGGGCATAGGCCCGATAAACCGCCTCGACGGCGCCGGCATAATCGCCGACCCCCTGTCGTTCCGCCTCTTCGGCGACGGCGGCCGGCGCAAGGTCCCACGTCTCAAACTTCCTCGCCCGGGTCAGGGCATCGAGAAACTCGCCGAATGCCCCCGGAAATACGGCCTCTTCGAAGCGCCCTCGCAGCCAGAGCGCGAATCCACACTCCGGGGGAATGCAGATCTTCGAATGGGCGGCCAGCGCCAGCCGCAAAACGGTCGTTCCGCTCCGCGGATTGCCCAAAATGAAGAGTGCCGGTCCGCGACTCATCCCCGTCATCCCCCAAGGCCCGCGCACACCCGCATCACGCCTTCCGGAATCTCGTCGGACCAGCCCGCCGCGATCGGAAGACAAACGACCCGCGCACTGATGTCGTGCGTCACCGGAAGCATCTCCGCAGAACCCGCTCGAAACACCCGA
>Ga0180432_10005288_pt1 | contig 17260 bp, 6 predicted proteins | sample SS_ome_10_FD_132414 | JGI IMG/M metagenome (GOLD analysis project Ga0180432, IMG submission 132414) | Hypersaline lake sediment archaeal communities from the Salton Sea, California, USA - SS_1_MS_2 metaG | ecosystem: Environmental > Aquatic > Non-marine Saline and Alkaline > Hypersaline >...
AGGCAACGGTGGCTACGCTCGTCGCCCCAGTCTTGCTCAAAGTTACCATTCTTGAGTAGATTTTCGCTCATACTTGCCTCCTGTGACAGGTTTATCGCAGTCTACCAGGCTCGCTGGTGCTGCGTAGAATCTGTGTGATTCGATCTTCTTCCTACGCCACCCTGACCAGCCAACCGTTGGCCTTCTGCTGGGTGGTAGACGTGGCCGCCTGTGTGTTCAAGGAACTCCCAGTGTCCTGGAACACCAGGAACTCGACGTACGTGCCAGCTGCCATGTAGAACATGCCTGTCACGACCGAGACACTGGTCGACGCATTCAGACCAGCATAAACGTCGTTAAGCCCCAGCTTGGTAGTGCCATCCTTCTGGATCATGATGGCCTGCTTGCGGTCGACAGCGCCAGGGGATGCAAAGGTAACGCCTCCGCCAGCGATGTAATATCCGGCAGTCTTAGCATACAGCTTGGTATCAGGGCTCAAGGCGGTGCCGCCGAATCCACTGTCTGTATCGTGCACCTGGCTGTTGAAGTCCAGTGCTGTCCACGAACCGTGGGGGATGCTCTGCGTCGTGGTACGGATGGCGCGACAGCCGCGGGCCGTGCAGGCTGCGATCTCGCCATCCTTCAGTTGCACGCTGTCGATGGTCACACCCGAACCGGAGGACCGCTCGGCCACCGTGTTCGTCTTAATGCCATTGGTGAAAGTCTGCGCCTGACTGCTGCCCCCAGTGCGTGCGCCGGTGGCCAGGAGATACTGTGTGTGGTCGTCATCAGTCAGCCCATTCAGCGCCGCGCCATGGTCGAGCTTGCCGCCTTCGGCGTCGCTCTGGTGATTGTGCACAGCGTCGGCCCATACCACGTCCCAGTCCAACTGCCCGCCCGAGTCCGCAGCATGAGTGTGGGCCTCGTCGTGATGATCGTCTGTGCCCACGCCAGAGAGGTCGCTGTGAGCAACCTGCCCACCATCCCCCGCATCCCCAGTATGATCATGGTCCGGGACCGTTGAGAGGGCGTCGGCGCCGCCATGGTCGTGCCTGGCGGAATGGTCACTGACATCCACTCCGTCTACGTCGCCTACGTTTGTAACCTCATTCGCACCCATATCCAAATTACCGGACATGGCTCGAGTGCCGTCCTCTAGGAGGTATTGTGTGTGATCGTCGTCCGTGAGGCCGCCCAGGTCTCCGTGGTCGGTTACGGGCACCCCTTCCAAGACCGCGTTTGCGGGCCGGATATCCAGGAAGTCGGCGTTCGAGATGTCTGTCTCGCCCTCCTGGAAGACGATCGCGGCGAGCGGAATGCAGCGCGCCAGGCCGGGGGGAGTTACGGGGTTGTCCGCTGCTAGGGCCGCAGCTTTGTTGGCGAACGTCTCAATGGGGTAGATGTAGTTGATTTTGTTCAGGGACCAGTAGAACATCCCCCGTACCCACTGGTTGTTAGGAATGGGGATCAGGCCGGTCCCGTCGTCCGGGTCGTCGTAATTCGCCGTGTCCACGTCGTTCGCGGACCCAGAATCCCATGCGTCCGCCGCGTCGTGGAAGTGGGTTCGCATTGCGGTGTCCTTGCTGTTAGACGCGGCATGGGAACTGATGGTGTGGCCACCGATCACGAACACGATTGCGGTCATGACGACATCCAGGTCGCTTGCAGGATCAGAGGTGTAAGCAGACACGATGCCACCACTGATCACGCGCACCGGGAACATAAGCTCAAGGGCAAAGGACACAGAGTATAGTCGGTCGTCTGCATCCTCGTCGTTCACCACGCCAACTATATCATCATCTTGCGCGCAGACTATGGCAACCAGCACCTGGTCGCTGTCTGTTGGCTGCGTCGTGGAGACCTGGAGAGTGTCGTGAGACACACCCTCGTCAAAATAGATGTAGTTGGGGGAGTTGTTGGTCATGGCCTGCGCGGCAGCCGAGTTGATCGAGTATACTGTGTTGTTGTAGTAAACTGTCCCGCTAGTCCAGTCCACATTCAGGCCGCCAGCATCCGTAACAACGCATCCTGTAGCGAGGCCCGGACTCCGACGCTCATACCTGATGTGGTCGTCATCGTTCAGGCCAAGAAGGTCGCCGTGTTCTAGGTGCGATATCCCCCAGAAGTCGCTCACGTCGGATGCGCCAGCACAACCTGCCGCGCCAGAGATCCACACCATGACATCCCCAGCAGATGGAGTTTCGTTATCCACGCAATTGCCGCGGATCCCCTTCACGGTGACAGCGCCGCCGGCCGCTACTTCTGCGTCCTGAGAGGCTGCAACGCTCTGCCAGGCCGCCCCGCTATCCACTAGGATGTGGCCTGCCGTCCCGGCTGCCGGGACACTCCCGGAGCCTCCCCCGGCACCCCCGCCTATGCCACACCAGTATGTGCCATCATAGATCAATAGTAGGTGGTCATCTGCGTCGTCCAGAGAGACGTTTGCGGCCCCCTGAAACCAGATATTGTCCTGGTTGTGGCGCACGACTACTGTGCGGGCACTGTCGGCAGCCTTGATGATCAGCAGGTTTCCAAGCACGCCCCCGTTGATCGTGTCCAGGTTGTCAGTGGCCGCATCCCCGTTAGTGTCGATAGAATGATACAGTTGGGTCCTGGTGACCGCGCCAGCGGCGTCAATAGTAAGTTCTGTAAAGTCTTCTGCTTCGAGCTCTTTGATCTGGCGCAGGTCCTGGCCACCCTCCGCGTCGGAGGAGTGGTCGTGCACTGCGTCACTCCAGATGTCGTCCCAGTCGAGCTGGTCACCCTCACCGGCGCCACTATGGTCATGGTCTGGTAAAACGGTTCCGTCTGCCAGGTCCTGTAGCGCCCCCTCCACATCATTTCCGGCAAAGTGCCCGCCTGCATCCTCGATGCCGATCATGGAGGCGCCCTCTCCGTTCGCAGTAGAGGCGAGCTCTGTTTCGGTGCGGTAGCGGCCGTCCCAGGTTACGCTAGTGTTGTCTGTCCAGGACGACCAGGCAGAATACATTACATCGTTGTCGCCGAGCCACCGGATAGCCCGAACCCGAAAATAGTACTGAGTTGGGTTGCCGGTATCGGTGTCTGCGTCTACTATCGGATACCGATAGTATGACCCGCGAGTGACCAGGGCGTCGGTCGCGCCGGAGGCGTCGGCCGAGGAGTTCGATTGCACCTGCCAGCAAATATCCTCGCCGGGGTAGGTATCCCACTGTACCCACAAGGCGCCAGGTACGGCCTTGACTGCCAAGTTGTTAGGTGGCGCGAGTATGCCGCGGTGGGACATGCGCGCCTTGAGCTCTTGTGATATCTTAGCCACGGCTATCACGCGTGCCAGGCGTTCGACGCGCGCTACCAGAACCTCGTCGCCCACATCGAGGTCTACGCATGACCGGGTGCGCTGGCACACCGTGCCACCGCTTAGACGTACAGACACCGTGCGGGACCCGCGAGAGTCCATGGCGATGACAGTCCCCACGTCGAACAGGGACGGAGACTCCTGCCTGATCATTTTACGTATGACATTTACGTCTTGGGCATTAAGCATTTAGACACTCTCTAGTCTGCAAGATCGATCTAAGCACATAGACGATATCGTTTTCCCGAGCAACGCGGTATGATATAACGCTGACACGCCAATTGGTGCTGCCGTAGGTGATTATATCCTCTGGCTCTAACACAGGATTTGGGGCCATGTTGAACGTGTAGGCGTGTGCGTCCTCATACACCTGCTTGTGGCGCCGGGACGCCCGCGCAGACGTTTCGCTCTCAGAGAGGGCGTTTGGATCCGACTCGACGGCGAATATGTGTCCCTGCGTGGCCTCAGAAGTGCGAAAGTTCTCGATCTCATGCAGCGCTCCCACTAGCCGCAGGTGGGTCGGCGGGTAGATCTGGAGGCTCTCTGACACGGTAACCGGCCGATCAGAAGGAACTGTCCAGTCGGAGTCCGTGCCGGCCTCTCGCCATACCTTAACCGATCCGTCGTAGCGGGCCTGCGCCCGGATCTTGTCATGCCCCGCCACTCGGCCATACCCGGCCGACACGGCCTCTCCCGGGTCCACCGAGGCCCACTCTATCAACTGGTGTAATTGCGGCACTACCAGGCCATTGAAGGTGATCGTGTCGGATCCGTATACAGCGAACCCGAGGAGCGCGCCCCCATGGTCCTCGTCGTACTCCATCGTGTGCGTGAGAAGGTGCTTGTCGTCAAACCAAAGCATCACAGAGGCGTCGTCGATCGTGTCTATTGAACTGTACCGGCGCGGCCATACAGCCACGGTGACGGCGGCCGCCCCGGTCTCCGCCATTGGCAAGCTGACAAGTACTGTCTCGACCCCCAAGTCAAGCTGCGACACCCCAACCGCGGTAGAAGTCCACCATATCATATATCCATCGTATGCCGAGTCGCAGTTGAAGAGAAATGCGCCCCGGTCACCAGTCTTCGTGAACGACGCAACAAATCCCACGCTCGTTGCCGTGCGATACCTGACTTTGTACCACTGTGCGGCACCACCCCCAACCCCGTACAGAAGACCGCCGCTTGTGTACCAGGTGCCTTCTGCCCCCTCTAGGCTTACAACGGACGGCGTGGATGTATCGACGTCGAAGGCCTCGTTGATCCATGTCGCGAACTCCACATCATGGATCCCAGCGAATGCCAGGCAGCGCTGGATCCCCACCTCCTGGGTGGTGGGCAGTCGGTCGTCATGGCATTGAAGTCCCTTGTATTTCGAGTTACTCATGCTTGATATACTGAATCGGCGCTGCCGACCCCCTCGCGGATCCGTCTACCCCCATCCAATTTACGTTGATTGCCGTTGCCCAATCCCCCGTTCGGTCATAGAAATTAGTGAATCGGTCATTTGTCCATACGATGACATTGCGCTCTGGATTGACTGTAATGTTGTATAGTGTTCTCGTTGCCCAGGCGACCTCGTTGGCATTCTGGCGTGTAAAGATCGCGCGCCCTGACCCCATACCGGAATGCCCAAACACGGTGCCCGCTGCCGCCACGCTAGTCGTCCCAGTCCCAAGATACAAATCCCCGTCATTATGATACAGCAACAAACCACCAAGTGCATCTACTCCATGTTCGCCGGTGCCGCCCCCGGTTGGCGTAACTACCAAGGAGGCCGGGTTATAGCCAGAGTAGATATAGCCGTTCCATGTTTGTACAAACCCCTTGCATACAGCACGTACCACCTGCCCGTCACTATGTCCGCTACTCACCCAGTCTGTGTACGTACCCGCCGACCATAACAGCCCGTCCGCGCACCCGCCTGCATAACAGCCAAACCTCGGCACGCCATCCTCTGCGTATGCGGCGTAGCCGCAGCCTGTATTCCTAACCGTGACATTGCAGACGCTGGCGCTATATGCTGCAAACCTGGTGTAACTTAACCCCCCGGCTGTTCCAGAGAAGTAGCCACACAGCACATAATTGAAGTTTGCCCAGCCTATGTATACGGTGCCATCTGGTCCAATGTCCAGGGCCCCGAATGTGCCGCTCCCATCATCGCCCGTCGCTGCGGCGCGCCCGGCCGCCGTGCTCATGATTTGCGTCCATCTAATTGGGCTTGCCTCTATATCTACTGTGTAGTACACACCGTCAGACGTTGTGCACCAGGCCTGCTGCGACGGCCCAAGTGCGATGCGATAGAGGGTCCCGGACAGTCCGCTGCTAATGTTTTCCCAGTTCGCGTCCTCATCCACATCGAAGAAATTCGAGCTCCTGCCAACATACGTTTGGTCGTACAGAATCATGCCGTATTCGTGCTCTACGCCGGGCACCGGCCAGGGGATCGGATCCCATGATGGCCAATCATCGGCATCAGAGTAGCTGTATCCCACCAGGCCGAACTTTCCAGTCCACGCACCGATAAACTCGCTCTCTGGCGACAGGACGCCGTCTAACTCGCCATCTCCGCTGTCCCATGCCAGCGCGGTGTAGGTTATACCGTCCGTGCTTGTGTAGACATAGATCATCCCGTAGTGCACACGAGCCCAAATGTAGTACCAATTTGACCCGTCGATGGTCCAGCCCATGGCGGCAGAGGCGGCCAGGGTTGTCTCTATGCCGCCAGCCATCTTTTTTAAGCGGATCACGTCGTCGTCTGCGTAGTAGGACGCGTGAAAGAAATTGTCCTTATCATAAATGTGAAATGCTACACCGGCATACTCTTCTTTGTCGGTGTAGTTAAGCTGAAACCCGGTGCGCGCAGACCCACTGAGCGCATTAGACACAAACGTGCTCACAGCTAGGGCCTGCATATTCGCAGAAACGAGGTCGCACTCCCCACCGGATGCCTTCCAGGATCCCAGGTACGGCGCCGTGTGCCGCAGCCCCCCGTATCCCGTACCAGTAGGGTCATTATAGGCGTCACGGCCGGCTTGCTGCCCGGGCCATTCTGCTGCGAAGTCGGACCTGATACGATTGAGCCTGCTCAGTCTGTCGCTGGTGGCCAGCTTGAGTTGGCGCTGCGGCATTTGCAGTGTGTCCTGCCACTGTACCAGATCCTCGGTAGACGTCTGTACCTGCAATGCGGACCCAGAGTAGTACCCCAGATGATATACAGCCTCAACGCGGTCCTCTGTCTTGGCAAGCGTACCGCTTAGTACGTCTGCCGGATTGGAGAGCGCCACGCTCGTGTTACGAATGTTAGCCGCGTTTGACTCAAGTCCAATGACGTAGTCAGTGACATCCGTTGCTGTCGGAGACTGGCCAGCCCACGTTGTCATGGGGCTGCGCTTCGTCTCATTCACACCCACGACATACAAATAGTCGTTGTCACGTGGCAGGATCACACAGGGAGACGCCTCACCCTCGATAAACTCCGGGAACTCCCAGTTGTCGCCATCCATTGATCTCATGACGGCGGTCTTTGTGTAAGTGTAATCCCCAGTGCCTCCCCGGCGCATGTACGTGCACCAGGCATAGCCTCCCTCAAATGAGAGCCTGAGATGCTGCCTGGATGGGTACACTTCGATATTGTCGATCACGTCCATGGCGTCATGGTCTGACCAGCGCCCCCCGGACTCCCAAAACCGGACGATGCCTTGTACTCTATTGACCACGGACGTTACTTGTGTTCCTACTGCCCTGGAGCTCAGGTACGGCGACATTTCTGCGGCAAACATGATCAGATCCTTGCCGCCCACAGTTGCGGCATCCATGGCATAGATAGGGAATGGCCAATAGACGTCGCTGTCCGTATTGCTCCATGAGGCGCCAGAATACTCGTAGTAATGCAGTTTGTGGTTTGCGCTCGACGTCGAGGTGACGTAGTGTACCTTGGTGTGGGATGTCGCGGCGAGATGCTCGCAGTTTGTTGCGGCTCCGACATCGACCTCTGCCCCGAATACCGCGGGGGCTGCACCGATGCTGTCGCACTTTCTGTAACAGATTCTGTCGTTAGTATTGACGTAAAAGAGGTATACCTCACTCCCATTGGCAACAAGAGATGGCTTAACCTTATACTTGGCGCCCGTAAGCGTAATCGTCGCGGCTTGCCACGTGTAATCGGACCCAACTTCAGACTGTAATGTTTCCACGATAGTGCTAACGGTGGAATCCGAGACACAGGATACGTCAGCTTGCTCAGCACTGTACGCGCGTACAAGCCATGTAGACGCCTGGATGGCGTCAAACCAATCACCGCTACGGGATTCGGTATCATGGGACGACCAGACAGGCCCGCTTCGCTGGAGCTCTACTTTAATGGAGATGTCTCCAGTAGCAGCCTGTACCGCCGCGTAGTTCGCAGCGCTTAACCCGCTTTCGGCTTGAGTGATCATGTTACAGTCGAGTCGTCAAGAATCTGAAATGTCACGTTCCAATACACGCCGGACGGGTCTATGTTCACGATGCCGCCCCGGTCAATCGAGAGGTACCCGGTGACCATGTTGTCCGTGATGTTTACGTCGTCGTGATAGTTTGGGATGAAGTAGACCTGCTTACCGATCAGCCCCCGAAGGGTGAGCATCTCTGTCAAAGACACGCGAACTGTAGCCTTGTCCTCCTCGAATTGGTACGGGTCTCCAGAGCCGTCCACGACACGATGCACGTGCAACCTGCCAGTCACGCTACGCTCGGACACCAGTGGAACGGTGGGCGTGTGGTCCCACGAGTCATGTAACACGTGGTAGGTTGCCACGGGTGGGTTTACTGTGTCCAGGTAGCAAATATCTTGTATGCCGTATGCCATTATCTGCCCCCAATCACGCCGCCGGTGGTATCCTGAGATCCAGGCGGGATGTTTTCGTAACCGGGTGGCCGGTAGTAGAGTGTGCTGTCATAGCTTGGCGTCGATGCGGCCGCGGCGCCCATTTTCGATAGCCAGTCAGACGCGAGAGAGTTTGCGCGAGTCAGAGCGGTAATCAGGTTCTGTGCAAACACCCGCTGGAGGGCCACTGCGTTCTCCAGGCTCTGGTTGACCGCCATCTGCACGGCATTGATCGCGCGGGTCTTCTCCTCGAGTTGCTTCTGCATGTCAAGCTGTTCACGCGCCATGTCGATGTTGAGGCGCGCCCCGTGCTCCCGGATATCCTGGAGCTCGTTCTCCAATGCCCTGCGTTGCTCGATGTAGCTTCTGTACCGGGACTGGTACTCGTCTTGCAGCTTGAACCGTTCTAGGAACTGTCGCTTCTCGCGCTCGAGATCTTCCTTGGCCCACTGCTCCCGGACATCCAGGCGCTCGCCCTGCGTCTCGAGACGGCCCATCCCCATCGCGTACTGGATGGTTTGGCGGTCCTGCTGCTTCATGAGGGCCCTGCGCTCGCGCCCGGTGGCGTAGCGCATCTTCTCTTGGATGTCCTCCTGCCCCCAGGCGTATTGGAGGGTCTGTTGAGCCCCCTGGAAGGCCAGGTCCTCGCGCTGCCAACCAAACTGGACCGGCGTGCGCTCAGCCTTGACTTGCCAGTTCTCCATAAACTGGCTGAACTGAAGTTGGCGCTGCTGCTGCTGGTATTGCTGGGTGAAGTCCTCCCAGATCCGACCCAGGTTGCGGAGTTCTCGTTGGATAGCGAAGGAGCCGCGCGTCTCGAACCCCTCGAAGTTGCCGCCGAATTGGGAAACCTCGCCCCATTGCTGCTTGCGCTCTGCCTGAGCGAACTGGAAGTCCTTGTACTCGTACTGGAGGCCCAACTGCTCACGCTGAAGGCCCCGGAGACCCTCTTCCTGCACCAGGCCCGCGTACTCACCCATCCTGCCCACATCGACGCCGCTCGCAGGTCGGAACCCCTCCAGGAACCCGCCGTACATCTCGGTGGTGCCCATCTTGAGGCCGCTCGATTCAGTGAGGGGGCGAAGCTCCTTGAACATCCCCTCTAGGGCACGTACACCAGAGGGGTCCGTATGACGAATCTCGTCCATGAGCGCCGTGAACGGCTCTGCGATCTGGCCGGCGACGTCGAACTGCATGGCTCCAACCTGTGCCGTGCCGCCACCGACGTTCCCTGCTCCAATCAGGTTGAGCATTTGCTGGTCGCCCTGCATGAAGCGAGTAAAGTTCTGCATGGCTTCGATGTTGCCCCCGAACCCCTCAGTAATTCCGGCTCCAGTTAGGCCATATTGAGCCAGTTGGCCCTGGAGTCCCATTTGTGCCTGAAGGAGAGGCATCTGCTGAAGGCGCTGTTCCTCTACCGGGGCCGCCCCTTCTCCCAATTCCGGTTCGGCCGGCTCAAGGCCGAGCAGGCGCGCCTGTTGAGCTTGCGCCCCCCACTGGCCGAGTGCGGCCTGGCCCAGGGCATCCAGGCGCTCGAGTTCTGGCTCACCGCGCCCGGTGTACCAGCGCCCCTCTTCTTCGTCCCACATTCTCTGCTGGCGACCGAAAGCCATCTCGCGCACTTCTTCGCCTTCCATGCCGAATTGGGTGAGGGGTTGCCACTGCCGGGCTATCCATTCAGAGCGCTGTGCCTGGCCGGGAGACACCGCAAGCTGCTGGTCCATAACAGCCTGCCAGTTCGATGGGTCCATGCCCCACTGTTGCGCGACTTGTTGGAACTGTCCGGGCTGCATGCCGCGCATAGCCATCGCAGCAAACCTGGGATCTCTGTAGACGTCTCGTATATTGGTCTCGTCGGGTGTAGCCTGCATCCAGGCCTGCGCCCCGGCCATCGCTTGCTCTGGCGCCATCCACTCGGGCGCGTAGAGGCGAGTAGCTTCTTGTACTGCTGCGAGGCGACCGGCGCCAGTCAGGCCTGCCAGTTCTCCCGATCTGAGTCGCTCTCCGTACGCTGTAAGTTCGACTGGCGGGCCCTGAGTCGCCCCCCTGGAAAGATTGGGGCGCGCCCCTGGCGCGTACCTGCGATCGGACATAGCCGCCAGTCTGTAGTCCCAGCCGGCTGACGGGCCCTGGGCAGCCGCGAGCGCCATCTTTTCCCTGTCGCCCATAGCCTGTTGTGAATAGCTTGTAGTGCCGTACAGGGCAGCCAGCGCCGCGATCGGTAGCCCAACGCCAGTGGCTGAGAGGCCGGCTATGCCGGCAAGGGAGCCACCCACCAGGCCGGCCCCGATCGCAGGTAGTCCAATGCCAGCGGCCTGCGCCAGTCCACCGCCAGTTACCCCCTGTTGCGCCCACCCCCATGCACCAAACGCAGCCTCGCCCACCTGCCCCTTAAACTGTTGCTGCTGGGCCTGGTAGGCCATAAGCTGCATGGCCATATCTCCGCTGGCGACTTGACCCATTGGCATCCCGACAGACGCCACCTGTGCGGCGGCCATTTCTTGCTGTGCGGCGATCGGTATCTGGCCCATGGCGTACCCGCCAGTCATACCCCACAGCCGCTTGAGACGCATAAGTTCCCAGCCGCTCGTTACCCCTCTGACCATCTTGTCTGCGCCGCGTAGCGGCCCCCAGGCCCCGAGGGCACCCTTCTGCCACTCCGGCGTTCCTGCTGGCGGGCCACCCCGACCGCCGTCCCCACCATCTCCTCCCGCCGCCAGGCGATTAAACTTGGCCTGCTGCATGAACTCGTCCATGCGGGCCAGGTTCTCCATTCCCGGGAGTACGTAGGTGCCACCCTCTTGCGCGGTCAGCGTTTCCCCGGCTCCCCGCAACTCCCGCATTTCCGCACCCTGCCATGTTTGCCGCAACCCACGCTCGACGTTTTTCTTCCATTGGAGCGTCTGGTTGGTGAGCTCCTTCATCTCCTTGGTGAACTCTTCTGTCCCCTCGACTGCGGGGCGCACCGTCTCGTTCCACGTATCCAGGTTCTTGGCGAGCATTTCCACGGACGTGCGGAACGTTCGGGCGCTGACACCAAGAATGCGCTCCACCGGCGATCCACCCTGAGCCTCTCCTGTCTCTGACACAGGACGGTTTCCAGCCTGTACTGGGCGCTGCGGAGCGGGCGCGGCAGTAGCAGCGGGCCTACTCGGCGGCTTTTGTCCGCCACCCTGACCTTGCTCGATCACCCATCGGGCGTTCATAGCCTCTTCTTGCGCTTCCTTGTCGCTCATCCCGGCCGCTATCGCTCGGTCGTATGCCTGCTTAGCAGCGGCACTGGCTTGCGCCGCCTCCGGGCTACTAGCATCTATTGAGCCAGCAGGTGTCCCGCCGAACTCGGCCTGCTCTGAGAATGTAGTAGCCTCGGGCGGGGTTGTGGACGGGGGCTGTAAGCCGGCTTCCTGCGAGGTGATCCCGTACTCGGCCTCCAAGGGCGCCGCGGTACTGACAGGCCTTGGTAGCGGGGTGCCGGCCTGCGTCGTCATTGGCGCACTTGCCACGTCCATAAATTGCCAGCCGCGCTCTTCTGCTGGGGCTGTGCTTCTGGACTTGACGAACCCGGCCCCTAGTCCGGCCTCGTGCACCGCCTTCGCGCGCGCTACCGCCCAGTCATTATATTCTTCGGACCCGGGCCTCACCCCCTCTGGGGGATGCTTTGACATTGCCAGCCGCCACGACTTGATATCTTTCGTGGCTTCGGCAAGTTGCCCGCTCTGTAACCACTCCTCGGGGAGATTAGCCAGGAAGCTCTCTGCTGCCGACTGCTCCTTGGCTAATTTCGCATTGGCTTGTTCCTGCGTTTGCCCCTCGAATGGCGTTGCTTCACGTTGGCGCATTTTGGTCTTGGCGCGCTCGACAGCACTCACCGTTGCCGCGCGACCAAGTGGCGACTCCAGCATCCTCTCTTCGCCACCGGCATAGCGGGTGAGCATTCTCCCGACTTCGACTTGTTCCTCTGTACCAAGTCCGCCAGCAGCTATGCGAGCAAATTGCTCTTCCATGGCCCCGATGTTGCCCTCGGGGGCAATGAGCTCGGCGGCCTGGCGTGGCGTCAGCGCAGCTTCTTCTTCTGACAGGGAGCCTGGTTGCACCAAGCTCTTCAGGGAACTGAGCAGGTTCTGTTGCATGCCGGCTAGCCCGGTCATTCTCCCACCACCTGGCTTCCCACTGGCTGTTCTCCAGCCACCAGTCCAAGGCTTGTATCCACGGAAGATGTCTGTGAACTGCTGAAGTGCTGGGGGTAACTCCTTGGGTCGCTGTGCGGTCTGGTAGGTCATATTGAACAGCGCTTGTGCTGCGCCCAGCCGCTCGCCACCACCCTTACCCATGCCGGCCGCGCGCATTAGGTTCTCGTAGGTGTTGTAGATCCCGCCGATTCGCTCTCGGAGCTCGAGATCTCCTGCGAGGGCCTTCTGCAATTCTTCTGGGGTGTATTCGTTCCACTCAGATACATCCAGAGCTTTGTGCATCCCCGCCGCGCTACCAGGGCCAGCCCCAACCTCCCCGGCCAACTCACCGGCACCCCAGCCTACTTGCTGCTGAGCCATCTCCCTAAGTTGTTCTCGTGTGGCGAATGGCGCTTCCTGCCCGGCGATCGTCATGCCGCCACCTTCGCCACGTGTTACCCTGCCCAGCCACATGCGCATCATCAGGTCGGCGTCCCAGTCGCCGGCACCGGACTGTGTGAGTTCCTGGCTTGTAATAAACGGTGTTTCTTCACTGAGAAGGACACCCTTCTCTGATGCTGCGCGTGGGTGTATCGCGCGACCGGCAACCTGGAACGGCTCGTCGCCAACAACGGGATACCTGGTAAGCGCCGCGGCAGGGACGGGCAGGCCGGCCTCGCGTGCCTCCTCGATGCCCATCTTGCTGCCCTTGTACCAACGCCTCTCGAACTCCTCTGCCTCCCTTGACCCTGGCTTGATGCCGTATCCGCGCAACACCGCTTCTACTGGTGCCTGGAACTCCTCTGGCGCCAACGCTGGGTCACCATGGATCACACCACCCTCGCCCCGCTTAATGAATGCGCCGGTAGCAGCGCGCATCATTTTTCTGCCAAGGCCAAGTTCTGCCTGCGCTCCGATGGCCCTCTCCATAATCTTCTCGTACTCTCCCTCGCCATAGCCGCCCCGGCCAGTTGCGAGGGCCTGGAGGGCTTGCCCGTAGCGCCAATTAAACGCTGTGACCTCTTCTCCCTCTACTCCGCCATGTGCCCGGAACCTCTGCGCAACGGCAGGCGCAGCCAGATAGCGCCCTCCACCGATCGAGATCGGACTGGTTCCGTATTGTTCGGCTGCCTGCTCCAGGATCGCGCCCTGCATCATCCCCGGAGGAATATTCCTTGGTGTGCCTTCCTCTGTCATTCCGACGCGCGCCTGGGCACGGACCTGGGCGCCGGCCATGAGTTCCCTGAGAGATTCCTTGGTCGGGGAAATTGTTCCCTGCGGGGTCTCGAACTCGCCGGTGCTGGCCAGGGCGGCATTGACGATACCCTGATAGGTCTCTCGCGTGCCCTGGGATTCTGCCATCACACGCTGGTGCATCTCTGGGTTCACGCGCTCCATACGCTCGAGCTCGCGCGCACTGTAGAACGGCCTGCGTGTGGGGAAATTGCGCCCGATAGGCGTAAACGTCTCACCCATCATCAGGGTGGGGACCTCGGCGCTGAACTTGTACATCCCCTCACCCTGAGCCTCCCATGTGGCCCCCGGGATCTTCTTGGAGAGCTCCTCCCACCCTCTGCTTCCCTCATGTACCATCCTGGTATACCGGACATTCTCGGTGATGTCAGGAAGCATTTGTTGGAACGCGCGCACAAGGGGCTCGCCGGCCTCCTTCCACGTCTCCGGCATCTCGCCGGTGTACCCCTGTTCTGCGAGTAGCGCCTGGAGCCTCTCTGGCTGCTGAGCCATCATATACTGCCAGGCTGTGCCCAGTGGCTCCTTGTACTGCATCAGCATCTCGATATCACTGCGCCCCGTGAATGCCTGGATATCACCAACGGGCAGGGTTTCTTTGGTGCCGCCCGTCTTTCCGTACAGCGCGGCCCTTTCGGGTGCGATACTGCGTTCAAATACGGCCCGGTAGCCGCCGCCCTCCCTCTCTGCTATGTCGAGTAGCTCCGCCTGTTCCCAGGCCCCCCTACGCAGCAGGTTAAGCGGGGACGCCCCTTCAAACATCCTTATGTCTTCACCGACGCCCCACTTGGTGCCCACCTTTGCGAGTTCTTCAACCGGGAATCCCTCGGGGACGTCAATATCCTTGGTGTAGCGCTGTGACACGCGCTCGATCGCGCCCTCTCCCAACATACCCATGCCGGCAGGAGTGACATTCATCAATGGCATTGCTGCCCTTAACAAGGTCCCCCGCTGAGGCGTTTCGGAGGCGGGACCGCCACGCATAGCCGCCGGAACAGAGGTCTCCCGAAGGCCCTGCGCTGTCCACTGATAGATATCGAGGCCCTCATGTGATCCCAGGAGGGCGGTACGCTTGGCCAGCTTACTCTCGCCAACGGGGGTTTTAACGGATCCCGGCGTAGAGCCAGGTAGCCAATATCCAGATTCTGCTAGTGTACTAACGGGATAGAAAGCGGAGGACCCCTGGCGCGTCCAGATAGGCTCATTTGCACCCAGCGCCGTCTCTGCCTGGGACCACTGGGTGGCACCGGGCATGCGTCCATACTGTTCCTCCTGTTTGGCACCCCACGGCATCTCTGCTCTACCACGGACTCTCCGGTGCTCCTCCATGTAGCGCCACTCACGCGGAGAGTACGGGTCCTTCATCTTCTCCAGGGTGGGATCATAACGCGCCTTTGGCCGCGCGCCAAACCGAGACGTCATTTGCTGCTCGAGGTAGTCGCGGGCCGCCTCCGGCGTGCTGGATTCTCCAAGGCCCTCCTTGAGCATGCCCCTGAGCTCGCTCTGGGTATATCCGTACCTCATGTAATCAGCGAGGACGGTTTGGTATTGCTGCTGGCTGGTCTCGGCCCTTGCCTGGGCGGCCTGCGCGGCTTGTTGCTGTTGCTGGAATTGGTGATAGGGGATCTGCGTCACCTCGCCAGTGGAGCCGACCACGCCTATCATGGGGTTGGTGGGGCTCCCCGCTGGCGATGCAGAAGTGCCAATTCCTCTAGAGATCGCCTGGGCCTGCGGCGTCATCTGAGACGACACAGCGGTGCCGGGAACGGGTGCCCCCCGGGCTTGCCCCATCTGCACAAGCTGGTCGAGCAGCCTCTTGGTGGCACTAACGTCTGCCAGGGCATCGTGCGCCCCAAACTCCGGGAGGCCGAGTTTCTTACTGATAGCACTCAGCTTATACGACCCGCCAGCCTCCTGCCTGTTGACGACCCTGCGAGCCAGGGCGAGCGTGTCAACTAGTTGCATGCCATGCAGACTAGACGATGGAGGGGCAAACCCAATATCGAACGGTGAGTTGTGACCGACAGCGCTCTCCACGCCCCCGACACTGGCGATTAGACGGTCTAGCTCGCCCCATGCCTCCTGCTGTGAGGGGGCGCCCTGTAGCTGCTCGGGGCCAATGCCGTGGACGGACTGAGCTTCCGGGTTGATTGGCACCCCACCAGGGTCGATATAGGTGTTGTAGGAGATGGGGTCCCGACCAGGGACGTGGATCTGCGCGCCAAGCTGAATGGCGACATCCTTGGAGGTAAGGCCGGTGGTCTCTACATCGAAGACGACGTGTGATCCAGGGGTTGGGTTTTGTTGTGTAGCCGCTGGGGCAAATTGGGCCTGAAGCACGGGGTATTCAGCTATCACTTCTGGTGGCACCGGCTTGCCCGCCGCCAGGGCCTGCCTTACATACTCGGCATGGTCCTCTGCATCGCCGTAGCCGCCTTGCCATTGCTCGCGGCGTGCAGCCTCCATAAATTCCTGTTGGCTCATTTCCCAGAATGGGCGTTTAGCTGATACTGCCATGGATGATGGTCTCTAGATTCGCTATCTCGTCCTGTGCCATTGCGTATGCGTTGGCGCACACGGCAAACTCCATGAGGAGTAGGTGGGGCTGATCGGAGGTTCCTCCCTCCCACCATGGGCCATTCTTCTCACAGAGCCTCCAAAGCCGATATGGCTCAGGCATCTCTGCATCCAGTCGCGGCACCAGGGCCTGCTTCCTGATCTCTCGCTGCTTGTCTGGGTGTGCGTGCTCGTACCAGCCTTGCAGGGCCCAGTTGTGTACCGCTTCTTCTAACTCCTCGAGGTGCGCTAGGAGTTTGTCTGGTCCTTTGGCCCTTCCCCCTCCGGCTGCCTCAAGTCCCAGTCTGGGTTCATTTCCCATGCCGCATAGCGTAGCGCGCGCGTCACGAGCGGGCTCTGGGCGCCAAAACTCTTCAAGAAATCACGGAATGTGCCCTCGACGTAGCGAGCGTGCATCTTGCCGCTGGAGAACTTGCAGAGCGGCTCCCCGTCAGGACCGAAGATGTTCCCCGCGTCACACATGCAACGGAACACCTGCATGGCCCATACCTCGCGCATGCGCGAGTCACGGATCTCCTGCACCTCGTTTTCAGACCATACCACGCGGCGCTCCGAGGACATCTGGTCGATCGCCATGCTGTCGGCCTCAGTGGCCTGTCGCACGATCACGTATGCCTTTTCCTCATTGGGGCACTCTCCCTCCAGCAGTTCGATTTGCGGAACGAGGTCTTGAAGATATATTACATCGGACACGGTTGGAAGGGCCTTGATGGCCATTATTCTCTCCTTAGAACAGTTCGTCCCTCGGTATCGAGGGTAGCGCAGGCCTCTTAGTGACCCGCTTGCGCTTCTTCTCGGCACATTCCGGGCACGGCTCTTTCGGCTGTAGCCCCGCATCGCCCGGACCAGCGGCAGCTAACTCTATCCGTACTCCGCGCAGTGTCTTGTTGGCCGCTACCAGTTGGGCTTGGTGTAGCCTGCGCAGGAATGCGTTTGTTGCAAAGCCTGGTGGGGCAGAGCGGGACACAGCCCGCTCTGCCAAACCAAGCAGTTGAGCAAGGGTGATCTCCACCTACGGCAAGTCGTAGTCGGCCTTCGCGTTCTGTAACAGAATGGTGAACGGGTCACCGCTCTCTGTTGACA
>Ga0180432_10005289_pt1 | contig 17254 bp, 15 predicted proteins | sample SS_ome_10_FD_132414 | JGI IMG/M metagenome (GOLD analysis project Ga0180432, IMG submission 132414) | Hypersaline lake sediment archaeal communities from the Salton Sea, California, USA - SS_1_MS_2 metaG | ecosystem: Environmental > Aquatic > Non-marine Saline and Alkaline > Hypersaline >...
CCATTCTTTGCCGGATGACAGCGGCCGCACATATAGACGGGCCGGTAAATGTTTTTGTCAGAAAAATCTGCCCACAAAGACCGCCTTCATGAATAGATAGCAGTTTTTCAAGAGCTTGAGTTTGGATCTCCCGACTCTTCTCCCCACACAGACGGAAACCTCGGCATACTGCATTTTGTTTCTGATAACCCGGGAGGTCAACTCGGCCTCGTATTCCAGATTCCGGGCCTTCACTTCCATAAAAGCCACACGCCTGTTGAAGACCCGCAGTCCGCTGGTCAGGTCCGTAACCCGTCTCTGCAATATGAGGCTGGCCAGGAAAGATCCTACGATATTGGCAAAAACACGGATACGGCTCAATTCCCTGGGAATCCCGCCGAGAAAGCGGGAGCCGACCACCATGTCATAACCCTCTTCGAATTTGGCCACGAGACCGGGGATCTCCTCAGGGGCGTAGCTCAAATCGGCATCGATGGTCGCTATGGTTCCGGAAACGGCGCTTACATAACCGGTCTTGAGTGCGCAGGCTTTGCCCCTATTGGAACAATGCCTGAACGCCCGGATGCGCCCATCCGCGGACAAATCCTGCATGATCGCCCAGGTGCCGTCGCGGCTGCCGTCATCGACAAGGATCACCTCTGCATCAGGATTGCCCGCCACTGTCCTGGCGACGACGTCGCGGATTGCGGCTTCCTCATCGTAAGCGGGTATGACGATGGAATACATGCTACCTATTTCCTGGAGCCGGACTTATTTCTTCAAAGCCCGGGCAGACTATTGTAGGAAAAAGCGGAGAAATAATAAAGCCTGTTCATACGCATGCAAGCATCCCCGCTTCCGTGATATTTCTTTTGAAAGCGGAAGAGCGCGCGCGTGTGACGGAAGTGACTCGAGAAGCTGGCAAGACGGCTTCGACGCACAACTGCCGGTTCTTCCGGCAACCGGCGGTTTCGGTGTCGCCGCTGTGCCCGAGGTTTTTCCGAGGCGTTTCGTTACAGAACCGGAAATGCTCACATTGCTAAGATCCGGAGCTCACCCCGTTTTCATATGCGTCATTTAGAGAGCGCAAATAAATGGGAAGGGATGACTCCGCCCGGCTCAGATTTTTAGCGGCATTGACATGAGTATCAGGCTTTGCTATAAGCTTCTCTGAGTCCGCACATACAGTTCTGGACACCGGCTTTTTCCCAAAAAGAATTTTGCAATGGCCATGGAGTACCCGGATCGAACCATAAAAGAGCTCAAATCTCTTTTCGACAAACAAAAAATCCTCCGTTCCAGGAGAATCCGCCGCTACGACCCCGGAGATGAAATCCGGCTGGAGATCACAGGAGTCTTCCCCGCGCGTCCGGGACGGGCCTTGTTCAGAATTGACTCCTTCGCCGGCGGAGGATTCGCCGGTCAAGTCTACATGGCGGAGCTTCTGGATCTGGAAACGGCGGAAGGACCGATCGAAGGTCTTGAAGCCGGCCGCTCCTATGCCGTAAAAATCCTCATCCCTCCTTCCGGATTCGCCCGTCTTTTCCGCAATTTCATTTATGCTCTGGCATTCCAGGGACCCTTCTCCCCCCGGATCAATCCCGACGCGGCATGTGCGGGCGCCCTGTGGCAGAAATTCCTGAGGCGGGGGGCCGGTCAGTACCTTGACTCGGAACAGGCGGTGGCCGATATCCTGGCCACATTCATCGATCCCGTTCTCGGCGGCTGCGGAGAAATCAGCGAATGGATCGAAGGCCGTTTGTGGCGCTTTGAAGTAGATGACAATCTTGACGGCCGGTTGAAGTGGGAACCCGGAAAACCGGACAAAGATCTCGGTTCACCTGAATTCAGGGCGAAAAAGGCCTTCATGTCCCGTCTGGTCGCCCTCATGCATGATATGGGCGCCCATGAGCTGGCCAGGCAGTACGAATGGGGCACATGGAAGAGCCAGCCCAACGTGCTCAAGCGAACGGCCAGCGATCCCGATCCTGAGACAGGGCATGTGGCCATCGACTTCCGGGCGGGATTGGCCCTTCTTCCGTTCCTGCCGATGAGCCCGGTGGACTTCAAGCTCATCCTCAGGGGAATCGCACGCGGCAGCCTCGTTCAGTTCGACAGGGGAGATATCGACAGGCTTCAGAATTTCGTTGAGGCCAACGCACCCGTCTTTTCAGATATGAAGCCCGCTCTGGAAGAGCTCAAGGAAAGAGACAAAGCCTACCGGGAATCCCTGCCCGATGTCTCTCATAACCACGTGCGTCTGCTCACTCGGCCCCGAATCCGGTCGAAGATCGTGAAAAGCCGTATCAGAGCATGGAAAATCCGCAATATCATCGATGACGCCGCCGTCCGGAAGCTTTCCGGAAACAAGGGCCTTGCCTGTTTTTTCTGCCTTCTGGTCATCATCCCCTTTCTCGGCCCCTTCATCCTCAAGCTCTGGGGAAACAACCAATACCGGCGTCACTACAGGCAATGCATCAGCCGGACGGGCTATTTCCGCCGCGTGGGACGGGCCCGAATCGCCGAGGCGCTTATCCGCTGGCACAGGTCGGGACGAATCGATGCGGAACGGAAAAAAACATTGATCCGCCATCCGGTGCGATTCTTCTTCCATCTGCCGCTCGCCGTCCTCCCGGCCAGAGTTCACCGGTTTTTTTCGGACCGGCGATTTTTCCTCAAGTCTCTGGATAATATTTTCATCCGGCCTTTCCGTCTCTACTTCAAGACGGATGTCCGGGAAGCATGGTTGAGAGAGTTCATCTCTCAGGGAGAGAAAAACGGGATGCTGACGCCGCAGGAGTCTTCACGTATCCGTAACCAGATCAAGGAACCGTTCATTCAAAAATATCTGAAAAACCTGGCAGTGCATGTCTGCACACTGCCCGTAACACAGATCGTCTCCGTCATCGTCGCCGTTATCTACATCAGGATGCATCCGGAACTCTCATGGCAGGAGGCCTCCGTTCACGCGGGCCTCATCCTCGGGCTCTTCCAGGTTACCCCCATCTCTCCGGGATCGCTGGTGCGCGGGCTGTACGTAACCTTCCTCGTCCTCAAGGAACGCAACTTCAGCGATTACTCCATCGCTTTCTATCTCAGTTTCTTCAAATATATCGGCTACCTGGCCTTTCCCATCCAAATGGCCTACAGATATCCGGATCTCGCCCGCTTCATGGCCGGGCACTGGGCTACCGGTGCCGTCCATATCGTCCCCGTATTCGGAGAGAGGGGAGCACTCCTCGAGCACAAGATGTTCGACCTTTTCTATAATTATCCCCTGACCCTCCGCCGCCGCCTCCGGGAGCGGAAAAGGCTGCGCGCCGGCCTCAAGCCGCGCTACTGGCATATCCCCCTATGGGGAATATCCGGAGTCGTCTTGCTGGCTCTCGCCGACGGGCTCTTTTTCAAGATGAAAGGTTTCATACCGGAGTTCCGGGACATATGGTGGGCGGCGGTCTGGATCCCCATGGCCGCTGCGGCCGGGGTTGCCATCGGGGCCAAAGGAGCATCCCTCACCAAAAGGATTCTCGCCGGCGCCGCTTGCGGAGCCGCCATCGGCGTCCTCCATCCCGTGGCCCATGGGATTTTTGTCCAGGCATCCGGCCCCGGAGGCCAAATTCTCTTCACTCTTTCCTTCCTGGGAAAGACCGCTTCTTCTGCTATCTGGAAAGTTTTCATCTTCGCGGTGTTGTCCCTCCTTACCGCCCTGGCCGTCGAAGTCCGCCCTCTCAAAACACAGAGGCCCGGTGCATGAATCCGCTTCTTTCCATAGAAAACGCAGCTCCCTGCCGTATCATTGAAAGGATCAACCGATTCGTCGTGAAGGTGGAAATGGAGGACCGGTCCCATCTCGCCCATATCACCAATACCGGCCGCCTGGAAGAATTTCTCACCGAAGGAAAACAGGGTTTTTGTTTCAAAACGCGCCCGGGAAGATCCACAGATTGCCGGCTGTTCGCCGTCGAAGACCGCGGACTCGGGGCATTGATCGATACGTGGCTTCAAATGAAGGCGTTCGAGAAGCTGATGGCGGCAAAGGCCCTTCCCTGGCTCGAGGACTGCCGCATCCGGAAAAGAAATCCCCGGTTGGGGGACTCCCTCCTGGATTATTTCCTGTACTGCGAGGGCCGGCCCGTCTACCTTGAAATCAAAAGCGCCGTGTTGCGCGAAGGCGGATACGCGATGTACCCGGATTGCCCCACAACCAGAGGTCAAAGACATGTCAGGGAATTATCGGCCTACGCCGCAAAGGGAGGAACAGCCTTCATCGTTTTCATGGCCGCTCTGCCCGGGGTGAAAGCCTTCAGGCCGCACACAGAAGCCGATCCCGAGCTGCACCGCCTTCTTGCCCATGCCAGGGACCGGGGCGTGGCCGTCAAAGCCGTGGGGATCTTTTTCGATCCCCGGGACGGCGGCGTCCATCTTTTCGACCCGGACTTGAAGGTGGAGATCTGAGGAGGCACGGACCGCGATGAGGATTTGGGGACACGGCTCCTGAAAGCCTGTGCGGGAAGCATCTCCCCGTTGAACACGGAGAACTCCATGCGCTTTGGGCCGTACTGGCAAAAGGAAAGAGAGGCGACCCGCGGCACCCGGAGACATTGCGCTGGAAAGGGAAGCTCAGGACGCTCTACAACCGTCACCAGGCTCTGGTCAAAGAGATGGGGCGAGCGGGAGACGGAAGCAACGCCTGTGCGCCGAAAAATGCGGGATTCATCACGTTTTTGTATACATGTTTTAGAGCAAAATGCGGATGCCTCCGCCCGCCGGAAAATCTCTCTGAATAGAATCCGAAAGGATCGGACCCGGGCTGTTTCCTGATCTCAGGGATTGGCCTTTTTTATGCCCAGCTCGGCCAGTTGCCGTTCCGAGACATCCGACGGCGATCCGGTCAGCAAACAGAGGGAACTCGTGGTTTTCGGGAAAGGAATGACTTCACGGATCGATTCCTCACCGGCCAGGAGCATAGCGATGCGGTCAAAACCGAGGGCGATGCCCCCGTGCGGCGGAGCCCCGTAGCGCAGGGCCTCCAGGAAAAAACCGAATTTTTCCTCATACTCGGACGGGCTCAAACCCAGGATCGAGAACACTTTTTTCTGGAGGCCGATGTCGTGTATTCTGATGGACCCGCCGCCTATCTCAAAGCCGTTCAGGACCAGGTCATAAGCTTTGGCCCTCACCTGAAGAGGCTTTGAATCCAGGAGGGGAATGTCCTCCGGGACCGGAGAGGTGAAAGGATGATGCATATAGGATAACCGCCCCTGTTCCTCGCCGGGTTCGAAGAGGGGAAAATCCGTAATCCAGGCAAACCGGAACGCATCCTTTTTCCTTTCTCGCTGTTGAATGAAATCCTCCCGGAGGGCGCCCAGGGTCCGGAGGGCGGTCTGATTTGCGTCGGCCACAAGCAAGAACAGATCGTTCCTCCCTCCGCCTGCAACCTTCCAGATCCGCTGCAAGTCCTGCTCCGGGATTTTGAGAGAGGATTTGAATCCCCCGGCCTCCTTTATCCAGATGAGCCCCTTGGCCCCCAATTCTTTGGCCTGTTTGTCAAGTTTATCCAGCCGGCTTCGGGAATACTCGCCGGCCCCTTCGACAAGCATTCCTTTCAGGGTGCTTCCTTCGGACAGCGCCTTTTGCAGGACGGCTGATCCCGTATGGACGCCCGCCCCGGTCAAATCCCGGATCTTCATCCCGTAGCGCAGATCCGGTTTATCCGTACCGTAAGCGGCCATGCTCTCCTGATAGGAAAGATGCGGGAAAGGGGTCGGAACCTCCACATCTATGAGGCGGAAAACAGCGGCCATCATATCTTCCACAACGGAAAAAATTTCCTCTCTGGTCACGAAGCTCATCTCGATATCGATCTGGGTGAACTCGGGTTGCCTGTCCGCCCTCTGATCCTCATCCCGGAAACAACGAACGATTTGGAAATAGCGGTCAAATCCGGAGATCATCAGCATTTGTTTGAATAGCTGGGGAGACTGGGGAAGGGCAAAAAAGCGGCCCTTATAGATGCGGCTGGGAACCAGATAATCCCTGGCTCCTTCGGGGGTGGATTTGGTGAGAAATGGGGTCTCGATCTCATAAAAGCCGCGGGCGCTCAAGGTGTTCCGGACACACAGGGCGGCAAGGTGCCGGAGCTTTAAGTTGCGCTGCATCGAGGGCCGGCGCAAATCCAGGTACCTGTACTTGAATCGCAGCTCTTCCTGAGCTTGGGGAGGATCGGCGATCCTAAAAGGAGGTACCTGCGAGGCATTCAAAACTTCGAGTCTCTCAGCCCTGATTTCCACTTCACCCGTGGGGAGCTGCTCATTTTTCGAGGCGTCCCCGCGCTCCTGTACCGTTCCTCTCACGGCCAGGACGTATTCCATTTTAACCTTCGCCGCTTCGGCCAGAAGGGATTTGTCCTCCGGGGAGATGACAATTTGCACCAATCCCTCCCTGTCCTTGAGATCGATAAAAACCAGACTCCCGATATCTCTCTGCCTGTGGGCCCATCCGAACAGAGTGACCTTCTGTCCGGCGTGTTCCAACCGGAGTTCCCCGCAATAATGCGTTCTTTGCAGCCCGTTAGCTTTACCTGATTCCATTTTCGTCCCTTCAAGTGTCATTGCAAAACGTCATCTGATTCCTGCGAAATCAGCCTGTCTCCCTGGTGGCGGCCAAAACCTCCTCGACCGTCGCTTCCTTTTGTGATCCCGTATGCATGTTCTTCAACTGGTAGCGCTCCTTCGTCAGCTCCTCCTCCCCGACGATCAAAACCCACGAAGCCCCCAGTTTGTTGGCACGGCTCAGCTGATTTTTCAAATTTCTATCCCGGTACTCCACTAGACACACCACCTCCGCATGTCTGAGCTTCCGGGCCAGCTGCATGCTTTTTCCCCTGGCTTTCTCTCCCAAATAGGCCAGGTAAAGAAATTTCTCGTTTGCGGCGGCGTCCGGCACGACGGACAGGAATCGTTCCATTCCCATGGCAAAACCGATGCCGCAAATATCGGGCCCGCCGAATTCTTTCATCATACAATCATAGCGCCCGCCGCCGAGAATCGCATCCTGCGCTCCCAGCTCGGAAGAGATAATCTCGAAGGTGGTCTTCGTATAATAATCCAGGCCCCGAACCAGCCGGGGCTCTATCCGAAAGGCGATTCCGTACAAATCCAGATACCCGCAGAAATCTTCGAAATGACGGGTGCATTCCTGACAGAGATGATCGGTGATTTTGGGAAAGCGGCCGGCGATCTCGCGGCATGATTCCACCTTGCAGTCAAAGATTCTCAACGGATTGAGGTCCACCTTTCTCCGGCAGTCTTCACACAATTCCTCCTGAACCTTTTCCGCCTCCTGCCTCAATTTCTGATGATATCCGGGACGGCACGCACGGCAGCCTACGGAATTCACCAGAAGCTCCGTTCCGGCCACCCGCAACCGTTTCAGCAGGGTGTCGGCCATCTCCACGATTTCGGCATCGATAGCCGGATCCTTTTCCCCGAACACTTCGATATCTATCTGGTGGAACTGACGAAAGCGCCCTTTTTGAGGCTTGTCGTAGCGAAACATGGGGCCTATGAAGTAGTACCGCATGGGCTGCGGATTGAGATGAAGGCTGTTGTCCATGATGGCGCGGACTACAGAAGGGGTGTACTCGGGTCTCAGAGTGATCGACCGTCCGCCCTTATCCACAAAGGTATACATCTCCTTGGTGACCACATCCGTCGTTTCTCCGGTTCCCTTTTCAAAAAGCTCCGTAGCCTCGAAAACGGGGGTTCTTATTTCTCTGTATCCATAGAGTTCAAAAAGGCCTTTTGCAGCCGTCTCCACCCTTTGCCACTTTCTTGCCTCATCCGGCAAAATGTCTTTAGTGCCCTTTATGGCCGAAATCTTCTTTTTTGGCTCGCTCATATCTCGACGAAGACTCCTATCTTCCTGAATTTCCGGTATCTCTGATTCAATCTTTCCCCGGAGGGCATCCGCTCCGCTTTTTTCAAGGCTTCATTCAGGTGCCTGTCGACATTTTTGATGGCCTCCCCGGGATCCGTATGGGCCGCTCCAGGAGGCTCCGCGATGATCTTGTCGACTATGCCCATCTGGAAAAGGTCCGAGGCTAAAAATTTAAGATTTTCGGCTGCTTTAGCGACGGCGTTCTGGTCCTTCCAGAGGATGGCCGCGCAGCCCTCTGGAGAGATGACGGAATAGAAGGAATGCTCGAGCATCAGGATGGCGTCTCCCACACCTATGGCCAAAGCGCCGCCGCTGCCTCCCTCACCGATGACAACGTTGACCACCGGAGTGTCGAGGCGGGCGATCTCCCTTAAATTGCGGGCGATGGCCTCCGCCTGGCCGCGCTCTTCGGCCTGAATGCCGGGATAGGCACCGGGCGTATCGATGAAAGTCACGACCGGAAAGCCGAATTTTTCGGCCAGTTTCATCACCCGGAGGGCTTTTCTGTATCCTTCGGGATTGGGCTGTCCGAAATTGCGGGCGATACGCAAGCGTGTGGTCCTTCCCTTTTGATGGCCGATGAAAGCTACGGTCCTTTTCCTGTAGAAACCCAGCCCGGCAACGATGGCAGGGTCATCACCTGCCTTCCTGTCGCCGTGGAGTTCCATGAAATCCTCGGCGAGAACGGACAAATAGTCCAATGTATACGGCCGCTGGGGATGACGGGCGATCTGAACGATATGCATGGCAGTCAATCCGGCTTTTATTTTTTCCCATTCCTGTTCCGCTTTCGCCTTCAGCTCTGCGATTTTTTGTTTCCCGCCTCCGGATCCGCCCGCCTCCAGTTGGACGATTTTTTCCTTGAGACGGACGATGTTTTTTTCGAGCTGGTAAAAATCTTTTTTTTCGGCCATTGATCACCATGAAAACGCACCGGATTGCCCCGTCTATTCTAAAGGAGCTCCCTGATTATTGCAAGGAAGCCGAGGTTGTTTCAACCGCCGGAAAACGGCGACGCACTGGAGGCCGGAGCCTGTCATCGGTCGAGGGCGTTTTTCTGTTTGTAATCGATCAAAATTTTTTCATTTTTCCCCGGTGCCAGCAGATCCAGGACCTTGAGGAAGTTTCTGTTTCTCTTCTGCCAGAGACGGTTCAGATTTCGGGCGTAGTGAGCCAGGCCGAGATCAAACCACCGGAATCTCAAGAATTTCTTGATCATCTCCAGAAGGGAGTAAAACTTCTTATGGCTGAAAATCTGGGCCTTCTGCAGCATGGACTCAGAGAACCGGGCCGGCTTGAATACCACATGATGGGCGTCATAGAGGGCCCAATCACTGAAAATAATTCTTTTTTCCGAGCGAAGCTTGCCGAAAATCTCGGATCCGGGAAGGGGGGTCAAGATAAGAAATTGGGTCGATGTCAGCTTTGTCTTTTTGGCAAACTTGACCGTTTTTTTGACGGTGAGCCAGTCGTCCCTGTCGAAGCCGTAGACGAACATTCCGTGGATATGGATCTTATGGCGGCGGATGACATTGATGGCGTTCCTGATCTCATCCGCCGTCTGGTTTTTTCGCATTTCCTTCAGGCTCTCGGGATTGACGGATTCAAAACCTATGTACAGAATATGGCATTTCGCTTCCTTCATAAGCCTGACTAAATCCTGATCCCGGGCGATGTCGGCCCGGACTTGGGCGGACCAGCGGAACGAAAATTTTTCCCGGATCATCGCATGCAACAAGGCCTTTGTATGTTTGTGGTTGGCAGCGAAATTATCGTCATAGAAAAATATAAAATTATTTCGATGATCGTAAAGCCGGAGCTCCTCGATGATGTTCTGTGTCGAGCGATAACGGTATTTTCTGCCGAACATCCCCGTAACGGAACAAAAGGAGCAATGAAAAGGGCATCCTCTCGACGTCAAAACCGGTATGGTCTTGTGGCCTGCTATCCAGCTCAACGATTTCTCATGCCTGGAAAATTCGGGAAACGGGATTTGATCCAGGTTTTGGATAAAATCAGCGCCGGGATTGTGGACCTTTTCACCGTTTTTCCAGTAAGACAAACCGGACACGGCGGAAAATTCCTTTCCGTTTTCCCAGGCTTCAATAAATTGCATCAAGGGCAATTCCCCTTCTCCCCGGATCACATAATCCGCGTGTTCCAGCGCCTCGCCGGCCAGGAATGTGACATGCGGACCTCCCATGATAACAGGAACGCCCGTTTGTCTGACAGTGTCGGCAATCAGATAGGCGCGCGGGGCCGTCGAAGTGATGGTTGAAATGCCGACAAGGTCAGCATTTTCCATCTCGCCGAAATCAACCTTCTGCGTCTCCTCGAAGAGAATCTCCACATCCCACCCATGGCGGCGCATCATGGCTCCCAGAATGTACGATCCCAGCCGCGGCAGTACATACTGGGAAAAAATGTGAAGATTGGGGGCTTTGGGCTCAATAAATATTATTTTGCTCATTCCTCTAACCTATACTGTTTTTGATCATTCAGGCGTTTCCTGTTGCGCGTTTTCAGACTGACGATCTCATTTTTCTTCTTCTTCAACAGGTCATCCCACCGTTCGATGCCCGTTTTCAGCCGTCCCATCTTTTCATAAAGCACCTTGATCCCGTGAAGCATTTCATCCAATTTTTCCATATTTTCCTTAACGGAATAGACGTTCAGATCATTTTTGACAGTCAGAAAATCCCTGAAAAGTCCTGATATTTTCTTAATCTCTTCAAGAGAATACCCGAAGAGCTGAAGATCTTTGATCAGCTCACAAAAATAGACGTATATCTCCGAATAGAGCCTGAATCCTCCCTCGCTCCTCCTATCGGGCTCAATGATGCCGACTTCTTCCCAGTGTTTTATGGTGCGCGGGCTTATTCCCGCACGCTCGGCTAAATCTCCAATAGTAAGAAGCTTGCTTGTTTTCGGCTGCGGTTCGAGCCCGCATCCCTTTTTGGGCGTGCCGAATTTCCTGATGATCTTGAGTATGTCTTCCATTTTGTAGCCCAGATTTTGCAGGCTTTTTATATGGACGGCCATTTCTACCGAAGCCCGAGTGTAAAAGGGGGTTCTGTCATCCGTCGATCCATCAGGCCTCAAGATTTTGCGCTTTTCCCACTCGTTAAAAATCTCCGAAGTCAGCCCGGACTCCTTGATGAATTCATCCCGTGTGTAGATGGTTTTTTTCATAACGAACCTCTACGTATACATATAATTATGATATGACAGTATACGCATACTATATATTTTTTGATCCTGAACGTCAAGATCTCCGGCTTCTCTCTTTTTCGTGACATTTCTCGCGAAACCGGCGGACAGGGTGTTCCTGTACAAGGATGAATCGCATGATCAGGGGAAGGCCGCTGATGGAAAAGGCGGAAGCGGTAAGAAATGAGCCGGCTGAAAACCGCCGGGCAGATTTTCAATGCCGGCTTCTGTCAGAAAGAATCAGTCCGGAACACGTCTGACTTCAAGGCTGATAAGCGGAATCCGGAGAGACAGCAGTCTCCCCTCTTCATCCCCGTCCAGAATTATCTCAGAACCGCTCATATCCATGAGCAGGCGCCAGGGCCTCTCTTCGGAAGGCTCGAGTGCGAAGGCCGTTTCGAACTGCGGGATTATGTAGGCGGACAATTCCACCCTTTCTTTAAGATTGCCGTTGAACTTTTTTGTCAGCACCATATAAGGAGAGTAAACGGCATTGGGCAGTAGAAAGGCGTCGCGTTTTATCTTTTCCGTACTCTTCTGCTCCTGTCCGGCCACCAGGATCACGTTTTCAACCTGTCCCTCGTTGATGACGCTCAAAACTTCTTGACGGACGCCGCTCACTGTGCCTTCAAAATAATACTGTGCGGGGATGAAACTCTTTTCCAGCCTGATACTCATTTTATCGATTACCATCGGGATCGGTTTGGTCATTCGGCCTCTTACCGTAAGAAGATAGCCGTTTTCCGCAGGCTGCCACGTGAATTCCTCATAGCCTACTTTCTCTCCCATGAACAGAATGTCGAGGACGCCCTTTTCTTCAGGCGCATAGACCGACACCGCGGCAGGAAAAGGCAATTGGGAAAAAAAGAACGGGACACACAGAAGGGAGAGATATTTCTTAAACATCCACCGGGATTGATGCGTCGTTCACTCTAGGACAACGGCGGTGCCGTAAACAAGGATCTCCGAAGCGCTCTGCATGATCATGGAAGTCATGAAACGCGTGCCGACGACTGCGTTGGCTCCGAGGCTCTGGGCCTCCTCTTTCATCCGGTCTATAGCCTGCTCTCTCGATTCGGCCATCATTTTTGTATAATCCGTTATCTCCCCGCCTACGATATTGCGCAATCCCGCAGCGATGTCGCGCCCTATGTGACGGGCGCGAATGGTGTTTCCGCGCACCAGCCCGAGAGTTTTTTTGATCGTTTTTCCAGGGACTTCAAAAGTGGTCACGATCGTCATTTTTCAACCTCCTTGTAGCGTTCCCGTTTCCTCACGAAAAACCTTTCCCGTGATATGGAAACCAGGAGGACAACCAAACCACCCAAGGCAACCAGAATGCCCGCCTTCAACACCAGCGGCGTTGCCGGATCCTGGATAATGCCTTCAACGGCTTTGTATCCACCGTAGAAAAGGAGTATGATAGCACCGATGGACAACAATATCCAGCCGATATGCCTCTCCAAACGGTTGTAGACCGAGGACCAATAGACCTGCCAGACTTCCTTTGGCGGCTTTTTAAGCTCCATTTGACCCATCACCTCCTCGAATTTTTTCATTTCTTCCCACTCTTTCCGGCAAGGAGCGCAGTGCTTGATGTGTTCCTCAACCTGTTTTCTCTGCTCTTCACTCAACTCCCCGTCGTTGTAGGAAGAAATGAGTTTTTTTATTTTTTGATGATCCATGATGGTCTCCGCATCGTATCTCTATCGGAAGCCCAGGTATTCTCCCACGATTCCCTTCAGCCTTTTCTTGGCGTAATACAGAGAAGACATGATTGTCCCGGCCGGCTTGTCCAGGATATCCGCCATTTCTTTATAGGACAACTGCCGGAAATACCTTAAAATGATAACCTCCTTCTGCTCCGGAGGGAGCTCCTCGATTCCTTTCCATAGGGCATCCTTCATCTCCCGGTCCTCGTGCCCGGTCTTCAGGATACGGACCTTCTCCAGAGGCACCTCGTTGAGGCGGCGGCGCTTCTTGAAGTGATCGATACAAAGGTTTTTGAGTATCTTGTAAAACCAAGGGAAGAAAGGTCTCTCGAGATCGAATTTCTTGATTCTCCGGAAAGCTCTGATGAATGCCTCCTGAGAGATATCCAGCGCATCCTGCTGGTTGCGGACGTGGGCCAGTGCCACATAATAGGCTGAGTGCATGTAGCGGGTAACGATCTCTTTATAGGCTTCTTTATCCCCTTTCTGGACAAAAGCCAGAATCTCCCCCTCGGAATGAATTTTATCCGCTTTCATGCACTCCCGTCTTCCCAGAAAGACCGCTTTTTCCTCCAGGGCGGTTTCTTTGTGCATAGAGACAACCTTCATCCTTGAATACGGCTCTGCTTCGGGCTTTATTCACTTTGCTTCCGAAAATAATTCCGTTGACGCGCCACTTCAAACAAAAACACGGCGGCGGCCGAAGCCACATTGAGAGAGTTGATCTTTCCCGCTAAAGGTATCGAGAGAATCTTATCGCACTTCTTTCTTACCAGGGGTCTCAATCCTTTTCCTTCGGAGCCCAACACGATACCTACGGGGACGTCATAGTCAAAATCATGCCAATATTCACGGCCTCCTCCCTCGGCGCCGACGAGCCAAACGCCCTTTTTCCTCAGTTCATCCATGGTGCGGGCCAGGTTTTTCACCCGCGATACGGAAAGATGTTCCGTGGCTCCGGCGGATACGGCGCGGACCGTACCGGTGATGCCGGCCGCTCTCCTCTCCGGCAGTATGAGTCCGTCCACACCGGCACACTCGGCCGTCCGGATAATCGCGCCCAGGTTCTGCGGGTCCTCCACACTGTCGCAAAGAAGAAGGAAAGGCTTTTTCGCGGATTCCAGAATGTCATCGAGAGGCACCGGGGCCTTAAGGGACACAAAACCGATGACCCCCTGATGGCCCCCGTCCACAACATCCATTTGCCTCTTGGGGACGAATTGACAGGGAATACGGTGCTGCCCGGCCCGGTCGAGAATCTCCTTGATTTTTTTTCTGCCGGAATCCTTTTGAACCAGGATTTTGTTCACGCGCCGGGGTGACGATTTCAAGACTTCAAGAAGAGGATTGAGCCGGCTGATCTTATCCATAGGCGTGTTTCAGTCAATGGCCGCTGTTGACGGATTCTTCCTTACGCTTATACCACAGTGAAAACAGGAGTTCAATCGCCTGATAAATCCGAATTGTCAGGGATGACGCGCCACAGCCAATGCGGCGATTCCGGCCCGCCCGGAGGGGAAAAATTGATATCAACCGGATAGCAGTCAGTCCCGCCTATTTTTACGAATAATTCGGAGATGCGCTTGATTATTGGGACACAGTTGGTATGTAATAGGAATTCGCATTAAGGAGATTGCCCTTTGGAGTTCCTGCACAGCTTTTGTGTGCTGAGCATATTCCTGATCATAGGGAAGGTGCTCAGGGCCAACATCAAAATACTGCAGATTCTATTCCTGCCGTCCGCCATCGTAGCCGGATTCCTGGCCATGGCCGTGGGGCCTTACGGGATCGGATTGATTCCGGATTGGATCATATCCCACTGGACGCCCCTGCCGGGAGTTCTGATCAATGTCGTTTTCGCATCCCTCTTCCTGGGCGTTAAGATCCCCGGCATCAAGCCCATCTGGAGCTACGGAGGATCCCAGCTATGCTTCGGTGTGGTCGCCGGTATGGGACAATATTTTGTATCTTTGTTGACGACGGTTCTCCTGCTCATGCCGCTTTTCGGTGTCCACCCTACTTTCGGCTGCATCACGGAAATCGGATTTTCCGGAGGGCACGGAACAGCCGCCGGCATGAAAGGCGTGTTCAAAAAGTACGGATTCGAAGAGGGAGGCGATCTTGCCCTCATGTCCGCAACGGTCGGCGTCATCTCGGCGGTCGTGATCGGGATGATCCTGATCAATATCGCCATCAGAAAAGACTACTGCACCTATCTGAGCGAAAAACGGGGGATCCCTTCCTACAAAAAGAAGGGCCTCATTCCCGAACCGGACAGGTTCTCCATCGCCACGGCCACGGTTGCCTCCGAAGCCATCGAGCCGCTGACTTTCCATTTCAGCATCATCGCCGTTGCCATCACCCTGGGCTGGGCCATGCTTTCGGGATTGCAGTTCCTCCATCAAGAGTTCGATAAATTCCCCCTCTTTCCACTGGCCATGATCGGCGGGCTGATCGTTCAAAAATTTTCCCTGCGGACCGGGATTGACAAATATTATGATAAAAGCACTTTTGACAGGATCCTGGGTTTCGCCCTCGATATCCTGGTCATCTCGGCTATCGCCACCATCAAACTGGATGTCTTCCTTGAGAACGTGCTGCCGTTCGGCATCCTCATGATATTCGGCATCCTATGGATGGTGTTTTGTGCGGTTTTCCTGGCTCCCCGGATGTTTAGAAAGTACTGGTTCGAAAGGGGGATCACGGAATTCGGCATGCAGACCGGGGTTACCGCCATCGGCCTTTTCCTTCTCCGAGTCGTGGATCCCCTTTACAGGACGGATACGGCCAAAGCATTCGGATTCAAACAGATGATCTATGAGCCCTTTTTAGGAGGGGGCTTCATCACCGCTTTCGCTCCCATGCTCGTCTCAATACTCGGCATATGGCAATCCATCGGTGTGGCGTTTCTCTTCATGGCGGTGTTTTTCATCATCTCTCTCTCCAGCGGCTGGGTCACTTTCAAACCCGATTTCCGGGCCGGCGAATGAGAAACCGGATCAGTATTCATCCAGATGAACGAATTCGGCGTCCTCGAGCCAGGTATTCGGCCGCTCCACCATGGTTATGATGTTGTCTAAAACCTCGGCCTGCTTTTTTTCTTCATCCACGAGCTTTCCCAGCAAAGCCCGCTCCTCTTCAGAGTCGGCTTTATCCCTCATCTCCGCATAGAGCTTCGCTTTCTTGAGAACAAGATCGTGGGCTTCCTTGTACAAGAGGAGCTGATCGAGGTCGCAGGTGAACGTCTCATTTTTACCGTGCATCTCCTTGAACAGCATATGGGCTTCGCGGAAGGCCTGCGTCTTGGCCATCCCGGCTCCGGATTCCCTTCTCATCTTGTTCAGGATCCCGGCATGTTTTTCATGATCATGCGCCAGCATCTGGAGTATGTTTTTGATCCCTTCATTCGTGCGGCATTTCTCTGCCAACTCGTGATAGGTTTCGACCGTTTTCTTTTCCATTTCCAGTGCTTGATCAAAAAATTCCATTTGGTTCTCCTCAAAAAATTATTCGAGAAACGGCAGAAATGCCTCCACCCTTTCTGCACAATTCTTGATACCTCTGGGAAAACCGAGACCGGCCCCGGTTTCCACAAGCGGGATGAACTTATGCAGCTCGAGACCTGAGGTCTTAGCCGTAAGTACGATCCTCAAGGGATGAAACAGGTCTTTCCCTTTGCATCCTGTCTCTTCTTTTATCTCCCGGGCGGCAGAGGCGAAAGTTTCGTAATTGAAGGCTTTCGTTCCGGACATTTTTTCCCGAAAACTCCGGACGACCTTCACAAAGCAATCTGATTCAAGAACCTCCCGGGCATCCGCCTCCAGACAGGAAGGGGTGAAATCGAAAAACGTCTCAAAATGAGAGGGCAGATCGGAAAAGCGGTCGATTTTTTCCGAGAATGCCTCAACGGCATCCTCCAGCCACCGCCATTGAGAGGCGGACAGGCTGTCCGGTAAATACCCGGCCTTCTTCAAGTACGGGAAGGCGTTTTCAGCTTTTTGGCGAGCGGAAAGCATTTTGATATGCCGGCGGTTGATCCAGAAAAGCTTTTCATAATCGAAGACGGAAGCGGACCGGGATACTTTTTCCAGATGGAAGCGACGCACCAGGCCGTCTTTCTTGAGGATCTCCTCTCCTTCAGGTGGGCACCACCCGAGAAGCGAGAGATAGTTGAAGAGGGCTTGCGGAAGAATGCCCTCTTTGGCGAACTGATCCACGGCCGTCGCCCCGTGCCGCTTGCTCAGCCTTGTATTGTCTTCGCCCATGACCATGGAAAGGTGGGCGAACCGGGGCGGGGACAATCCCAGGGAACGATAGATTAAAAGCTGCCGGGGGGTATTTTGGATGTGATCCTCTCCCCGTATGACGTGGCTGATTTCCATCAAAGAATCATCCACGGCCACGGCATAATTGTA
>Ga0180432_10005290_pt1 | contig 17253 bp, 20 predicted proteins | sample SS_ome_10_FD_132414 | JGI IMG/M metagenome (GOLD analysis project Ga0180432, IMG submission 132414) | Hypersaline lake sediment archaeal communities from the Salton Sea, California, USA - SS_1_MS_2 metaG | ecosystem: Environmental > Aquatic > Non-marine Saline and Alkaline > Hypersaline >...
AGATCAGCTCGGGACCCGTTCCGTCGAGATTCGCACAATGAATCCCTTCGCTGTCTGACCAGAAGAGCTTTCCGTACGCAGCGTTGATGGCCAGGGCGACGGGATCATCGAGGTCCGACAGGATGGTCCTGTACTCGCTGCCGTCCGGCTTGCATCGGACGATCTCGTTCGACCTCGGATCGGTCCAGTACACGTAGCGCGCGCCCACGATCGGAAGCCCGACGTCCATCGCCAGCCCCTCGCTCGCCGGGAGGTCCTCGCGGATCACGTGGTCGTCGAATCCCGTCACGGACGTCCAGTGGACAGAGCAGTGCGGGGTCCACTCGGATGGGGTCACCGACCCCGTATCCAACGAGACGGGAACAACCGGCCCCGACGAATCGATGTCGAAGAAGTGCTCGAACCAGTACAGCCTTTGATTCACCGAGTCAACGGCCAGAATCCATGGGACGTGGTTGTCGCCGGACCACCCCGACATCGTCCCCCAGAGTCTCGCATTGCTGCCGTCGAGGTTGGCCTTCCAGATGCCGCCACTCGTCGAGAACGAGACGGGATACTGCGTCCAGTAGATCCTCTGGGCGCCGGCGTCCACAGCGATGCCTGCAATGGTCTGAGTCCAGTTCGTATACAGCGTCCCCTGCCCCGTTCCATCGTTGAGGTTCGCTCGCCTGACCGTGTGCTTGGTCGTCCAGTAGATCGATCCATCGCCTACTGCAATGTACTGCGCACCGGTGGCCCCGGTGACCAGCGTCAAGGTCGCCGATCCATCCGGAGAGCCGGCGTAGATCGTGCCAGTGCTTCGATCCAGCCAGTAGAGGCCCCCACCCCCCGGCGCCTGTGGGAGTGCCGGATCGATCTCGATCAGGTTCTCCTTGATCACCTCGGCAGTGCCTCCGTCGCCGAACTGCACACGAAGTGATACGGTGAACCTTCCCAACTCGCGGTAGATGTGCGATGGAGCAGCTTCGTTCGATGTTGCGCCATCTCCGAAGTCCCACTCGTAGGACGCAACCTCCTCGTCGGCGATCGGCGTGAAGTCGACCAGCCGCGGCGCCCGTCCCCACAAGGGCGTCGCCTCGAAGTCCACGGTAGCCAGCGGCTGCAGCAACATGCATCCCGTCAGCGCTAACAGAACGAGCGTGCAAGCGACCGCTCCGAACACTCTCCGGGTCCCCTTTGAGTCTTCCATCGCCTGGACCTCCTTGCCCGTGTCTTCACCGGAAGGTCCGCGCCTGTGCAAACCTTCTCTCCAGAAGGGCCCAATCAACGTCAGTCTAGTCCTAGCGAAAGAACAAGCCAAACGGCGAAAGCTGCAGAAAGACAAACTATCTTGGCTCTGCGCAATTTGCCTCTCTGTGAGATTGAGAAGTACCCTGCATACGATGAAGAGGCAAGGGCTTGTCGTGATGCTTCTGTGTGTTGGGCTGGTCTGCGGATGCGCGTGGTTCGCGCCCCCGGAAGTGTCCGGGCGATGGGAGGGGACCGCAAGGCTCAACATGACTGGGGACGGCCCGAAGCCCTGCGAGATCGTCCTCAACCTCACCGAGACTGACGGCGTGATCGCCGGAACCTTGCGGATTGTGGCATGGTACGAAGTGTACGACGTGACGGGAACCCGATCGGGGCGTCACGTCGAGATTGAGGGCCAGATCTTCCCGGCCTGGGTGACGCTCGAAGGCGAAATCCACGGGCGAACGATGTCCGGCACATGTACGATGAGCGGCGAAACCGATGACTGGGAGGTCACTCGCGTCGACTGAGGCCGGCCTCTCGCGCTGCGTTGCCCATGTCTCCCACAGGGGCTAGGAGAAGGCTACGGACGATGAAACGTCGCCGACTTGGCGCGATGCTCTTGTGCGTTGGGATGCTCAGCGGATGTGCGTGGCTCACGCCACCGGATGTGTCCGGTCGATGGGAAGGCACCGCGAGGCTCAAGATGATGATCGATGGCCCGCAGACCTACGAGATCGCCCTCAGGCTCACGGAGGCCGACGGTGTGATCACGGGCACCTTGCAGATCGGGGAGTGGTCTGCTCTGGACTCCGTGACCGGAAGCCTCGAAGGAAGGCACGTCGAGATGACCTCGGCCGGGATAGTATTCGAGGGCGAGGTCCACGGCCGAGCGATGTCGGGGACATGCACCCGCTCCGAGGTCACCGACACGTGGGAAGTCACCCGCGTAGACTGATTCGGAGAGCACCGGAGCAGGCAGTGCGGTCCGGATTCGCGTTTCACACGCCCAGCACCAGATTTCACCTGGAAGGCGCGTCCCGCAGAGCGTCGTTCCGCGCGGTTTGGCGGCGAGGCTCCCTCCAAGAGGCCAATCTGCCTCTCAGCTGGAGCTGAGCTTCTCCTCGAGTTCCTCCTCGTACCACTCGTGGCAGAACGGTCCACGCCATCGCAGGTGGCCGAACCCCTCCAGCTGCAGATCGCGGTAGAACGCGGGGACGAGCCACCGTTCGAAGTAGCTCGTACTCATCCCCTCCGGCCAGCCGCCGATGGTCGTCGTGTTGATGATGACGTCCACCTGGATTCCATCCTCGCGCCACGCTGACCAGGTCCACGGCTGGTGGGGACCGTCGTGGCCCGCCTCCTTGCCGCAAGGACCTCTCTCCCTGTCCTTGAAGTGGATCACGCGCAGCGCGATGTCGGTGAACGTCGTCTCGTAGCCGCCCTTGGAGTTTTTCCCTCGGGTAACGATCACCTCCAGCGGGTAGTGGACGGCGAGGTACGCGTGCTCCTCGCGCTCCCACGCCCCGCAGATGCCCGGTTCGACCGGCGGTTGCGCCAGCGGTGGCTCGAATTGGATCGGCGCGAACGGAGGCGGGGCATCGATCGTGACGTCATCGAAGCCCATCCCCGCTTGCCTGATGTCGAACTCTTCGTCGGTCCACTCGACCCAGCCCTCCCACACGGCCTCGATGGCGGAGCCGGTTCCGGTGAACCCCACACCGAGAAGGATCGGCTCTCCGGACGATAGGTCTCCGTCCATCCCGAGCCGATCGCCGCTGTCGAGCGGTCTCATGAACTCGGCCACGAGCACCCGATCGGACAGCGTCGCGGCGGCGATGACGTCGTCCGTGCCCCCGAGCGTCGTGTCTTGGACGAAGGAGTAGAGCCCCCGGTAGGCGTAGTCCACCCCTTCCCGCAGCGAAACGCCCTGGCTTGCGTCGACCTGCACGATGCAGATGTCGTCGCCGCGGGTGTACAACTGCCCGTCGCCGCTCGTGTCGAACGCGACGAAGGCTTCCACGTTTCGGAGGTCACGATCCAATTCGACGTAGAGCGCCACGTAGAGAACCCGGTCCGTTCGCTTGGTGAAGAGCCCGCCGCGAAAGCCTGAGCACTCCTCCCCCGGGAAGAACAGGGGCGTGAACGATGCATTGAGGACCTCGTATCCGAGTTCCCCATTCAGCCAGACGTCGTCTGTCGACGACACCACGGGAATCCGAACGAGATTCTCCGAAACCTTTGCTCCGAGGCTCCACACGCAGCCCAAGATCACAACCAACACGACCATCCAGAGGTTGATCCCAGGGAACGACCGCCAGCTTCTCATGTTCCTCACCTCCGCATCGGATGGGACCGACTCGCTCGGCGCTCGTGCGCCGATCTCGAGACACTCGGTTAGGGGAGGATGACGAGGGCGAACTCATGGAAGGATGAGATACGTCGTCTACTGCACTATACACCCAGTCGGCGTGCGGAACGTAGTCAGCCGATCTGGCGCGGGGAATCGGCGGTCGCCGCCGGGGCCTACCGCCGAACGCGAACGGCAGCCCCCATCTCGGCCGGGAAGTGTGCGCTCTGCTCAATCCGGAGCGGTTCTTCCAGCCTGACGCTCTCAGCAAAAGGAAGAGCGAACCGCCGCGGTTGCGACGGTTCGCTCACAGAGTCTAGCTTGCCTTGGATTCTCTAGATCGGCGCGTACGGCGCGTCCAACCCGCTGCCGTCCGGATCGCCGTCACCCGCGTTCGGCGCCGGGCCGAGCGGATCACCGTCCCCGAGCGGACCCGGGGGGGGATCATCGAACCCGCTGCCGTCGGAAATGCCGTCTCCCGAATTCGGTGCGGGGCCGGGTGCGATTCCCGCGTAGACGGCCGTCATCCCGCCTATGGCAAACACAAGCGCGAGCAGCAGAACCAGTAGTCTCCTCATCCCAACCTCCTCGGATTCTTATGGGTGGGTGCATCCGTATCGGATAGCTCAGTGTACACCTAGAACCACCTTAGGTCTACGAGAATCATGCATAGGATCAGAATCGTCAGCGCCTCAGGCGTTCTGACATACTGAGAATTCGCCTTCGGCAGTTGCAGGCAGTGCAACCCATTGGCCCGGGATCCCCTTGCGTACGACAAAACGTAGGTAGCTAAGTGCATTCGCATCGATGACCCAGCGGCCGGAGTGCGGGGGCATGTCCTGCCTCTCCGAGCCCGGGCACCCCACCGTTGAGATGTCCGGAGTCGCCGCACTCCGCGCGGGCCGGACTGCCGGGCTTCGGCGCTGCGATGCAGAATCTGACGCCCCACCGTGCCTGGCCCCTGTCGTGAATCGAAGAGGGTCAGGGCTCCGATCGAGTCTCGTGTTGCGCCTCAGGAATCCCAATGATGCCCCGTTTCACGTGCCCTGTGCCTTCATGCAATGAACTCACTTTCCTGCTTAACTCCTCTAGTCTCTATCTGATGCTGGCAGTAGGGTGGAGAGGGGTGATCGCCCATGTGGAAGACGGGCGCCTTCACGTTGCTGCTGATGGGCATCTTGGCCGTGACGGCCGTCGGGCAAGGCACCGTCACGATCGGAAGCTGGAACGTCTGGAATCTCGGAGAGGACTCCGATGTCGAGGATCGAGCCGCCGTGATCGCGCAGTTCGACATCGTCGCGCTACAGGAGGTGGAGGCCATCCAAGGGCTCGACCGTCTCCTATCGCAAGTGGAATCCGACACGGGCTTGGATTGGGAATACGTCGTCTCGACCCGCGTCGGGGAGGGAGGCGCGGCCGAGTACTACGCGTTCCTCTACCGAACCGACCGCGTGAGCTACGTCGAATGCTCCGCGCGCGTGTACCCGGAGTCTGTGCCCGACGACTTCTCCCGCGAGCCCTTCTTCGCCACGTTCCGAGCCGGCGAGTTCGACTTCACGCTGATCACCGTGCACGTCACGTGGGGACTTCGGGCGAGCCTCCGGACCGCCGAGTGTCAACGCCTGGCCGAGGTTTGGCAGTACGTCCAGGATCTGGACCCCGACGAGAACGATCTCATCCTGATGGGCGACTTCAACCGGGACAAGCCGACGCACTCGGCGTTCAACGACCTCGAGGCGCTCGGGCTGACCGCACTCCTCACCGCGGCAGGAACCCGCACGACGTTCGGACTGACCTCCTCGGGAGGCAGCTGGTACGACCACATGTGGATCGACCCGGCGTTCACCGCCGAATGGACCGGCCAGTCGGGTTCCGGCACGCCGACTCAGAACTCCAGCGGGGCGGGGTGTCCGCCGGAGCTGAAGGGCGTCTCCGATCACTGCCCCGTCTGGGCCGTCTTCACGACGAGCTCGGACGACGATCCGTAGGATCGGTACTCGCTTGGTGGGAGTGCAAGTACCTTCCTCCGGTGCCTGAAGCGGTCGATTTCGCTCGTCCGCTTTGTTCCCCTCGCCGAAGGGCGTCTCCCGCTCCTACTCGAGCGCTGCGACGTAGGCTCCGTATCCCTCGGCCTCGAGTTGGTCCTTCGGGACGAATCGCAACGCGGCCGAGTTGATGCAGTAGCGCTTGCCGGTCGGCGTCCGCCCGTCGTCGAACAGGTGCCCCAAGTGCGAATCCGCGTACCGGCTGCGAACCTCGACTCTCACCATCAACAGACTCGTGTCTTCCCGCGTCACCACGCTGTCTGGGTCGATCGGTCGGGAGAAGCTCGGCCAGCCGGTGCCCGAGTCGAACTTGTCCCGCGAGCTGAACAGCGGCTCGCCGGAGACCACGTCGACGTAGATCCCCTCCTCGTGGTTGTCCCAGTACTCGTTTCGGAACGCCGGCTCGGTGCCGTTCTCCTGCGTCACCGAGTACTGGAGCGGAGTGAGCGTCTCGCGCAGCGCGTCCTCGGACGGCTTCACGAAGCGCTCCCACGGTCGCTCGGCCGATGGGGTGAGCGAGACGTCTTGTCCTTCCCAGGTCTCCTCGAGGTAGCCCTCCCGACCGGAGGCCTTGCTGTAGGCCTCGTACTGCAGCACGTGCTTCTCGAAGTAGTCCTGGTGGTACTCCTCCGCGGGGTAGAACCTCTTTGCCGGGAGGATCTGCGTCACGATCGGCGCGTCGAACACCCCCGAAGCTTCGAGCGCGCGCTTGGACGCCTCCGCCGCCACGCGCTGCCCCTCGTTCAGGTAGAAGATCGCGGTGTTGTACTGGCTTCCGCGGTCGAAGAACTGCCCGCCGACGTCCGTCGGATCGATGTTCCGCCAGAACTGCTCGAGAAGCTGCTCGTAGGTGATCTGCTCGGGGTCGTAGCGTACGAGCACGGCCTCGAAGTGCCCCGTCTTGCCGGTGGAGACTTCCTCGTAGGTCGGGCTCTCGAGATCGCCTCCGGTGTAGCCGGAGATTGCCTCGGCGACACCTGGCATCAGCTGGAACGTCGACTCGATGCACCAGAAGCATCCCCCGGCGAAGATCGCTTCCTGCAGGCCGCTACGTACAGCTTCGTCGCTCATCGTGGTCACCTCCTCGGATTCGTCTTCGGACGAACCGCCCAGCTGCCAGCCGAGAATCCCGAGACCGATCGCGGCGAGAATGGCCACGGCCGTCACGCGGGCCGAACCTCTTCGATGTCTTGTGCTCATCCTGATCCTCGCTTCCTCGCTCGCCAGGCGAACCGTCACGAAGCGCTCGATCGCTCTTCGCGTTCACTCACGTCCTTCTGTGCGATGAGACCCGGAAGCCATGAGGTTGGGGTGGAGATCCGATGAGCTTCTTGCGATGCACGTTCGACAGCGGCAATCGGCGCTCCCGTCGTTTGACACGCTTGCTCCGAAACACCATGGTAGGAGTAACATGAAGCGGCTCTGTGCGCTCGGGTGTGTTCTGCTGATCCTCTCGATTCCCGTGCTGCCGGCGCTCGGTCAGGATGTGGACGTCGAGAAGGACGAGGCCGTTCGAACCGGGATGACCCTCGTCATCGCTGCGGCCGGACTGGCCGCCGGGGCGCTCATCGGCACCGGCTTCGGCGCGGACGCGATCGACCCGGCTCTGTCGAACACGCTCCTGTTGACGATTCCCGTTGCCGCCGTCGGTGCCGCAACCGGAGCGCTGGCCGGACGCTGGATGGCCGACGTCGTCCTGAAGCACCGGCCTTCGCCGTTGTTCGCGATCGTCGAAGGGGCTGGCCTCGGTCTCGTGAGCGGCGCGTTCGTCGGGGGGATCACGTTCGCGGTCAACTTCGCGATCGCCTACCCCCTGTTGGAGGTCCCGGACGGGTACTGGGGAAGGTTCGATTACCCGCAGACGCTCGGCCTGGCCGTCCTGGCTGGGGGGTTCTGGGGCGGCTTCTTCGGGATGCTGGCAGGAGCCATCGCCCTGCCGATCCTCTCGCTCGCCATGGGCTTCTGAGGCCCCTCGCTCTCACGGGGAAAGCGTCGCCGGGCCCTCCAGAACACTGAGCAGGTCGACCGCACAGAACGCACGGTTCCGACGCTTCCTGTCCGTCTGCCGAAGAATCCCGAGGTCGGCCAGGCGCGCGATCCCTCTCGTTGCAGTCGTCCGCGCGACGCCGAGTCTCTCGGAGACTCCCATCGCAGTGACGAACGGGTTCCCGGCGAGCAGCTCGATGATGCGAAGCTGCGTGTCGGACCCGCTGCCCGCAACGCGAAGTCGCCACGCGTCGAGCAGCTCGAGGATCCGTGTCGAGCGATCGACGGCGTCTTCCGACTGCCGGGCCACACCGTTCGCGAAGTACACGATCCAGTCTTCCCACGCGCCGGCGTCTGACACCGCACGAAGCCCGGTGTAGTAGTCGGCTCTCGTCGCTTCGAAGAAAGCGCTCAGATAAAGGAGCGGCGACGGCAGGATCCGTCGGTGGTGGAAGAAGAGCGTGATGAGCAGGCGTCCGACGCGGCCGTTCCCATCCAGGAATGGATGGATTGCCTCGAATTGGTAGTGAGCCAGGGCAATCTGGACCAACGGCGGCAGAAACGACTGCCCGAGGAAGCTCTCCAGGTCCTTCAGCAAGGTCGCCAGCTCGCTCGGAGGCGGTGGAACGTAGAGGGCTGTGTGTGGCGTCGATCCGGGGACGCCGAGCCAGTTCTGCACTTCGCGAATCTCGCCCGGTCGGGCGTGTCCTCCGCGCACCCCGACCATGAGCCTCCCGTGGACCTCACGCAGAAGCCGAGCCGACAGCCCGAGTTCCTCCATGCGCGCCATCCCGAACTCCAGGGCTGCGACGTAGTTCGCCACCTCGCGCAGATCGTCCGGGCTCCGATCGACCACGGCCCCCGCCTCTGCTGCCAGCAGTTCGCCCAGTGTCGCCTGCGTCCCTTCGATCCGGCTCGAGAGGACCGCCTCGCGAGCGACGAACGGACGCATGAGGACGTGAGGGTTCGGAAGACGCCGACCTTCTCCGGCCAGACGCCCAATCGCTCGATCAGCATCGGACAGCGCATTCACAAGACGGGGCGTCCAGTCGATCACGGGGGGCAACGCGTCGGGGACGAAGGCTGAGTAGCCCTCCGGCATCTGGATTCGTCGTCCCGGCTGAGACACGTCGGCCTCCTTATGATCGATATGGCATTCTATCGCTCATAGGCTTCGCAGACAACCGTCGCGGTGCTCGCAACGGTTCCTTCCTGTGATCGTTACGCGGCGGATTCGCTCGTAGAGACGCGCTGTCTGCAGGAATCTGAACGCAAGGCCAGCTCTACCGAGCGTGATCCTGCCGACTCGCTCACCGAACCCGCCCTACAGCAGCTTCTCCGCCCCGCTGTAGACCTCTACAGCAATCTCTCTGCCCCGCTGTAGACTTCCTCAACAGTCAGCGCGGCGGCGGCGTGGCCCGGGTGCTTCTCCGGATTCCACGACTTCATGTGATCGAAGATCGGGCCGCTCGTGTGACGGCTGATCGTTCCCTTGATCTGGTAGGTCTTCCGGTCCTCGGTCATGAACAGGAACGAGCCCTTGCTGCCGGCGAGGATGTTCCGTCGGGTCTTGTCGAAGTAGTTCTCGGCGATCAACACGGTGCTGTCGTCGTAGAGGGCGACGCAGGTGACGTAGATCGTGTTCGGCATCGATTCCTCATTCACTGTCGCCAGGATGGCCGGACCGTTTCGCTTTTCCCATGCGGTTCTTACAGCTTCGGGCAGTTGTGGCATGAACGGATCTCCTTGATGGTTTCGTTGGCCTGAGTATCCCGCGTGTCGCTCCCACCCGCGCGTGTCGAGGCAGACATGGCCGAATGGTGCCGATGCCGGAAAGCACGTTCCCTTGCGTGGCGACGGGTTTCGTGCAATGTCCCGGAACTCTGGTGAAAGCTGGCGCCAGACCGCTACGCGGTTTCTTCCTCTTCGAGCGATTCGATCCGTTTCTGGATGTTGGCAAGCGCTTGACTGAGCGTTTCCGCTTGAGCCTTCAGGTAGCTCAGCTCCGCATCTGCGTTCTGAGGTGCGCCATACCAGCCCCAGCCGGCCGGCGGGGCCGCTGGATACGCCGGCGGCATGTAGCCGTAGCCGGGACCGGCAGCTCTCCAGCCCCATCCTCGACCGCGTCCCCAGCCCATGCCGGTGCCGAAGCCGACACCGCGTCCACGCCCACTCCAGCGATTTGCATACCCGGGAACCCCTGATCCTGAACAGTATCCTGCGGCTCTCCCGGTCATCGGTCCCATTCCCGCGGGACCGGTTCCGTCTCCCCTTGGCACGTTATCCCCCTTGCTCGATCGACTCATCCGATCGAATGACCGTTCTGATTCGTGCTACTTGCGGCCGCCGCCGCGACCTCGACGACCGGCCCGTTGACCACGACCCGTTCCCATCCCCCGGCCCAGTCCGGTCCCCATTCCGCCGGTCCCGGAGAATCCCGATGGCTGGCGAACTCCTCCGCTTCTCCCAAAGAAACGGCGAATGCCGGTCCCAATACATGTTCCGAGGCCTCGCCCCGTCCTTGGGCCTTGCCCTGATGGCCCTGTCCCATCTCCTCTCGGCATGACACACCTCGATTCGCAAGCCGGTCTCTCGTTGTTTGCATATGCACGATACACCGCTGCTGCGGCCTTGTCAATGACTCATCTCGCCGAAGATTCGGAGGATCTTGCCGCGTTCGAGCCACGCGACCTACGAGGACTTCCTCGGGATCGACACGGTGAGCGACCGCCGAGCGAGCGACGAATCTCGTCGAAGCTCAGGCGTTCACGTGTCCCTCCTGCGACGGCGTCGGGGCGATCGAAGCGATGCTCCACGAGGTCAAGCTGATCGGCGCAGTCCTGCGCGAACGGATCGCCAGGCACTTCTTCCCCGAGCTGTACAGGGAGTAGGAGGGACGACGCACCCGAGAGGTCACCCGGACGGCTGCCCGGCAGACAGGAAGTAGCGCAGGCGTCACGAGGCAGACGAGATTCGTACTTGTGTCCCCCCGGAACTCTCTGCTATGTACTCATAGCTGCGAGGAACGCGTGAGGATCGAAGGCTTTGACAATGGATTTGCGGAAGTCCTTGGTGTTGCGTGTGATGATTGCCTCGGCTCCGACCAGGCGCGCCGACTGCTCCAACACCGCGCCCTCGAAGTCCGCAATCCTGCTCTTGAGCGCTTGCTCGATGACAGGCCGATTGACCGGAGCGATCTCAAACAGCTCGATCAGTCTGCGCAGGGCGACTCGCGCCTCATCCCGCTCAAGTGCCTGCGTCAGTAGGTAGTACACCGTTGTGACCGTCGTCGCGCAGATGGACGCCTCAACTTGCGCCCGTTCAATGAGAGCGAATACCTCCACCGCATTCCGAGCGTGAGGCTCACGAGCCAGCAGGACATCTAGAACAACGTTGGTGTCAACGACCACCCTCAAGCGTGCTTCTCCTCGAGATGTTTCCTGCGGTCCGACTCAGAGACGCCCGTCCCCTTCAGTACTCCCACAAGCGACGCCGTAATGGGGGGAAGCTCCGCATCCTCATCTCGCGTTGATCCAAGAGAGTCGACGAACTCGCCAACCATCTGGGAGACAGACTTCCCCCGCCGAGAAGCCTCTTCTTTCGCTCGCTTGATCTGCTCCTCATCCATCCGGAGCGTCAGCTTCGTGTTCATGACGTACATTCTAGCACGATGTATACGTCACGTCAATCCGTCCCGACATCGCTGCCACACTCGACACTGTCTTCACTCCTCCCCCCCTCCGCAACGGGGGAGAGGTGGGGGGTGCCGCATCTCCCTGCGACGGCGCCGCTTCGATCGAAGCGATGCTCGACGAGGTCAAGCTGATCGGCGCAGTCCTGCGCGAACGAATCGCCAGGCGCTTCTTCCCCGAGCTGTGTAAGGAGTAGGAGGGACGCCCGTACTCGCGAGGCCACTCCCCAGAAGGCATGCCCGCAGCGCAGGCTAGTGCCCGAAACGCAATGGCGGAAGGGCGGGGCGCCTGAGCGGGTGAGGTGCATGTACTGTTCCTGCATGGCGTGCAATGAAGACGGCACCGAGAACGGCCCCCGCGAGGAGAATGAGATTGCAGAGGAGAAGAACTGCGCGAAACACGACGACTTGGTCCATGATCGCCTGCCGCGGGTGGAATGCCCTGCGGATTGCTTCGTGAAGCCAGACAAGACAGAAGAACCAGTAGAGGCGGTAGGCGATCCTCTCAAGGAGGACAGCTAGCCAATCCCATTCCTCGAGCGACTTCGAGCGTGCTCTGCGGGCTTCCTTGCGTCGGGCGTTGTGATGGCTGCTGGCCGCCGTCTCCAACTGGCCAACATCGCTGTGCTGGCGCATCGCACCGACACTGGCGAAGCTCCGTTCTATCTGCCTGCACCTGAAGAGCTTCGCCCTCTGGAGACTCCGAAACTTCTCGGTGAGCACCAGTCCTGCCGGATTCACAATGAAGAAGCCGACGCAGCTCACGAGAAGAGCCAGGACCGCTGCCCCCATGCCGCCGTCTCCGCAAAACGCATCCGCAACAGCTTTGCCAGCTACTGCAATCGCACCTGCGTTCAGGGCAATGATGATCCCGATGGCCTGCCAGAGCAGGCTGTTGTAGTGCTCGGCAGAGTCCTGCGCCTTCTCGTACTCCTTGAGGAGGATCTCCTGCCGCGGTGTCAGTACGCTCATTTGCCGGAATCCTCCTCAGAGGAAGAAGAGACGGACTCCTGAATCTCCTTCAGCGTCCTGCCCTGCTTGTCCTTCCATGCTGTCCGGCCATTCGTGGACTTGGCAAGAAGCACACCAGCAGCGGTCGACGGCGAGGAGAAGACATAGTCTTGGGTCAGGATGAGATCGCCGCTCTTCCCGGCGATGACACCTTCCTTCATGAGTGCCGCCCGTCGCTCGCTGAGGTGTCCCTTGATGGATGGCACTTCCTCCTTGATGACTCCCGCGCCCGAGCGCACGACAAAGCCTTGAGGAGAGTCATACCCCGTTGCCTTCACTCCCTTCGAGTCAAGATAGAGGAGCTGATGCGGTCGGTGCGTCGGCGGCCGCTGGAATGCTGTGAGTCCGGCCAGTGGGAAGATGCTCAGCATGTCGTCAAGGAAGCTTTCGACATCGGCTGCATCGGCCTCTGACAACGCGGGCAACTGCGGGAGAGTCTGATTCTCAAGGATAGCACGCCGGTATCCCTTGCCGATATCGATGAGTCTGGACTCAAGGTGCTGGATGTGTGCCTTGTTCAACGATGCATCCTTGGCGACGAAGACGATCGCCCATGTCCAGAAGTCCTTCTTGGAGTAGTGCTGCTCCAACCTGCCGCGCACGGGATCACCTTCACCGATGTAGATCAGCGGGAGATCTCCGTCTTCGGGCGGGCCAACAAGAACGTAGACGCCAGGGGATGAGAGTTCTTCTCGGTCTCTTGCCTCTACGAGCGACGAGCGCGGAATCACGAGTCCGATCCCCGTCCAGTTGGACTTCTCGATGATCCTCAAGCCTTCGGGTGTCCCATCTGGGAGGAAGATCCGAATCGAGAACGGTCTAGTTTGCTCGATCATCGGTGCCTCGTACTCGGGTCCCTGGACCAAGGCTCTGAAGGTCGAGCAGGCAGAATCGTGCCCGATTCCCCATGCCAACCGCCGTGAGCAATGCGCTAATCTCTTCAAGGGTTTCGCGAAGCACTCTGTCTTCAGTGAGAACTGCAATTGGTTGGTCCAGTGGAATGTAGGCGCAGATCTGGCCGTCCACGAAGTCGTTTCGTGCGCAGGTGCTGCCTCCAGCCCCATACTGGGCGATCGCTCGCAGCATGATGTAGGCGTAGTAGACGTACTCGAATGTGAGCACCTCGTCGTGGCTCGTGTTGGCTTCGTGATCCAACCCTTCAACGTCTCGAAACGACGAAGCACCTGCGACGAGCATGTCTAGCACGGCTATGTGCCGTTCTGCGGGCGTGGCAGTTGGAACACTTCCCGCCCTGATCAGATCGATGATGTCCGCTACCAGTTTCTGGAATCGTCGCTTCTCCCTGTCCAGGATGCCTCGAATCGTCTCGATGCTGCGCTCTAGAGACCTTGCCTCGCCTGCCTCATCTGTCATAGTCAGTCCACCGAAATCGGCCTTCGAAGTGACTCCAGAGAGCTCTCTTACGTATGCCTTAGCCAGATCGGATCCCCAAACTCGAGGAGCCAGCCCCTGCTGTCGCTCAGCGACAAGTCGATCTAGCGGCTTGTCGACGATCTCTACCAGCTCAGCCTTCATGAGGATGGGCTTGTTCTTCGCGAAGTCGCCATCATCAAGGCGGCAGAGCCGCTCGAAGAATGTCCAGGGAGTAATCCGGAAGCTGTACGTCTTCGCCGCCTGAGCCGCAGCCAGCCCCTCGCGCGGGATGGCAATGAGGGCGTTTGTGTCTAGCAGCACAGGCTTAGGCCTCTTCATGCTCGACTTCCTGAGCACCTGGTGTCTGAGCGAGGTCGTCGGAGATGGCTTGGAGTTCCTCTAGCGCCGCCCGGAGGTCCTCGATGATTTCGGCGGCGAGGATGTCGGGATCGGGGAGGTTGGCTGAATCTTCGAGGCTTTCGTCGCGGAGCCAGAAGATGTCGAGGCTGGCTTTGTCGCGGGCGATGATTTCGTCGTAGGTGTAGGGGCGCCAGCGGCCGTCGGTATTCTCTTCGGTCCAGGTCGGTGTGCGGTCGTGGCGGTTTTCTGGGTTGTAGCAGGTGACGAACTCGTCGAGGTCGGCGCGTGTCATGCGGTTCTGCTTGAGGGTGAAGTGTTTGTTGGTGCGCAGGTCGTAGATCCAGACGGTCTTCGTCCACGGGGTCTCGCTGGCGGGCTTGCGGTCGAAGAAGATGACGTTCGCCTTCACTCCCTGCGCGTAGAAGATGCCAGTGGGCAAGCGCAGGATGGTGTGCAGGTCGCACTCGTGCATGAGCTCGCGGCGAACGGTCTCTCCGGCTCCGCCTTCGAAGAGGACGTTGTCGGGAACGACGACGGCGGCACGGCCGTTCTGGGCGAGCAGGCTCTTGATGTGCTGCACGAAGTTCAGCTGCTTGTTGGTGGTCGTGGTCCAGAAATCGGGGCGGTTGTAGCTGATCGTCTGTTTGTCAGTCTCGCCGGCTTCATTGACGACCGTGATGCTCGACTTCTTGCCGAATGGCGGATTGGTGACGACGACGGGATAGTGTTCAGACGGAGGATTGCGCAGGCTATCATCGGTCCGAATCGGCGGCTCGTGCTCGCTGTCGTCAGGGCCGATTCCGTGGAGGAAGAGGTTCATCGCACAGAGTCGAGAGACCCCATCGACTAGTTCGACGCCGCGCAGCGCGGCGTACTTGAGATGCTTCTTCTGATCTCGATCGAGTTCTCCCCGGCTCATGAACTGGTAGGCCGACAGTAGGAATCCGCCGGTGCCGCAGGCGGGGTCGCAGACGACTTCGTTAGCTTGTGGCCGGACGCAATCGATGAGTGCATCGATCAACGGACGAGGCGTGAAATACTGGCCCGCACCGGACTTGGTGTCTTGCGCGTTTCGTTCGAGCAGTGCTTCGTACGCATCGCCCTTGACGTCGGCAGACATGGAGAGCCATTGCTCCTTGCCGATGAGTTCGACGATGAGCTGCCGCAGCTTGGCCGGGTCCTGAATCTTGTTCTGGCTCTTGCGGAAAATGAGGCCGAGCATGCCCGTCTGCTTGGCCAGATCCTCAAGCGTCTTGCGATAGTGAGCCTCCAGCTTCTCACCCGTCATCGACGGCGCTGACAGATCACTCCACCGATAGCCCTCGGGAATCGGCGTCGGCTCACCCGTCAACTCAGCCCGTTCGTCGGCCATCTTGAGGAAGAGGAGGTACGTGAGCTGTTCGAGGTAGTCTTGGTAGCTCAGCCCGTCGTCGCGAAGGACATGGCAGTAAGACCAAAGCTTGTTCGTCAGATGATTCGTGCTGTCGCTCACGTCGTTCCCTTCTTCTCTTTCCGCTTTGGTTTGGCACTTGCTGCCTGATGCTCCGCCTTGATGCGTTCGAGCAGAACCGACGCAGGCTCGTCGTTCGGATCTTGCTCGACCAACTTCCCCTCGAACGCCCACTTGAGGATGGATTGGCGAAGGCGCGCGGCTCTTACATTTGATGTCTGAGAAACAGCAGTGATCGAATGGCTCCGACTGAGCTGTTCGCCAACTGCCTCGACGATTCTGCGCTGCTCTGCAATTGGAGGCAACGGAACGGGCGTTGCCCCGACGTCTTGCTGATTGATGCTCGCCTGATTCACCGCCCACTTCGCGTTTGAGGTCAGCCGTCGCTTGCCTTCTGCAGATGTGAGGTAGGCCTGAACGAATGCGGCGATGACGCCCGGAGCAAGCGAGAGGCGCATCATGTTCGATTCGAAGACCGCTGGGATGTGCCTTGGCTCAACGACCATGGACTTGCCAAGATGGCTAGGGCTGTTGACACGGTTGATGACAATGTCCCGTTCACACAGCGCGTACTTGGCTGACTCGTCGGAGTCCAACTCAACTTTCTGAAGCTCGCGGGAGCTTCGGCTACTGTCTACCTGGTAGTCATCAATCCGCAGGATCGGCATACCTTGGCCGTAGCGGCTCTTGGGGACATAGATGCCATTCTGAGGGCCCGAGTTTGTGAGCTGGTCCATTGTGGTCCAGCACCAGCCTTCGGGGAGGGCGGGGAGGTCGGTTGTGTCGGGAGGGGCGGGTTCCTTGTACTTCTTCTCCGCCAGTTTCTTGGCTTCAAGCAACGCATCAGCGTTGCCCTTGGCGCGTGCCTTCTCGGCGGCGTCTTCGATCCAGCGGGCTTTGCGTTCGGCGAGGATGCGTTTGAGGAGGACGTCGGCGGGTTCGTAGCTTCGGCCTTCTTGACGGGCGAGTTCAGCTTCGGTGGAGACGAGGCGGCCTTCGACGGCGGCTTTCAGGACCGAGGCGCGGTAGCGTTCGAGGTTCCGCTGTACGCGCTCCAGCGACGCGACCGCGTCATCGAGCCGCGTCAGGTATGACTCGATCGCCTCGACGATGCGGTGCTGCTCTGTGACTGGCGCCACCGGCACAGAGAGTCCCTTGAACCGCTTCTGCGTGAGGTTCAGTCCGCTATCGCTGATGCCAGTCTTCATCCGATCGATTGCAGCCTGAGCAAGGGGGGAGCGCAAGTACCCTTCCAGATACCTCCTATCCAGGAACGCAGAGTCAGTGCGAAACCGGTACATCTTCCCCGATAGCATGAGCCGACGGCGAGTTGAGTGGACTAAGCAAGGCACGCCACATCGGGCCCTCGGACCAGCGCAGGTTAGGAGTAGATCTCCTGCGTGTACTTCGATGGCAGGCTTCGGCGCTAGACGAGCTGGCAACTGCTTATTGTGCTCAGGAAGGAACTGACCATCCTGTATCGCTGTTGTTTTCAACACTCCCCATTCTTCGTCGGACTGCGAAGGCGTTTTCTCACACTGAGGGCTCCATCCCTGATGGATCACGCGCCCGTCGGCAAGTGGTGAAAGCACATCGCCAATGGCGGCTTCGGCCCAGCCTCTAGGTAATCGCACCGTGTGCGTCACGATACCAACACCCCATTCAACTCATCCATCAACGTCCTTAGCTCTGTCCCGAACAGCTCGCGTGCCTTGCCCAGTCCGCCCTCGGCATTGAACGGCGTGAAGTCGAAGTC
>Ga0180432_10005291_pt1 | contig 17251 bp, 14 predicted proteins | sample SS_ome_10_FD_132414 | JGI IMG/M metagenome (GOLD analysis project Ga0180432, IMG submission 132414) | Hypersaline lake sediment archaeal communities from the Salton Sea, California, USA - SS_1_MS_2 metaG | ecosystem: Environmental > Aquatic > Non-marine Saline and Alkaline > Hypersaline >...
GGGGGTGGCCCGGGTGGCTTTGCCACAGGTTCTTTTGAAACGAGGCTAAAAGAATCCGAACTGTCGGGGTATATTGTGCATCGGATGATGATAAACCTGCGCCTATGGCGCCCATATTTTAAGATTTACTACAGGGCGGTGACTTCCACCTGAAGGCGTTTGAGTTTGGCTTCTTCCACAAGGGTTTCGATGCGCTCGGCCACTTCATCGTCGATCCAATCCGCTCCGCACTGGGAGCACACGGATGCCGGAACATTTCTTACCACCACCACACCAAATCCAAGTTCAGCCGTAAAAGTGGTGGTTCCGGGCCGCTTAGTTCCACCGCACAAAGGACAGATGTTTGCGGATTTTTTCTTCATCGTTTTTTCCTCCTTGTCTGGAAGTCCGGCTCGAAATACTCCACGCTCGGCTCATAGGCTGTAATAACAAACACCGTATCCACGTCCGAGCGGAATGCAACCACTACATGTAATGGACGATCCTTTGGCCTGCCCAGTAAAAGAGCGCTTGGTAAGGTATAATCATCAGGATAATTTTCTATACGCTCTCCTTTCAACAGCACTTCCTTAACATCTCTTCTTATTATACCACGCTCGGCCATTCTCTCCAAGGCATGACGCTGCCATTCTATCTTTCCGCGCCGAACGGCGGCTCGCATGGCCCCCAGATTTATGCCTCGGGTCATGTTTGCATCCTATAAAGAGCACTTGATTTCAGTAAGTTCTTCGTACACAAAGCTCATCTGTCTCGGTTTCATCCATTAATATTCTATTCCCTTACGGGCGGAGGCGCCTTTTTCGTAGTAGTGTTTTATCTGTCGCATTTCGGTGACAAGATCGGCCTTTTCGATAATCTCGGGAGGCGCGTTCCGACCCGTCAGCACCAGCTCTTTTTCAGCAGGCCGCTTGTCGATAAAATCCAGCAATTCCTCGAGCGATACCAGTCCGAAATGTAGGGCGAGGAAAATCTCATCGAGTATAATTACGTTAATTTTCGGGTCTTTGACGAGATCGTGCGCCAGGTTCATGGCTTTGCGCGCTTCTTCCCTGTCTTCAGGTGTTATATCATCCTTTTTGACCCACCTCGGCAACCCGAACGAGTGAATCACCAATCCCGGCAGCATGTCTTTTGATGCCTTTATTTCGCCGTATCGATCGCCCATCATTTCGGGGTTCTTAAGAAACTGCACCACGTGCACGCGCATTCCGTGGCCGATAGCCCGAAGGGCCAGCCCCAAGGCGGCTGTGGTTTTACCCTTTCCGTCACCGGTATAAACCTGCACCATACCTGCTTTGGACTTTTCCTCTTCCATCGGGAAATCCTATCTTTTTTTGCGTTTTTTCTTTTTCTTTTTTTTCTTTGCAGTTTTTCCGGGCGCACTTTCCGGAGCGCCATCCTCAGGGGATCCGGATATTAGCGCCGAGTCAACTTCCGATGACTCACCGAACTCGCCAATTTTCCCTTTAAGCGCCGCCGCTTCGCGCTCCATTTCGACGGACGGGCCGAAAAAATCGGGGTTCGAGCGTATTATATCGTCCGCTTTTTGCCTCCGCCCGGCTCTACGGTAAGCCTCAACGGCATAAAGGAACATTTCCGCCGCGACGGCGTTATTTGCCAGTTGTTCCCATAACTCGGGGTCGATTTCAAGGTCGAGTCTTCGAGCGGCACGGTCGAAATTGAAAAAATCGCCCCGTTCGAGCGCTTTATACATAAATTTCTCGATTCTCTCTTCATTCTCGCTTCGCTCGATATAATCGTACGCTTCTGCGAACCTGTCCTGTTCGAGAAGACCTTCCGCTATTTTCAGAAGCGCATCCGGCGAAGTTTGCCGAATATAAAGGATCTTCTGCTTTTCCTTGTAATCGGGGAACCCGTTTTTTCCCTTTTTAGCCATGATGGACGGAGATTATAAAAGACTCAGCTTCTTTCGGCCACACGATCCTCTCCCCTTATGATAAATGTAGCCTTAAGCTTCCGCGCGTATCCGCATATGAGCCTATTTTCATGGCGCTCCCGGATCGTTGTAAACCCTTGCCCTGAATTTCACTCCTATATCCTTCGCAATACGGCGGCAGGCATCGATATCAAGTCCCGGAACTTCGACGGCGGTGGCCGTAACCTCCGGTATATGTCGCTTGGCGGCGCGCAGGAAATCGAGCACCGCTTCGTATGCCTGTGCGCCTTGACCGGGCTTGCACATCCGAACATAGGTATCGGCGTCCGGGGCGTTCAAAGACACACTTACCGCATTGATGAGTCCGGCAAGCTCAGGGGTAATATCACGGCCATGCACCAGATTGGCTTGACCGTCGGTATCGAGCCGGACGCGCACCCCACGGCTCTTCAACCATGCGGCGACTTTCTTAAGCGTATCAAGCCTGAGCGTCGGTTCGCCCAGCCCGACAAAGACAACCTCGGGATATCGGGTCGGGTCGCCTATCGAGGCGATGATTTCCTCGGCGGAAGGTTCCTCTTCAAGGAGCAAATAATGGCCCTTCACCATACCGGTGGTCCATTTTGGGCAAAAATAGCACCTGTTGTTGCAACGGTTGGTTATGTTGAGGTACATGATACCACGGATGGTGTATGTCAGGGCCGGTCGCCGGGGCCGGGACTCGATGCCGAAGACTTCGACGGCATTAAACGTGGTAACTCTTGCCACATCTTCCAGGGTGAGCCCTTTCAACTCCGCAATCTTGAGGGCCGTGAATCGAAGATAAGCGGGCTCATTGGTTTTCCCCCGGTATGGAACGGGAGCCAGGAAGGGGCAATCCGTCTCTATGACCATCTTTTCTGCAGGCACATCGCGCACCACTTCGATGAGGCTCCGCGCATTACGAAAGGTCACCACGCCCGGCACTGAAATTAAAAAGCCAAGTTTGATGATTTCCCCGGCCATCGAGACGTCGCCGGAGAAACAATGCATAATTCCCTTTGGCCTGGATGTCGAACGCCTCTCCGAATAATGGCGGCGCAATGTTTCGAGCGTTTCCGAGTGAGCCTCACGGTCATGTATCACTATCGGCAACCCTACCTCTTTCGCGATACCGATCTGCTCGTCGAAAACCCTTTGCTGAATGTCGCGGGGGGAATGGTCATAATGGAAATCGAGACCGATTTCACCCCACGCAACGACATTGGGATCCTTGGCAAGCTCCACCAGAGGATCGAGCGCCTTGTCATCCACCACCTTGGCGTCATGAGGATGCACACCCACGGTTGCCCATATATTCTCGTTGGATCGGGCTATTTCGAGAGCCTGGGCGTTTCCTTTAATACCGTCACCAGCGCCAACCGCCACAATTCGAGTTACACCGGCATTTCTCGCGCGTTCGATTACGCCTTTGATGTCTTTTCGAAGCGGCTTGAAATTAAGATGCGCATGGCTATCAAAAAGACCCTCTTCGCCTATTTCATCATTAATTTTCATCTGATTCTACAGGATAACCTCCGAAAAACACTTTGCAATCCGGCTTCCCCCGCAAGCAATAACGGAAAGGCTGCTGAAGAAAGAAGAGAAACTTAACACTGCCATTTCGTAAAAGCGGTTTCTTGTCCACAAATTTGCCCGCACAAGCATTACCGAAAAACTACTTTTTAAGAAGCATCGTAAACTTTCCACTCCCGAGGTTGACAACCATCTAAAAAATGCCATATCATTATAGATAGGAGCAGGGCGGTCATATAAAGACGAGAATATTTAAAGACCTTTATGCTCAAAAACGACTAAGAAAAGGGGAAACGTTCCTATGGCGGGCAAGCTAGGCGAACTGCTGGTTAAGGAAAACATTATTACCCCCGTACAACTCCAGCAAGCACTTGCGGAGCAGAAAAAGGCGGGTGGACGGTTGGGTACCAATCTCACAAAGATGGGCGTTATAAGCGAAGAGGACCTTACCGAATTTCTAAGCCGCCAGTATGGAGTTCCCAGCGTTAATCTATCCGAGTTCGAAATCGATAGCGAGGTTGTAAACCTCATACCCCAGGACACCGCCGTCAAGTACACTCTGATACCTATAAACCGCGCCGGCGCAACGCTAGTGGTGGCAATGTCCGACCCATCGAACTATCAGGTGATTGACGACCTTAAATTTCTCACAAACTACAACATCGAGGTGGTGGTGGCGAGCGAGCAAACCATAAAGGAAGCTATCGACTCATACTATGACTCCGGTGCGACGCTCCAGGATGTCATGGAGGATTTCGACGATACTGATATAATGCTCGCTGAGGACGAAGAAGAAGTAGACGTCGGCGAGCTGGCTAAAGCCACCGAGGACGCGCCTGTGGTGCGACTCGTCAACCTCATTCTTACCGACGCCATCAAGAAGAACGCCAGCGATATACACGTCGAGCCGTACGAGAAGAGCTTCAGGGTGCGCTACCGTATAGACGGAGTGCTTTACGAGATGATGAAGCCGCCCATGAAGCTCAGGAACGCCATCACCAGCCGTATCAAGATTATGGCCTCGCTCGACATCGCCGAACGGCGTCTACCACAGGACGGCCGAATAAAAATCAAACTGGGCAAGGGCCAGGAGATGGACTACCGCGTCAGCGTTTTACCTACGCTTTTCGGCGAGAAAGTAGTTATGAGGCTTCTGGACAAATCCAATCTTCAGCTCGACATGACCAAGCTCGGATTTGAGGAAAAGGCGCTTGCTGACTTCAAGGAAGCCATCCATCGCCCCTTCGGCATGGTGCTCGTCACCGGCCCTACGGGCAGCGGCAAAACCACCACTCTGTACAGCGCTTTAAGTGAGCTAAATCAGACTACGACCAACCTGTCCACTGCAGAGGACCCCGTCGAGTTTAATTTGCCGGGAATCAACCAGGTGAATATGCACGATGAGATAGGCTTGAATTTCGCCGCGTCTCTTCGCAGCTTCCTCCGCCAAGATCCGGACATCATCATGGTGGGTGAGATCCGCGACTTCGAGACCGCTGAGATCGCGGTGAAGGCGGCGCTCACCGGGCACATGGTTTTGAGCACCCTTCACACCAACGACGCGCCGAGCACCATAAACCGCCTGCTCAATATGGGCATCGAACCTTTCCTGGTGTCCAGTTCGGTCAACCTGGTTCTGGCGCAACGGCTCTGCCGGAAGATATGCATGGATTGCAGGGAGCCGATTGAAGTACCTCGCCAAGGTCTACTGGATACACAGGTTTCGCCCGATGAAATCGATGGCGCACAATTATACAAAGGCACAGGATGCCATTTATGCAACGATACCGGATATAAGGGCCGCATAGCTCTCTACGAGGTTCTGGTTGTCGGACCGGAAATACAGGAATTTGTCCTCAACGGTGCGAGCGCTGCCGAGATCAAGCGGGAAGGAATGAGGCTGGGAATGAAATCCATGCGCCAAGCGGGAATCACCAAGTTGTTGGAAGGCGTAACAACTATCGATGAAGTCGTACGCTCTACCGCAGCGGATTGATAATCTTATCAACCGACAAGAAAGGAAAGGTTCATGGCAAATCTGCATCAGTTATTGCAAACCATGGTAAAAAAAGGAGCCAGTGACCTGCACATAACCACGGGCTCGGCGCCTCAGCTTCGCATCGACGGACAACTCATGCCCATACAGGCTCCGCAGCTGTCAGCCCCGGAAACCAAGCAGCTATGCTATTCTATCCTGACCGACAGCCAAAAACATAAGTTCGAGGAAAACAACGAATTGGACCTTTCCTTTGGAGTGAAGGGTTTGAGCCGTTTTCGATCCAACATATTCATGCAGCGCGGAGCGGTTGCGGGGGCGTTTCGAACCATTCCATTCCGGATAATGACGTTCGAGGAGTTGGGCTTGCCTCCGATTGTAAGGGAGTTGGCTACAAAGCCGAGAGGTCTGGTCCTGGTCACCGGCCCTACCGGCAGCGGTAAGTCCACCACTCTTGCAACGATCATCGACAGAATAAACACAGACAGGCACGAGCACATAATTACAGTCGAGGATCCCATCGAGTTTTTGCACCCGCACAAGAAATGTATAGTTAACCAGCGGGAAGTCGGATCGGATACAAGTAGTTTTAAAACCGCATTGAAGTATATACTGCGGCAGGATCCGGACGTGGTGCTCGTAGGCGAGATGCGCGATCTCGAAACCATCGAGGCGGCCCTTACCATCAGCGAGACGGGCCACTTGGTCTTCGCCACACTGCATACCAATTCCTGCGTGCAAACGATCAATCGGATTATCGACGTTTTCCCGAGCTATCAACAACCCCAGGTCAGAGCCGTGCTCAGCTTCGTTCTCGAGGGTATAATGAGCCAAACTTTGCTTCCAAAAGCGAGTGGCAGCGGCCGTGTCCTGTCGCTGGAAATTATGGTTCCAAATGCAGCTATCAGAAACCTCGTTCGTGAAGATAAAGTTCATCAGATTTATTCCCAGATGCAGGTCGGCCAGTCAAAATATGGCATGCAGACTTTGAATCAATCACTCTATACACTATACATGAAAAGACAAATTACCCTCGATGACGCCATGGGACGTAGTTCCGACACTGAAGAATTGAGCACAATGATCGAACGCGGCGCTCCGATACTTGACTCCGCAGGTCAGAAATACGATCCGATGCAACAAATGGGCGGGGGGCAGTCCAGGCCCCAACCAACGTGAATGGCGGCATCGGCGGACCCAATCCCATATCTTTCTATTTAAGCCATTATCCGCGGTTACTTACTGTGAAGGGTTAGATCAAACTATCTGAATCAAGGTGATGCGGAATGAATCTCGTCGAAATAAAAAACATCAAAAAAATAAGAGAAAAACACTGTACGACACCGGCGCGATCGATAAGAAGCGCCAAAGCCGAAGGGAGATTCAATTATGGAAGAAAAGATAAAGCAGGCGATTGAAGATATCCGTCCGGCATTAAGAGCGGATGGAGGAGATATCGAGTTTGTGAGTTTGAAAGACGGTGTTGTGGAAGTCCGCCTTACCGGCGCGTGCCACGGTTGTCCACATGCGCAGACAACCCTGCAATTGGGAGTCGAGAAACATATCAAAAAGAAAATCCCGGAAATCAAGAGCGTAGTCGGCGTATAGGGAAACGGACATTAAATAACGAGGAGCATACTCACTACTCTCGTTATAACTGCCACGGTGTTCGAACTCTACGGGCGTATATCTTTTTCCAAGGTACGTATAATCGATATCACTTATTTTTTTCTCGTTCGAGCTCGCAATATACCCCTAAAAGCGCCTGTCTCGATTTGCTCCAGGTGAACATCTCCTCAACCCTTTTCCTCCCTGAAGCGCCCAACCGATCTCTTAGATCCGAATCAAGTATCAACTTTATCAAGACATCTCTCAGCCGCGCCATGCTGTTTGGTTTATAAAGCAACGCCTCACACTGGTGTCTGACGAGTTCTTTCACCGGCTCGATTTCAGGCGCCACTACCGGTAAACCGCATGCCATGTATTCTATTACTTTTATAGGGCAAAATCCCTGGCGGGTATTGCGCGCGGTGGCCAAAAACGGCGCGGCGCCGATGTGAGCCGAACGCATAATTGCGGGCATCTCCCGGTGTCTTACAGGCTCGACAAACTCGACGGCGTCGGTCAACTTTAGCTTGCGCACCTGCTTTTGAAGCGCCTTTAGCCAATCCTTGCGAGGCTTGCTTACGATCCTCAAGCGAGCCTCGTGGTTTTTGAGCACGGCCCGGAACGCCTCGATCAAATGCGACACCCCTTGCCACGGAGCAAGTGTGCCGACATAAAGAACCAACGGCGGGCCGGAAGACTCCTCGGAGGCCGGAGTAAACAACCGGGCATCCACACCATTGGGTATAACAAATATTTTCCAAGGAGTCACGCCACGCGATACAAGATAGTCTTTTGTTACACCGGACGGAACCACAACTGCATCCGCCTCGATAAGCATCTCCGCTTCCATGTTTCGTAGAGACTCAATAAATCCCGCATCGCCGGCCACGGCGGGAAAATGGTACCTCAGTTCGACACTGGGCAAGCCGTTGACTTCATATACCGTGAGATGCCCGTCTCGATCCTTTTTTCTTGTTGCCGGGATTCCCTCCCAAATTCCCCGGCAATGAACCAGATCGTATTTCTCACGAGCCAGGTGATCTTCCACCGCATCGCGAAATATTTCGGCCTCCGCCAGATAATTCGGGCCGTTCGTACGAACCACTATGTGCCGCGCTCCATATATTTCACCCTCTTCGGAATTCGGCCCGGGTGTCAACAGTGTCACATCGTATCTCGAGGCAAGCGCTCGAACAAACTGGGCTATGTGTATGCTGGCTCCCTTGGGCTGCGGAACGCGGTCGAAACTTACATACAATACTTTCTTAAAACCATTTTTCATGAAAAACTATTTTTCGAGTAAGATGTAGAGGCTGAAAAGTGATGTGTGACTCTCCCTTCACACTTCATACTTTACACTTCTATATCCTTGTGCGATGGGTAATCTGCGACCTTCACCAAATGCTTTTGTGGTAACGCGTATTCCCGGGGCGGCCTGGCGACGCTTGTATTCAGCTCGATCAACGGAATTGATTATGTTGCGTACCAGTTCGGTATCGAAACCTCGGGAAACAATTTCGCTCGGCGCCAGGTTTTCTTCGATATATGCTTCCAGAACCGGGTCGAGAACTTCATACGGCGGCAGGCTGTCGGTATCCTTCTGGCCCGGTCGCAACTCGGCACTGGGCGGCTTGGTGATGGTATCGGGAGGTATTACGTCTTTTTCACGCGAATACAGCCGTGCCAGTTCATAAACAAGCTCCTTAGGCACGTCCGCGATTACCGCCAGTCCGCCGGCCATATCGCCGTAAATAGTGCAATACCCCATCGCCACCTCGCTCTTGTTGCCGGTCGCGAGCAGTAATGCATCGAGGCTGTTCGAGAAGGCCATCAATATAACGGCGCGTATGCGGGCCTGCATATTTTCCTCGGTAAGGGTGCGAGTTACTTTACCCAGTGAGGGTTCCAGTTCCTTGAGAAACGCCTCAATCATTCGATCTATCGGCACAACCTCGAACCTTATTCCCAACCTTTCGGCCAGATATTGCGCATCGCGCTTACTACCGTCGCTCGAATACCTGCTTGGCATGCTTACACCGATGACGTTCTCGGAACCGAGAGCATCAACGGCTATAGCGGCTGTCACCGTACTGTCAATACCGCCCGAAAGGCCGACCACTACCCGGGAGAAATTGCATTTCGTCGCATAGTCCTTCAGCCCCAAAACCAGCGCGGCGCGTATAGCTTCGACATCCCCCAACGGCCGAGCAACCTCACCTGCCATGGATTCGAGGTCCACGACGAGAATGTGCTCGACAAATTCCGGCGCACGGGCGACAAGTTTCCCGGCCGAATCAAAAGCGCAACTGCGACCGTCGAATACCAGGCTGTCGTTACCGCCCACTTGATTGACATACAAAATCGGCTTCTTATAATGCTCTGCCGAAACGCTTATCATCTCCTCGCGGAACTTACCCTTGCCGCAATGATAGGGGCTGCCGGATATATTTATGATGATCTCCGCTCCCTCATTTACCAGCTTGGCTACCGGGTCGCGATGATACCTTTGCCGGGGCCGGAAAGCCTTGTCGTTCCAGATATCTTCGCAGATGCTGAATCCGAAATTCTTTCCGCAAATATTTTCAACCTTAACTCCTTTACCCGGCTCAAAGTACCGATCTTCATCGAATACGTCATAGGTGGGTAATAACCATTTCCGATGAACGGTTTTTACTTTTCCATTGTGCAGTATGGAGCATGCGTTATGGAGGGGATGGCCTGATTTGGCGCGGCGCATTTCCGGGTGCCCGATGATAAGGGGTATGCCGCCTTTGGTGCGCGCGGCCAATTGTTTAAGTGCTCGAACGCTTGCGTCGATGAAATCCGGTTTGTCGAGCAGGTCTCGCGGCGGGTAACCCGTAGTGACCAACTCCGGGAACACGGCCATATCAGCATCTTGGTGGGCCGCACGTTGCGCAAATTCGGCTATCCGAGAAACATTATCATCAAGTGCCCCTACCGTCGGGTTGACCTGAACAAGTGCGACTTTCATTTTTCTTTGTGACCCCCGATCTTATCCTTCTTCCTCCATTTTTTCCGGGTAAAGGGTTTTTATTACTCTCAGGGTGTCATTGATCAGACTCCTGAGGGCCTGTTTTACAAACGTCGGATTTCTCGTGAGCACGTTCCAATACTTCGCAACGAAGCGAAAAGGATTCCTCAGAAACAATGAAAAATTGTAGCCCCAAAATGCAGCCTTCTGCCATCTGTATAACTCCTTGGATGTCCAGTGATCGGATTCAATTTGACCTATAAACCAATTGTCGTCTTCGTTCGTATGGTCTTCCGGTATGAGTTTGTCCCGAATGCACTTTTCACGCAAGGGCGTTCCAACGAGGGGGTTATAAATGAAGAAGTATGCCTTGTCCAACTTGAGTCTGCGCGCATAACGGAAAGTTCGGAAAATCTGCTCCCTCGTCTCGCCCGGAAAACCAATGATGAAGTAACCGGTGGTTTCAATTCCGAGCTTTGTACACCATCGCGCCACAAGTTCCGTCTCGGCAAGATCAAGGGGCTTTTTAATTACATTTCGCAAAACTTCCGGATCACCGCTTTCGACAGCTAAAGTTACCTCAAAGCAGCCTGATCGCTTCATCAGCTTGAGCATGTCCTCGGTAAGAGTGCGAATGGCAATTCCATTGGGTGTATTCCAGGCAAGATCATATCCACGGTCCACTATGCCCTGAAATATTGCTTTTGCCCTATCAGTGTCGAAAGTAAGATTGTCGTCTTCGAACTTTAGTTCTTTTATCCCATAAGTTTTAATTAGATAATCTATTTCATCAAGAACGTCTTCCGGGCTTCTTGTGGCAAAGCGTCCCCAGTGCCGGGAACTTGTGCAAAAAGTACAGCGATACGGGCAGCCTCTTGACGTGGTTATATTAGTGTTGGGAGTTCGCTTACTTACGCTTTGCATGGGGATGTTTATTTTGAAATATTTTTCCATCGGCAACAGGTCGCGCGCGGGCCAAGGCAGACTGTCCAAATCTTCTATGCGGTTTTCTTTCGGATTCACGATTATTTTTTCTCCGTTACGGAAAGCAATGCCGCGTATGTCTGACAGTGAACGACTCTCCCGAATTGCAGCCAAAAGATTTGTAAGCACCTGTTCCCCTTCGCCCCGAACCACGAAATCCAGCGCTTCCTCTTCCAGGACTTGTCTTGCCATAAATGTCGGGTGACTTCCACCGGTTATTGTGAAAATATCGTCCCCAAGATTCTTTTTGGCGTCGTGAGCTATCCGCCGGACGCCGGGCATTTGACCGGAAAAGATGCAGGAAACTCCAAGAACATCGGGTTTATAGTCTACAATACGATCAGCTATATCTTCATACGGCAGGCCAAAACGTATAAGCCAGGGGGAAATAACTTCTTCGTGGAAATAACCTTCGACTGCCGCGTCAAGAAGCTTTACCTCATACCCTTCTCGGCGCAAGTAGGCGCCAAGATATGAAATACCCATCGGCACACCGCAGATATTATTAGTGGAACGGGAATTGACCACCGGGGGATACACGAGCATTATTTTTCGTATTTCTCGCCTAGTACTCATTTTTCGAACTGTTCCGCATCAAAAGTAGGTAAATATCGAAGATCGCCGGACACCCGCTCAATTCTTAACAAAAAAAGCATTCTCCCAATATCGCCCTCTAATAAACCCACCCGGAAGGATCTCTTTTTTCCACCGTTCATCATTAAGAATACATATTATCCGGCGGCATCTCTTTTTGATTGTATTCGAATCAAAGTCGAGGCGCAAACACCGGATATGAAAAGCGCCATATAAGCTATCCATGACCATAAACCGATGCGGAAACACGCGGGATGATATAACAGTTCCACTTTCCTGTCAGTGTGGTTGAGCGGAACAGTGGAAAAAGCTGTAAGACACGGCCTGATTTGACATTCCTTGCTGTTACCGTTCGAATCCGTAACGAAAGCTTTCCACCCGGGGTAATAAACGCGCGAGATGACCAACCAATCATTATCGGTGGGAGCGACATTAACTGCCATTTTTTGGGATTCGTTCTGTACTACTTCAGCGACACCGCCTCTTACTTTTGCTTTAATTAGATTTGCATTCGCGGATGATTCTGTCGGAGGCTTTTCTTTCATGACGAATGCGAGCGGCAACGCGTCGGTATTACGATACACACGGAAATTTGAGTGCCGAACCAACTCGATGCTCGGATCCCTATCTTTGACGGTGAAGAACCCATCGCCCCAAGCCACAAGGGCCGGTGCCCCTTTATGAGGGATATAGGGCACGCTGGAGATCGCTATTTCGACCTTTTTCCCTGCATATTCGCTCAAATCCAACTTTACTTCACGCCATCCGGTTACGCCCGGAACAAAGCAACGGGAGTATGCCGGTTTCCGCTCTCCGCCCTCTTTTATCCATAAGTTATGGCAAGTCGAATGACGTGGAGTCGAGAGTGCCAATATGAAATGCTCCGAATCCGCGGGTATCTCAATTTCCTTCTCAAGCATGCCCGGGGATATAAATACCATGGAGTTACGGCCGACCCCGTCGATTTTCACGGCAAATACATCGGCAAATCCTTTATGAGTCAGTTGCGTTTTCCAGCTACGATCAAAAGAAGGCCAAAGTTCGACCGCTCCGGGAAACGACCATGATAACAACCGGTCCACCCCGAGCAGGTCAAACCATGACGGAGCGACTTTGTTCAGATCAAGCGAAAGATAATAACCTTCTGAAGGAAATTTATTCACAATATCAAGTTCCTCGGAGATTTCATTGAGATTGGTTATCAAGCGCATATAGCGACCCGGTAGCAGCGCAGCCTGGTCGCGCAGGTCTTTCAAGTTGAACAATTCCGCGAGATTTGGATGAAGTATTTGTTTGTTCGTACCGTAAATTCTTCCCGAACCTTCCCACTCTGAGACCAAGATAGTCTTGATATAATTTGGAATACTCCTGATTCGCCGCCCCGCGGGCCCCGCAAAGAATCTGGAGGTGAGGAGACAGAGGAAAAGCATAACGGAGAGCGCTATTGCCGAATTGCGCTTCGATATCCTACGACGAGCGTAAGCAAGAAGTATCAGGACGGTCAATAAAGCGATTATAAGAGTCGAAACGGTCAGGTAGGGGAACCGCCTGATATATTCCGGTAACGGCGCTATGGCTAATCCGACCACGCCCGAGACAAGAACAACCGCTGTAAGTATCGTTGTAACAAGTGCCGCAGTGTTGCAGGCGCCGCGGTCGGGAGCATCGAGTATTTCCTTCATGCCCGCTCCCGCCAAAAAGGCCGCCGCAAAGGCCGCTATAGGCTGCAGATAGCGATAGTTGTAACTGAAGTTAACGACGGGCAGCCGTGTCAACTCGATAAATAAAGGTAACCCGTAAACCACTCCCAACGTGACAAAAAGGATTACGGCCGCCGGCGCTATCTCACGCGGTATGCGGCGAAACCTGAGCAAAGCGGTTATAGCAAACAGAGACGGCACGAGACCGATATATGAAGCTGTCCACGGTACCGTATAAGGCAAATCCTTTGTTTTGACGAAGGCCATTAAAATATTATTGAAAAAAGGATGGATCAAAGCGGCAAAAGTCTTAACATCGTAATGAATCCGACCGAAGTCGAATAGATGGTAGTCCCATCCGTTCGCCCAAAACTCGATAAAGGGAAAAAAGATTATCAACCATGCCAAACCGGCCCAGAAAAAAAGCAAAATCCATAAGAACATCCATGCGGCCTTTTTCCGGCCGGGGATTTCCTTCATTTGGACCATTAACAATCCCCAGAAGAGTAACGTGCCGGTACCATTGAAGACGGCTTCCGGATGAGAGGCGAATGAGCATGCCAACAGAAAGACGCAGGTTGCGGCGGATGCCATGGTGCGCCTGGATATCCACCTCCTCCACATTCCCAGAACCCAAGGGAAGAAAGCATAAGCATTCATGTCCTGGAAAGAGAGAAATCCCATGAAATATCCGCATAGCATGAAGCTCAGTGAGGCGCACATCGAACCGGATCGTCCCAGGCCGAAGCATTTGCCGGCGAAATACATACCCATACCCGCAGTCCATAGACGCACAATAGTAAAAAAAGAAAGCGCGGTATCTATGGGGAAAAGGTGCAAGATTATCCTCAACGGGTAGGTAATTACAAAAAACGTGGGTATAACGTTAGGCGCGCCGAGACCTCTTAAATGGTCCCATATCGGAAAAAATCCACTGGACCACTGGCGCGCGGTAAAGATTTCGCTGGGATAGAAAAAGTAAAAAGGAATGGGATCGTGAAAAAATATCACGAAGAGATTCATTCCCCACCATAGTTCTCGGGCAAAAACAACGATTAGAGCCGCCGCCAATATTACCGCCACCCGAAAGTAATCGCGGACAGGTACCGAAATACCCACATTCGCGCAAGTGATTGATTTATCACCCAGATTCACTATAGCTTCTCCGATAACCGATATGGATGATAGCAGACCAATTCGATTGCCGAAAACGGATCGGCTTTAATAAGCCGGCGAAATAAAAAAAGGGTTGGGGGTAATTCAGATATGCGCCAAGTCGTAACGCCGTCTCCTCACCGCCACCCCACATGGACGGGCGGTACGCGTTATTGGCAGGAATCCCGGCGATATATTCTTACACTATCTACCCAGGTCGAGAATAGGCTTTGTGGGCATGGCGCCTTGAATCAACTTTATTCGCATGGGCCGGCCTCGTTCATCAGTGGCAAGCACATATAATTTCACTCGGGGCAGCACTTCCTCGATTATATCGAGGAACAGGCGCCTGCGAGTAAGATCGGACGCTAAACGGTATTTTTCATACAAGCTTAAAAAGCGCTCGGCCTCACCCTCTGCGGCGCTAATCCGCTGATATTTATATGCTTTTGCTTCTTCGACAATTTTCCGCGCTTTAGCTTTGGCCTTGGATATAAGTCTGTACTTTTTTTCCTCGGCCTTGTGGGTAACGGTCGATTTTTCTTCCTTTGCATTGGTAACATCTTTGAACGCATCTATAACCATCGCCGGCGGTTCTACCTGGCGGATTTCGATGCTTTTGACGGTAATTCCTATCCCGGCGCGCCTGACGGCATCTTGCAGTTTAGAGTGGACTGCCAACTCCAATTCTCTCTTGGCGGTCGTCAGGACCGGATCCACGGGCCGCGATGCGATCTCATCGATAATAACAGAGTCGGCGAGCTTGCGGAGAATAACGTCTGGTTCCGAGGTATTAAACAAATACGCGGCGGGGCGCTCGATCTGATATTGCACGACCATCCTGGCATGTATGATGTTTTTATCGCCGGTTATGCAATAAGGAAGCATCTCGGCAAATGTGGCGGTCGGGTCGTCGGGCCAGAAGCCCACCTCGATGCGTTTAACCTCACGGATGCTTACTTTGTTTACCTTATCTACCGGCCACGGAAACCTGTAATGTATCCCCGGCTTGATGGTGTCGGGTTGGGGTTTTCCAAAGCGTTGCAGCACACCCTCTTCGCTCGCTTGTATGATATATACCCCGCTGACGAAGTAAAGCACTATCAGCGTTACCGCGACCAGCTTGAAAATCCGGTCAAGATCCGCGAAAACCGTCCGGCGCTCCTCGCCGAACTCCCTAAACATGCCTTGATCGTCCACTTACTTTAAGTACCTCAACAACTCCGAATTATCATCGAGCACCAGGGTTGTTTTTTCATCCAATACCTTGCGGTATGATTCAAGGGTTCGCCAGAAACGATAAAATTCAGGATCCTTCTTGAAAGCCCCGGCATATATTCGAGCGGCTTCGCCCTCTCCTTTTCCCATAATAACTTGCGCCTGCTTATACGCCTTGCTGAGAATATCGCTTTTCTCGCGCTCGGCTTTAGCGCGAATCACTGCGGCCCCCTCTTGCCCCTGCCCGCGGTACATGTTCGCAATGGCCTTTCTTTCTGCGCGCATACGCTCATAAACGCTATAAGCGTTGGCCTCCGGCAACGCAAGTCTCGACATCCCGATTTCGTGCACCTCGATACCGTAATCTTTCTTAACCTGATTGCTTATGTCGTCCATAATACGCTTTTTAAGTTCGTTTATCTTTATCGTGTGCTCGACGCTTACCAGATCGTTGAAATCGAAGTCCCCGAGAGCCCCTCCTCCCTTCGAGGTGAGCATGTCATCCAGTTTTTGCTCGGCGGAGGCATCCGTCCCCACCGCCTGCAAGAAAAGCCTGGGATTCTTTATGCTCCAGCACACATAAAACTTCACAACGATATTTTTCTTATCTTTCGTCAGGAACTCCATCAACCGGCTGGCGAAAAGCCGCTTGCGACGGTCAAAACGGTTAACTTTTTGTATCGGCGTGGGTAACTTCACGCGCAATCCCGCTTCGGTCACGTCATGAACAGGGTCTCCAAACTGCGTTATAACCGCATATTCGGTGACGTTAACAGTGTAAAAACACGATATAATCGCCAATACCCCGATCACGACAAGCACCATGATCAACAAGAATTTCGCCCTCATGTCTCAATACCTCTCTCTTCCAACTCCTCGCTCCCCAAAGTTTCCTCACGGCAACGACGAACGGCCTTTACCCATACGCGTTCGGGTCGATTCATCCAGGAGATAAAGCTCTACCACGCCGGAGGACGTGGCTGCGTCGGCAGGAAATATGTATTTCTCTTTATTAGATAAAACTTGTTCCATAGTTTCAATATACAACCTGGCTCGCATAATAACAGGCGATATTTGGTAGCCTGTAAGGTTATTCAGAAAACGCGAGGTTTCCCCCACCGCTTTCAATTCGAGATTCGCCTTGTATGCCTCGGCTGCTATGGCTTTTGATTTCGACTCGCCCCTCGCCTTTGGAATTAGATCGTTCCGGTATCCCTCGGCCTCGCTGATGTACTTCTGGTGGTCTATGGTAGCACTCACCACGTCCTCGAAATCCCCGGCGACAGCGGTGGGCGGATGCAAATCCCTGAGAGTCACGTCTACAATCTCAATGCCCGTATTGAAGGGCTCAAGGGCCGATATAAGAGCCTCCCTGAGCTCTTTTTCCACCTCATTCCGGCCTTCAGTGACAACGTAGAAGAAGCGGCGTGTCGCCATTATCTCAAAAGCAATTCCATAAGCCGCTTCTTTGAGTAATGCCTCCGCTTCACGCACATTGTACAGATATTCATATGGGTTTTTTACCCGATAATGAACAGTGACGCCTATGTCCA
>Ga0180432_10005292_pt1 | contig 17247 bp, 8 predicted proteins | sample SS_ome_10_FD_132414 | JGI IMG/M metagenome (GOLD analysis project Ga0180432, IMG submission 132414) | Hypersaline lake sediment archaeal communities from the Salton Sea, California, USA - SS_1_MS_2 metaG | ecosystem: Environmental > Aquatic > Non-marine Saline and Alkaline > Hypersaline >...
GGCATGTAGGCAAGTGAGGTAACATACTTGAAGGTCTTTGATAAGCAAAAGGTCAGGATTGTCAAGAAGGCGACCCCCGCAAATAATCCGCAAGTTGGCTTCATCTTCCTTCATTTTTTCAGCCAAGGCCTTATAGAGATCACCCACTGTCATCTCTTTGGCAATGTCAACAACATAGGTTTCCCCAGTCAGAGTTTTGATTCCTAACATTGGGTTGATTGTGATTTTCTCACTTTTATTTCTCTTTTTTTATGAATTTTAACACAGAGGATGGTGAGGGTGGACCTTTAGTTTTTGAATTGTGATGTGATTTTCTCTTTTGGTTTCGACAACTTATTCCTCATTTCATTCAAAGGTTCATCGGTGGTTATTTTCGTCAGAAAAATTAAATGAGTTGTCCTTCAACATTGGCTTGTTGTCAACCTCCAAGATATCAATCTGCCACAGTAGATGGCACCGGCTGTATTTCATTTGGCCGAACATGTACTCTGCAATCACCCCCACCTCATTGCACATCCACATGTGAAAGTCAAAGCACAAATTCAGATAATCCTATTGTTGAATCTACAATTAATTGTCTTGATGCAAATGGAACCTCCAGGCCAACCCCCGCGTGTTTTTATTCTAATAATCTCACAGATCCTATATGTTTTGGTCTCCCACCTCGAACGTGTGAACCAAATTCATGCACTTGGTGTAATTTTGCAAATTGGGATGGTTATTCCGTTGATGTTGAATGTATTGATCCTTCAGGAAACCCATCATATGGAAGAACTACAGGGAGTGGCACAAAATTTGATACACTTCAGTGTTGTGGGTACAAAAATGACCCAAAGACAACTCCTGTATGTGGAGATCCATCAACAAAAACCACACCAAACTATTGCTATGCGCAATATGCACGGCCATATGGGTATGGGTACTCAGAAACACGCCCTTGCCAAACCCAATACGGCTATAAAGGAACTGGGTGTTTTACGGGGTATGGAAATGAATACATGGCCTGTTGCCAACCTCCAGAGGTCCCATATTGTGATTCCTTAATTAACTCAGTCGAAGACATTAAAAACTACGAAAAACAAGGGCGCCTTGCCACATGCGTTTCTTCTAAATCTGGAATTGTGTTTGAAGATGGAGGAATTACGGATGGCAATGGAAACCTGTTATGTTGTTCTTACCCCACGCAGCCCTCGACAAAAGCATGTGGACCTTCTTTCCCTCCACACTACGGGGGTTCATGTTGTGATGATTCAATGGGAAAGGGTCAGGTCATTTACAAGACATCATCTCCAAGCTCTCCTCAAGATTGTTGCCTATACTCAGGAGATAATTCGAGGGAATCATGTTCAACTGTTTTATACAACGTTGCACAAAAGCCACCTCCTCCTGCTCCGTGCTATTCACTTGGACAGTCGTGTGACTCGGATAGCGATTGTTGCAGTGGTCAAAATTGCACTTCATGTTATTCGGGTGGGGATGGAAATACAGTATGTTGTAATGACGATTACGGGCAGTCAGGAACGTGTGGTGGATCGTGTTCTTAACTTTATTTATCGTAATAATATGCTATATAAAATAAATGAAATTTGTCATAATTGTTTTGCTCCTTTTGTGCATCTTAAGTGCCCTTTGTCTTTTCATTGCCGTTTTTCAGATGAAATATGCATCTTATAAAACACCTCATAAAAAACGGGCAGGATTTTCATTTTTAGCACCAACTATGCGATCTGTTACAAAATGTGAAAATACCTATCCCTTTTCGAGTGGACCCCCTCCTCTTGGATGTCTTCAACCACCCATCACCACCGATAAAAATTTTGAAGGCTACTTTGCAGGTGTTTATCCAATGGGACCAATGCCTCTCGATGTTCAACTGTCTGAAGCTCTGAAAAATTCTTCCTATGGTCTCTTTGTGGGAGGAATTGCCATTTCAACTATCAATTATAAGGTTCCATTTGTTCAGGTGTACAATTCTAACCTTCGCAATGTTTCTGAGGGGTACAGCCTACCCTATCAGGTTTCTACCTCAGCTGAAGGCACAGACCCGGCATTGGTTCAAGCTAGGTTTGGTCCCTTTTCTCCCGCTGGAATGCTATATCACCCATTTTTCGGGGTTCTCATGTGGGGAATCAACTTTGGGAGTGCACAGGCTCTTGATTCTTTAAGACCACTAAATTACTCTCTTGGAAATGATTTTAATGCTCTTCAGTGCACTACCCAAGTCGGGAATATGAAAAATGGATATTATGGGGGATTTACCTTTGACGATTCATTGGATGGGGTGAAGTGGGTGGTTATTTCAAATTCTTATACAGACGCTGGAAACACCATTCTTGATATTTCCAAACAAACCGGAACCCGTTTCGTGAAAACATTTCCACCCATGGCAGCTTATCTTGAGGGGGACGAACCATCCTTAGGCATTCCTGGATTCCTCCTCGTTGGTGCCAATTCGTTTTCCTACATCCCAGTATCACAAACTGACATTCTGGACGGCAGTGTCTCGACTTCATCGAGCGTGTGGCAAGATCTTACATTACCTTTAAACTGCATAGATGTCCAAATGGAGTATGTGGGGAAAGGAATCGTATATGTATATTTCCTTAGTGTTACAACCACAGAAACATCGGTGTCCTGCCAGACGGTAAACTGTTTAGATTTGACAAAGGGAACCTCTGCATTTACCCCTACTAAATATTGGGGGGACAACTCAACTATAACTTTCAAGGGAAAGGTTCCACTTGATTGGTTCGTGTGTGGCGGAAACATCGGTTTAGTGTTAGCCGACAATGACTGTTATGTGTGCAATTCATGCACAACGTCTGCTGCAGTTATCACAACCTCCATTGGGAAAACAACACTCCTCCCTTCTTCAGTCACTCCCACAAAAATCATACCTCTCACTTCAACATCATTCGCGTTTGCAAAGGCCAATGGTGAAAAATGCTTCACACTTCTTTCAACTGTTACCATTACAAATGGAACCCCAAGCGGGACTACATCGAGCGATTCATATTGTTCTCCCTCAGATATCTCTGGAGGAATTCGCTTTTTGTCGACAACAGATTTTCAAAGGGTCCTGCCGCCGATGGTAGCTCCATTTATGCCTGGCGCTTATTCTTTTTCGGCAACCTTTGGTCTCGCTTTTCCTTCAGCTGGATTTATCACCCGAGGTGGCCTAACTTACGTAACGTCTTCTGCAGAAAAATGTTCATGCACAGGAGGAACATGCACAGATGCTTATTGTGTGTGTCCAAAGGGAAAAATGTCAGTAACTTCTGCATGTTCCACTGTGATTCCTCTCGTTCCTTCAGCAGCAAGTTACTCTCCTATCTTTTCTATTTTAGCACCCTCCTGTCTAACAGAGAGCCTCCTAACGTCAAGCGGGGGACTAGGGGACGTTCCGTTTGTCCTACTAACTGTTGGATTATTCTCGGTGAATGTCGGTGACACACCAACATCCCGGTACGGTGCAGTTGCTTATGATTCAGCAGGAAATCAGACCTCTCGGGTTGGTTATTCTCTAAATTCGTTTGATGTAGGGTTTTCTGTATTGGGTTTTGATTACCATCCTTCCCTTGGGATCGTTGCGCTTGGAGGAAATACAAAAACAACAAGTGGATGTTTGGTACTCACTGAAAATTCTGATTATTCCCCGGTGACAACAATTAGTCGTGTATCGGAAACAACCGTTTCCTATGTGGGTGGCCAAAAGTACAACGGCATTTCTTATTCAATCGCTTCTCCAGCTTTGGGTGCGATTGCTACGAATTTTGGAACAGGTGGGTCTTATCAATTTATTAAAACGTGTCCTCCATTGGAGGCCTATTTAAGTCCCAGTGTCACAACCCACTTACCAACACCCCCTTACCTTATGGTCATTGGGTTTTCACCGCCGCCCCCTAACTCTGCAATTACGAATCCTTACCTCTCTGCTTGTTTTTTCACTATTTCAGGAGGCAAAATTTCCAACACAGACCCAGGAGTGACTTCTTCACAAAACCTACTGGCTTCAATGAGTGCGCTTCAAGATATTTATTTTCGCATGAATGGTGCAGGGGTGGCACTTTATGCAATTGGTTATGCAGAGAAAAGTCAATCTTCATGTGTTTCCTTTATTGAATTGAATTCTGACTATAAGTCGTTTAAAGGTTCAACTGCTTCGAATGCAGCACCCCTTCCCGGTTACGTACTTAATTATTCAACCATTGTAGATGCCACTGTGTGTGGCGAATTTCTTGTATATATTTCTGCGGTTGCTCCGGCATCCTATAATGCCGCACACGACACCTGTGGAAAAAATGACTGCATGACGCTTTCAGTTTGGGATGGGGGGAGGAATAGTTCAAACATTTGGGGGCCTACAAATTCAGTGACGTTTTCTGCAAAGGGATATTACATCAGTGCACTGGTTGGAGTTGATTCCAATACTGCTAAAATTATTGGACAAAATTCCAGCGGGTATTCTTATGTATTTGCATCTGTTACAATAAGTCACTCGGGCACCTTAACTGTCAACACGACATCAACTCTGCTTACCAACTCATCAGCCGGCTTGGTGAAGACGCGTCTTTCTTTGTCTGCCGGACGTAGTGGGGCAAAGGTTCCCACCGACTATTCTCGTTTTGCGCAGAATATTTGGGGAACGGCAGGGTCAACCTCACGGTATCTTTTAGCAACGGGAACCAATCCTTGTCAAGCGAATTGAAAAAATAAATATGATAAAATTATTGTAACTTTTTATTGAATAAGGGTGTAACTTGCTCTAGCATAAATTTTTGACTAAAGAGGTTGAACACCAAGAAGTAGGTGAAGAAGTGTAATCACAACAATCATCATCAGGGTTTGGTTGAGGCACACGTGTGCCCATCCATGGGGTGTGGGTAGCAAAGGAATCCACAGCGGGATAGTAGTGTTCACTTGTCCACCAATATTTGGCCATGTCTGTGCATCCGTTGGGGGTTGTACACTTTGTCCAAACAGCAGACGCTGGAGGATTTACGTTTGGACTCGTTTGTTGCCAATAATAATAATTGCCTGGAATCGTTGTCATGGTATCCTCCATTTCACATAAATCACAATTTGTTTCGCCATCATACGAGTTTGTGCAATGGTGAGCAGAGAAACTGGCCAAATTAAAAAGATCAACATTTCCATCATCAAAACATCCACGTCGTGAACATGCTGCACTTCCCACATCATGAGAACGCCAGTGGCAAAGCGTTTCAGTTCCTTGAACGGGGGCAGCCTGGTGAGACGAGTTTCCAGGGAGGGGTGAGCGCCCACAAATCGGAACGAATGTAGTTTTTCCATCTGCCGTTGTCTCTTCCTGAATCATTTTGGCAAACCCATCTGGACATTGCTTTCGGTGGGAACATGACCACACAGAGAAGTATTTTCCAAAAGGATCGGCGAACTTATCGGGCGTTTCATACCAATCTGTGAGTTGGACTGGCACCGAACCAGGTTCACATGGTCTCCCCGAAAACTTATAACAGGCAGAAGCGCTTGTCGGAGTTGGTGAACATTGAGAAGGATTCATCGTTTTCATCTGAGACTCTGTATCTGCAAACATAAATTGCATTGACGTTTGATTGGCCACTTGGCCAAAGTTTGCTGGTAGGTAGCCATCATTGTAAAACCCTTGAATTGCCGCATCAGAGAAAGCAATTGGCATGTGACTTGCAATAGATTCCACAAAGGAATTCCCCTTCACCTTTGGTTTGGCCATGGTTCCAGATTGGTTCGGGGCTAGACTCAAGTTTGTGTTTACTGTGTTCTGAAAACATGTCATCGTTGACCCAATATTTGTAGCTTCTGTCAAATAGCCTGGACAGTGAGTCGATCCTGGAAGAGGGAATTCACCAAGCAATTCCTTTGCCATATCTGCTGGAATAAACTCTGTGGGCCCAGTATTTGGTAGGCATGCGTAGGTCGCCCCATGTGGCCCACAGTATGATCCCGCAGGGCAAGGTGGTTTCATTATGCCATTGTTACATGCCTTGGCTAAACTATGCCCTGCTGCAGTGTTTGGCCAGCACGGAGAATCACAATTGGCGGGTAAACACTGCCCACCCCTACACTTATGCCCATTTGGGCACGGAGAAAGAGTGCCATAAGGCGGACAAGTGGACTGACCACATACATTTCTGTCTGTGCATACGCATTTTCCATCTACACAAGGGATATTTCCGGGACATGCTCCGTTTGAACACCCAGGATCTCCACAATTACATTGAATACATACCCCATTTTGACATCCTTTCCCTGTAGGACAAATCCCATCATTGGGGCACGATTCTGAACATTCACAGGTGACACAGGCGTTGTTGACGCACCGGTTGAATTGTCCACCTGAAAGTTCTTTGCACTGTGTGTCTGTTCGACATTCTTGAGATGCCTTCACACATGTTCCTCCTTGACAAATTTCACCCTGGTTGGTGCAAGAGCCAAAGGGACAAGTCATTGAGCATTTACATGCTTCACAAGCACAATTTGCATTGCAGACATAACCATATCCCATATTTGGGAGGTCACATTGTATGTCAAGAGAACACTGTTTCCCCGCACAATTACATGCCGTAACCGTTCCACTTGAAGGATCACATCTCATACCTGGGCCGCTGGATGCTGTCGGGTCAGAGACGACACATTGGGGAGATGTGGGGAGGGACGCGTTACAGGCGGAAGAAGAAGAAGCAGTGGCGGATGGAGAACCAACAGTTACCGCAAGGCGGGGATTTCCCCGTTCTGAAAATTGTTGAAGGACACTATCGGTGGATGCCGATGCTCCGGGGTTCGGGATGCAAGACGAACACCAGTCAGAAAAGGAGTACCCCGAACAGGTAGTGGGTTGGCACTTTCCAGCAATACACATATGGCTTGAATCGGGACAGGCCCCTGTGGTTGCCGTGTACGGATTGCAAGGAACAGTGACACATGCATTGGATCCATTCCATTCTGAATTATTTTTACATGTACAAAATCCCTTATAGCAATATGTTCCATCTATTGAACATTCATTATTCTCACCACAATTGATATTTGTGACTTGGTTTGGATGGGCATCTAAATAGGATTCCATTTATTATAAAAAAAGAAATTCTAAAAACACTCATTGTGTCATCGTGAATTTTCGTTGAAGTTAATAAATGTCAGTCTATCCTTTGACGTTTAGACCTCGATTAGCATGTTCTCCCTATGCTGCAATTAAGCAGGTGAGCCCAGTAACCCATGTGCAACACGACCCCAATACCACATTCTCCGTGGGCCAAGGGTCTTTCGTTGGGCGTATTTCGGTTGCTCTTTCGGCAACTGGAACCATTAACGGTAAACCTCTCACCAAAGAAAACCTTAACAGTGAAGTTGGATACATCAAAGCAACAGGATCACAAGGTATTACTTTAGATGCCATGTCTCAGGTTCCGCCTGAGTGGCACCACATCAACGGAACATCATCTGACCCAGATGGAATCCACTACCTCACAACATCTTTTTCGCTTCCAGAAGCTCAACAAGTTCAAAACACTGAAGCTAGTTTTTCAGGAGATTCTTTTTATGCTATTGGTTACGATAATGCCCCAATTACTGACCTAAAGCTTTCCATATTAAAGGGAATGCCTGATCCCACAATGGCTGATTTTGCCACAACTGACCCTTCTCCCCTTCACCTTGTTGAGGGAAAAAATCAAACCGTTCTCCAGCAACGGAGTCCAAGTACAAACAAAACAAATCAAAATTCAGTGACAAGTCGATCAGTTGGAACCATTGCAATCGCTGACATCTACAGGTACTGTTCCCCTTCAAACAATCCATTTGGGCCAACTAATAACACCTGCGCGACTGAAACTCCGGCAGGTGTTACCGTTGGAGGATCTGCAGTAACGCCCATCACCGACACAAAGGTCTCAGACAATGTGTATAAAACCACATATCAACTTAAAACTCCAGTTGCCATTTCCCCTGGGGATTCAGTCGATATTGTGATGTCGGATAGTCTTGCTCAAGGAAATGTCAACCAAGAAGAAGTTGATACTTTAGGGGTATCAATTTATGAGCCAGCCCACGCATTTTATGATTTATCGGGACGCCCAGTGGGCACAGCCTCGCCGTCAACCCCAACACATTACGATGCACAATCACCTATTTGTGAATTCTTTACGGGGAATGGACTTCATCGAGAGACATCAGATGCGAATTGTTCTTATGGATGTGCAGGAGTTCAGAATTGTTATTGCTTTCGAAATGCGACCGGAACCTCACCTAATCTTGGAGCATTTAACGGAGACCTTATTCCTCAACACCATATGGTCATGACCACAACAGACAATGTGAAAAAACAACACTCCCGCAACACTTTCAACTCAGCGTCTTTAAAATCAGTGACTCCTTCCGTCGCATCGGACCTTTTAGAAAAGGCAACCTCAACCTATGGTGGTTATCCTGTCAGTGATGGCAGTGGGGGTGCATGTACCTCTTCCCAACAAAACTGCTGTATTGGTCCATCGCAGACTACTGGACAAACATTTGACCCTGCATCTCAGGTGTGTCGTATTGACCCTACCACTGAAAACGCATATGTGACTGACGCGAAATACTACTTCCCCGAGTTGGTTCGAGGAAGCTACCACGGAAACGTTCCATGTGTAGGAATTTCTACATCACAAACATCTTCCTCTGATTTCCCAACCTGTTCGGCAAACCCATATCGTTGCAATGCAGACTCTCTGACCCTCACTCAATGTGCAGAAGACGCCCTTGCTCAAATTGCAAGAGCGAATGGTTCAGAGTCTTTCCCAACTTGCCCCCCAGGAACCTACCCGGCTCTTTGGTCCAAACCCATCCCAACAAGTGGGTACTCATCTTCTTGTGGTTCAACTGGATGTAAGGGAACTATGTATGTTGCTTGTTTGTCTGAAGGGTGTCAAGTAAACACAGACTGCAACAGTGGATCATGTGTGGGTGGCCTTTGTGTCTGCAATGACGACAGTCAATGTGGGACTGGGGGAGCTTGTGTGGGCAACACTTGCTCCGATGTGTGTCCAAAATACATGATGCCTTGGATTGACGGTTCTTGTGCACGTATCCCCCCTCTTGACGATGGAACAGCTCGTAACTTTTGGTGGGAAGGTGGATTTTATAATGCTGCCACCGCATGTGCAAAAGGTCAAGACCCATCAACTGCATTACCAGGCTATAACTTAGCAGATCGTGGGTATGAATTAGTATGTAACTCGAATCAATGGTATCATGAGCATGAGTGGTATTGCACGGAGGATGCTTGGAAAGGTACAATTGGGTTTAAGGATCTTGCTCCGGCAGAAACGATTGGTCGGGGAGATTGGTACATTCCTTATGACGGAACCACCTCAGTTCTTGAGCCACAATCAACTTTAATGGCTCACTATTCCCAATGCACATCTGACTCATGTTCCTCTGCCCCCTACCTTATTCCCGGAAAGTTCAATCGGGATTACTTAAAATGGTACGGGGTTGATCACCATAAAACATATTTCAATATGCCATCGTCCGGTCCTGGAGGACTTCTTCAAGCCTCGCAGTATGAAAATCTTCCTGATAGTTTGTTCCCTGGCACCATTGGCTCTACCCAACAGTGTCCAACTAAATTAGAGTGCTTTGACTTTGGAAATTCTTGTGTGTAAGCTATGATTCCAGCTATTTACTTCAAATATAATGACATTTATTAACTTATAAAATGATTAACAGGTTGCTGTTGTGGTTTTAACATTAATCCCACTTGTTGCTTGGACGCCAGCATCAGTCCAAAGATGTGCGGTTCCCTGATTGTAGAAACGACAGTCGGAAGGATTATCACCCGTGGGAATTCCGTGTTTCTTATTAAAGTTTGCCATGGTTTCGCACGGGGTTTCTCCATCATTTTCGCAAACAAAATACACATCCTTGACGGCACATTTTGCAGCGTCACTTATGTGGCTTTCAAAAATCTTATAATAATCATCCTTACTTCCAATAGTACAAGAAGAACCATCAGGACATACCATCAATTGGTCTACAGTTCCTGCGCCGGTGTTAAATAATTGTTCACAATACGTTTCGCTGCGGAGATTTGGAAGAAAGTCAGGAGGACAGACAGAGTTTGGAAGCGTGGACACTTCCACCTCGCAACCCACACAACCCTTTGTTTTACATGCAGTGCCCTTTGAACCCTCTGTACACCACGCAATGTAGGGGAATTGTTCTGGATCACAGGCAGATTCTACGTTATCAGACCCTCGGGGCCCTGTGCAAAAACAGTCATAGTCTGCAGCCCCCGCATCAATTGGTCTACATACACTTGCCTCCACGTCACTTGAAGATACATTACATCGTTTTGCCACTAAGTAACCACAAGAATCCATAGAGTTTCCCCCACAAGTATCACACACTGAAACATATCTGCCTTTTCCAATATTCTTCTTTCCTGGAGCACTTGATGGTGCATTTGGCCAAATAGATTCCTGAGGAACACACGTACATCCATAATAACTTTGAAGGCATTGACCCCACTCCGCCGCACGAGAAGGGTCGGGCTGCGCAACATAGCCGTAAGTACCGCATGAAGCCTCTCCGCATTGATTTGGGTTGAGGAGGGGCGTGGCACCCCCTCCGACGCACCCATCAGGGAGATTTTGTTCGAATACACATCTTCCCACACAGGTATCGGGGTCTGAGCATCGAGCATTGCAGTTTGGATTACTTGGGTCCCCCTTTTTCCAACACCATCCAGATGTAAGACCCAAATTACCGTTGCATCCAGTTGTTTTATCGTGGGAGTAAGAAGGAGGGCAGGTGTCCGCTAAGATTGATACGCAAAAGGATTCGTAATTAGGGAGTGTGTCTGATGATACAATTTGGTTTCCTGTTGCCACGCCATAGCATACATTTCCATTGCATTTCACACAGCCATCATCTGGAGTAAGTCCATAGGCGTTTGGTGCAGACGCAGCTTTGACCATTTCGCACTTTCCATTGTTGCAACCGTAGTATGTACCAAGAATGGCATTGGGCACCGTACATTGCTGACTCTGGCAATTGGGACTTGTCGATGCTTTGCATGGAGAGGGTTGAGGTGTTGAGGACCAAACACAAGTTGAATAACCAGACGATCCACAGCACTCGTATAGAATACAATTTGGCTTTGAAGATACACACCCCGGTTCTCCGTCTAAACAAGCTATAATGCCGTCGTCAGGGTCACACTTCCACGTTTGGTTCTTATGCTTTTGGTTACACACTCCACTGATATTGGTTGTGGTGTTTATGTTTGGACACATGTCATAAACCGTTCGTGTGTCTCCATGGTCATAGGTTTGAGTACAGTAACCAGAATAACCATCTGATGCGTTCCATTCACAATAGTACTTTCCACAGGTTCTAACACATTCCTCTTGAGAATATCTTCCATTAGGTTCATTCACACACCCATTAGGAGTGCAAGAATACATCAAAAGTGGGTGCACTTTAGGAGGATTGATCTGGTGAACAGGCACACGAAACACCACAAAAAATAGGATGAGTGCTAATAGCACCACAAACATCACTCCGGGAACCCATTGCTTCATTTATTTATAATAGATAAAAGTATGGCTTGTCAAGCTCAAGTGTTTGATGGGTGCAACCAATCATGTTGCTCAACCGACACATGCAAATGTCTGACAGTGTTCAATTACGCAGGAGAAGATGTTCAGTTGGCAGATAAACCAAATACCGGTGTTGTAAAAACATTTTCCTCTGCAAATGGATCATCAGGCGGAATAACCATATCGATTCCTCCCGATCTATTATCTAAGGGATTTTGGGGCAAAAAATCCCTTAAGTATTACGGCCCAATCCCCCAAACATCTAAAGTATACCTCAACCACACGGCGTTTCGAAAACCCCTCACAACTACGAAGCGTTTTGTGTTTGCTATAGTCGCGGTTTTTTCGATTGTTTGTATTGCAGTGTGTGCAGTTGCACTGAATAAAGCAAAGGAGGTTGCAGTCGAGAACCTTTGTAATTCTTTGCACCTTTCACCTGAAGAGTGTGCGTCTGAACTTGCACTTGGAATGCATAAGATTAAAGTCAGTGGGAAGTCAAGTCTTATTGCATTTATTGTATTTTCCACTCTTATATTTGTTGCGTGTGTTGTGCTCTGGCTTTGGGCATTTGGACCTTTTTCATATGCCTCGTATTCTTCTTGTAAAAAGAGAAAGGGATTTGGGAATACTTGGTTTTATGTGGAACCCCGATCTAGTTTTAGAAAATTTCTTTGTAAAGCGTTTGGTGCATGTGAGTGTGCCGCAGATGGTCTTCAGCAGCAGTGCGATTCAATCGGACAATATGATGGGGAACGTGACTATAAATGGGATGAAGATGCGGCTGCCAAATCAAAGTCTTCATCAAATCAAAACTTTTGTTGTTTTGAAGGAGATTGCATTAAATTAGACATATCATAAGTTTACCCTTGCAATAAATTCATCGAAATAATAAAATATGAGAATCGTTTTGGGTTTGTTATTTCTTCTGGTTCTCTTAATGGTGACCATAATTATTTTGCTTTCTCTCCATCGTTCACCAAAGAAGAATCGTTGCTTACAGAAATCAGGGGCTTCGATGGGGTTCATTACACCCGTAACATCTGCATCTATTCAGGGGTCATGTCCCACTGTTCCCGCATGTTCAAACCCCACAGTTGATCCAAACAACCCTTGTGGTTACCCAACACTTCCCTCCTCCTATTTAGTACCACAAAGCGCGTGCCAGCACAATACACTTCCAAATAAAAGTGCAGCTGTGGGCGAAGCATTATTGTCACAGTTGAAATCCACTCAACCCCCAAAATGTGGAAGCGGGGTCGAATGTCCAAAGCCATTAACCCCTGGAACCGTGATTGACCCTGTGTACATTACCTTTTGTCCCGCAGTGCCCGCGACGGGAGAAGGCACCGAGTCTTTCAACATTCCTGACCCAATGGTGATTGTTGCAGGTGTGGGAGCCGAAGTCATTGGTGGGAAAAAGGTTACATATACCCAAGCTTATAATACGGACGGAACCCCCACCACAAACCCAAACTCTAATTATTGGAAACCTCTTTCTCAACCTTATTTTTTTGCGGTGTACAACAGCGACAAAACTGAAATCATCTATACAACCCCCGTCTCTCCTGCGGGAATGATATATCACCCAATTTGGGGGTTACTCATCTATGGATCTGTGCAGGTTTCAAGCGAATCTGCTGTAGAGCCCGCCATCCATGTACAAGACGCAAACCTAGACTTTGTCAAGTGTTTGAAACGACAAAATTCACCATGTAACCCAGGATTTTTTGGCAAATCTACTGATCAAAATCCATGGGTCCTCGTTTCAAATGTGGACAATAAGACCTGTCACTATCCTTACTCTGTGCTCAATGAAAGAGGATATTTCCTTCCCTGCGCAACACAATTTGTGACAGTGTTTCCACCCTACCCTTACTATGATGGAACCAATCGCACGGCTCCCGCATTTGTGACCCTTGGCGTATCAAAAGATAAGAAGCTTGAAATTAACGTTTACGCTACTTGGTTGGGACCAAATGGCCTTCCAAATGCATTACGTCCCGGAACACCGGATAATCCTTATGTTCCTCTTACACCTCTTGACACTGAAATCTCTGAGATCATTGACATCTATGAGGCCTCAGACTCAAAATGTATTGTGACACCTGTGCCCTACCTCTATGTGATGTGTCTAACCACAGCAGGGGATACAGTTGTTGTCAGACTCACATGTGACATTAGACACCCCAAAAACCTTTCATTTGTGTATTGGCCAAATATAGTCCTTGATCCAACCTTTCCCACATTCACCGTGAAGGGAAAGGTTTTAGATTGGGCAGTTATGTTGGCATCAAAGATAACACCAACGTCAACCCAAGTGAATCTTCTTCTGCTTTCAGGAGATGACAGCTGCACTGCGGACAAATGCGAAAACATCTTTTTGACCAATGTTGAGGGAGGGGACATTCACGGAATGCAAACCTCTTTTGCCCGATCTTGGGCTTTCCCCCACACCGCAATTTGTCCAACAGTACGTTCAAACAATCTCCCCTTTGGATTTTTAGTCGACGATCTTTTGGGAGTAAAGGGAATTTGGTCCAACGCACCGACCGTTGCATGGTCTCCTTACTTTGGAAACATTGATCAACCACCCTATGGTCCAAACTTCCCGAACCAAGCGGTGTACTTCATCCCAACGATTCTCTTTGGCTATTCAACAGAGGACACAAAGGACATGCTTGCTCAACCCTTTCAATTCTACGATATTTCTTCCCCCGACGGCACCTTAGAATACACCACGTGTGGATATGGTCTCGGAGTGTCCAGAGATATACGAGAAGAAATATTGCCATACGAAGTATGTCCCGATTTAAACAACAACCTTTACACAATTTCAGATTCAAAGGGATGTGGACACATGGGAACAATTTCAAAAAACCCAGTTACGTGCTCTAGGAAAGATTCAAACTCTTTTGGGTCAGCTGGCACAATAACTCCAAACGCACTTTTAACCTTTGGAACAAATGCAACCATTGAATATGGAACTTCAAGATTAGGAGGCGATCCACTTCCAGGAGGTGTTACAGAAATGGGGATTGATCCTTACACATGTATGGATCTATGTTTAAACACCTCAGGGTGTACTTCTTGGACAGCACCCGTAAAAGAGAATGGAAAATACTACTGTCACCTCATGGGGTCAACAGTTGATGCGGTTCCAAATGCAACCCTTGCCTCTGGCGAAGTGGGTACATTTTCGCCCTATTGCTCTTATCGTTTAACCAATTACCCAATTCCAAAGGAAGCTCTTTCGATAAATAACTGTCCGCAGAAAAACACCGATCAAATTATGTGCACGACCCTCAACCCATATGCGGGTGTTGTAGACAACGGGGATTGCTTTATTTTTCGAGACTCTCAAATGCCTAATGGAATTGGCATTGGAAGAGGGTTGGGTTCTTTGTGTTCTTCGGTGACCCCCAATCTTTGTCGGGCCACTGACTTATTTTGGAACATTGGGAAAGACGATCCATTTGTCCCAGGGTCATCCCAGAGTGTTTCAGAAAATGAAGAAAGTGCATACCCCCAATTTTTCTTTGTCAATCTTCCGGATGGGCGTTTAATGCTTTCAGCAAGTATTGATTATGTTTCTGGCGATGGATCAAAGACATTGATTCGATGGAATGGTTCAAAATTTGTAGCAGTTGACTGGGAAACAGGATTAAATGGACTTATTCAAAGCGGTGTGAGTTTTGGAATTGCAAAACTCGGGACTAAAAGTGGGGACAGTGTCAACGAAGATCCAGCTCACCGAGTGGCAATTATGTATAAGGACAACACAATGACTTCAGCAAAAATGTTAACTTGGGTAGGGTCGGGAAGCGACAATACTCAAACCTTAGGTTTAGCTGACCTACCCGCAACTCCAACTCTTGAGGATGGACACGGCCCCATGATTCTTCTTCCCCAACAACTTGACACCACCACCTATTATCCTGCCTATTGGGGTCTGAGAGCAAATACCAGAACAACTATTAGAGGGTTTGTTCATCTTCCTTCCCCCGTCTTTGATTCACATCTTCTCCCATGCTCAAAACCATGCCTTCCTTCTGGTCTTTGGCCTCTTTCAAATGCCCAAATTGGAATTGTGGTTTCCAAAAATCCTGCATGCGGAAACCAAACCTCCAACCTTCCATACGTGTATGACATTGAAACGCAAAGTGTATCGCGCACAAATGGAATTGCTTGGGCTTATTCCTCAGAAAACCAACAACGCATTCGTGTATACTCTGGAGTTTATTCAAAGTATGAAGATGCAATTCAAAAATACTTTGGTACAGAGTATTTATTCATCATTGGTGATGACCCAACGACCTCAACACGTAAGGTGAGAAAAGTAAAGGTTTCCAACATCAACCAAGCTGCATTTGACTGGTCTACTCCAGAAAGCGTTCCCAACGGAAACCTCTATTCATCTTTTGGTACCCAATGTCCAAAGAGTAGCCCTATACCTTATGACGGTGATTGTGAGAAGAATTCCTTTTGTTGCGGTGGAACCCTTCAAACAACAGGGTCATGCGGGACAATGTGGGATTCATGCACAACGGGATCTATTTCATGCACCGACACTCCGTGTATTCCCTTTGGGGGGGCATCTAATACTCTGTCTCAGTCTATTCAGTGTGAAAACGACCCGAGATGTGCATGGTTTGGATCAAATCCAGGACAAATGTTTGGTGCATATGGTTCAACCTCTCCCAATGGAACGCCTTATACCCCCGACGCCTCATCCTATTTGGTGAATAGGTACGGTGACGATGATAGTTGAAAGGGAAGAAAATTATAACCAATACAATAAATGTTAGGACTTGTCCCTCCACCCCCTCCACCCCCTCCAACAAAAACGAAAAAGGCTACAAAATAATATAACGCAAACTCTAATGAATGAAAGATTTTTCCCAAGAAGAGGGATGAGCGGAAGGATCAAAATGGGTATAGGGATCCCTCAACACATTTATCCTTATCCATCGTAATGCCAGGGTTGACGGGAGGACCACGTGCGGCTTCAGCATGGATGCGTTGCTGCCTCAAAAAAGTCTTAACGAAATTCCTCTAAGCGATAAGACCAACCTCAATGAAATTCCTCCAAGCTACCAAGACTGAGACAGAAACACTAAGCGAGGTAGATTTGGACCATAAAGGGTTCCAGTCTAACGACTTACCGAAAGATTTACCCTATGTATTCGATCTTGCATTACCCGGACAACGCTTCCATAAAGGTGTTCGATAGGATTGGGTGACAAGCAATGACGGAACCTATGCTTCCTTAAAAGTCTTTTCACTATAAGAATAAATGGCTAACTGTGGATGCCCCACCAACTCTTCACCCACCACCTCTTCATCCGTGCTCGTTGCACCCTCGCGCCCCTCATCAATTTACATTCCAAAGGTGACTTATGATCGAAAGACCTGTAAGCCCTACCCCCACACCTTGAACCGTCGACCCATCTCCAAAAAGAGAAACCCTGACTGCATTCGCTGGAAATTTAAGGCAAAGAATTGGTATTCCTCCATCGAACCCACTGAGCTTGACGACCGTCCTCCCGCCACAAAGAATGGCCGCAATCCCGAAGTGACGTATGCCGCTCAGGATGTGGGACCCCAACCGACTGGTGGATCTGGAAGAGCGACCTCACGTCTTGGTGGA
>Ga0180432_10005294_pt1 | contig 17247 bp, 13 predicted proteins | sample SS_ome_10_FD_132414 | JGI IMG/M metagenome (GOLD analysis project Ga0180432, IMG submission 132414) | Hypersaline lake sediment archaeal communities from the Salton Sea, California, USA - SS_1_MS_2 metaG | ecosystem: Environmental > Aquatic > Non-marine Saline and Alkaline > Hypersaline >...
GACAGCGAATTCAACATACCGGAGGAGCACGCAATCGGGGTGTGCGAGGAAATAATCGCCCGGGGTCTGGGCGAACGTATTCGATGGTACGCCTACTGCACTCCCGCGCCCTTTTCATCCGAGCTGGCCGGAGCGATGCGGCGCGCCGGATGCGCGGGCATCAATTTCGGTATCGACAGCGGCGACCCGGGTATGCTGAAGAGCCTGAAGCGGGGATTCGAGCCCGAGGACATCGAGCTTGCCGCCCGCTGCTGCGAGCGCGAAAAAATTACCGTCATGTTCGACCTGCTCATAGGCGCGCCCGGAGAGAGTGAAGAATCGATGCGGAATACGGTCGAGCTCGTAAAACGGTCCTGTGCGGCCCGTATCGGGGTGAGCACCGGCGTCAGGGTGTACGAGGAAACGGAGCTGGCCCGGCTGGTGCGGGACCCCCGCCTCGAAGCAGGACTCATTAAAAAAAAGGCGGTGGACGCCTCCGGGTCTCCTTCACCGGGGGCCCCGTTCCGGGGTGTCCCGTTCCGGGGTGTCCCGGAACTTCTCTATTTTATTGAGCCCGCGCTCGGTATGGACGTCTTCGGAATTCTCGACCGGCTCATCGGAGGCGACGGTCGGTTTCTCTTTTTCGACCCGTCAAATCCCTCGAGCAACTACAACTACAACGCGAACGAGCTCCTTCAGAACGCCATCAGCGACGGATACAGGGGCGCCTACTGGGACATATTGAGACGTCTGCAGGATAAGGACGATCCTGCATGAAATCAACTCATCCTGTTCCGGAGGTGGCTGCCGGTTTTGGAGTGACCCCGTGAACCCTGAGCGAGAGGCCCCGCGCGAAATCGATGAGAAAAAACGCCGTGGACGCAGGTTCCTCGGTTACGGGATCATCTTCATCGCGGTCATGGGCCTGCTCATTGCGTTTTCCAACCTCAACAGGCTGGGAGGCATAATCCGTTCGATTGCTGCCGGGCCGTTCTGCCTCTCCATCGCCTGCTCGCTCGTTGTGTATTTCTTCGAAGGGATGTATATCGTCGTGATCCTGAGGATACTCGGTATCCGCATCCCGCCTCTGAAGACGCTCCGCTACGCGTTCGTCATCAATTCGTTCGGTTATATCGTCTCGCTGGGCGGAATCACACACTTTGCCACACAGATCTATTTCCTCGGTCTTCACGGAGTCGAGCCGAAAAAGGCCGCGCTCTCCCGGGGGATGTACGTCATATGCTTCAACGTACTCTTCAACATCTTTATCTGCACCGGCTTCATCCTCCTGCTCGGGAGCCGGCAAAACGAAACGAGCCTCACCGCTACTGCGGCGGCCCTTTTTGTTTACGCGGTCCTGGTATGCCTGCTCTATCTCACCGTGTTCAACAGGTCTTTCAGGCGGAGTGTGGCGGGCGGACTTTCCTGGTTCCTGGCCCGATTGAGCGGTCGACTGGCCGAAAGGCTGGGATCAAAAATCGCCTCCCTTGACGGTCTTCTGACCGATATCGCCGAAGGGCTGAAGGGTATGGTAAGAAATCCCCGTCATTTCCTGTCAGTCGCATCGGTGAGCTTACCCGATATCATCATCTGGGTAATCGTTATGTACCTCTCATTCAGGGCGGTGGGCTTCAGCATCGAGCCGGATACCCTCATTATCGGCCTCTCCATCGGCCACATAGCATCGATCGTATCGATGATACCGGGCGGCATGGGAGCGCTCGAGGGATCCATGGCCCTGACCTACCGCGCGCTCGGAGTTCCCTTCGAGACGGCCGTGGTCGCCATACTCCTCTACCGGATCTCCTTCTACATCGTCCCCTTCCTGCTGAGCCTCCCCTTCTGCAGGTTCCGCCCCCCAAATAAAAAGGTGACAGTTCCTTAAGGAACTGTCACAAAAGGAACTGTCACTAGGAGGACAACCGTTCAGGTTACCTGTCCCCCTCTTTACGAGCATTTGACCCAGGTGGAGCCGTTTTCCCAGGATTCGACCGCCTTGTAGATAAACTGCATGCCGCGCAGGCCGTCGTACACCGTGGGGAACCGGTAATCCTCCGTCTTCATGGGCTTCCCGTCGATATGGGCCCTGATGGCTTCGACCGCGCCGTCGTATATGACGGCGAACGCCTCGAGATAACCCTCGGGATGCCCGGTCGGTATGCGCGTTATAGTGGCCGCCTCATCATCCAGGTAGCCGCTTCCGCGTGTGAGTATCTGCCGGGGTTCGCCGTAGCGGTAGAGGTGGAGGTAGTTTGGATTTTCCTGCGCCCACAGGATCGAGCCTTCAGAACCGTAAATACGTATCTTCAGGCCGTTTTCCTCGCCCACCGCGACCTGGCTTATGGTGAATACGCCCTTGCCCCCTCCCTTGAGCCTGAGGAGCATGTTTACGTCCTCGTCCAGCTTCCTGTCCGGAAGGAAGGTGGCCTTGTCAGCCAGGAGCTCTGACACGGGGTCGCTGGAAATATACTCGTAGAGGTTCAGGGTGTGCGTTCCCACGTCTCCCAGGGTCCCGCCTATGCCCGAGAACCGTGGGTCGACGCGCCACGCCGCCTGCTTCTGCCCGAGCTTCTCCTGCTGTACGGACAGAAAGTCCTGGAGATACTCGAGCACGACCTTCCTGATTTTTCCCATCTTCCCGGATTTGAAGAGCTCGCGCGCGTGCCTGACAAGCGGGTAACCCGTATAGTTATGGGTTAATGCGAACACGAGCCCGGTTTTTTCCACGATCTTCACGAGCTGCTCGGCTTCTTCGAGCGTGAACGTCATGGGCTTGTCGCATACCACGTGAATACCGGCTTCGAGAAAGGCTTTGGCGACCGGAAAATGCGTACTGTTCGGTGTTACAACGGATACGAAGTCGATTCGTTTATCCGCCGGCAGATCCGCCTCCGCCGAGGCCATCGTCTCGAAGCTCTTGTAGCACCGGTCCTGATCGAGATAGAGCTCCTTGCCCGTCTCCTTCGTTTTCTCCCAGCTCTGGGAGAAGCAGCCCGCAACGAGATCTACCTGCCCGCTCATGCGCGACACCATGCGGTGAACGGGGCCTATGAACGCACCCGGTCCTCCGCCGACCATTCCCATTCGAAGTTTCCGTTTCCAGGATCCCATAGTAATCCTCCGTATATCTCTTAAAATGAAGTACCTCTCCATGATATCCCGGGCGGACGGAAAAGGCAAGCGGGGGAGAACCGGAGGACGCTCCACATTAACCGGGAATAAAAAAAGGAAGGATCCCGAAGGACCCTCCCCTTTTATTACAGGTAATACCCGGTTAAAAACCGGAGAAATACTTCTTTAATTGAGTCAAGCAAAGACTTGACCCCTTTACCTTTATTCGAAGACAACGGCCTGTATGGTGGGCCCGTCCCAACTACTCCACACGGCTATGGCCCTGCCGTTCGGACCGAGGCCGATAGCCGGGCTTTCGTTGGTTGCATCCCCCGACAGGATCTCGATATAGGGATCCGGGTCGCCGGAATACTTCCAGTCGTCGAGGGTCAGACCGTGGGGATATCGCTTTACCTTTATTTCCCCGTCCTCCTCCCACACGACCATGCCGTTTCCCGCCACATCAAAGGCGATCTGAGGAACAGCCACATATTCCTCCCCGGCGAGTGGGGACAGCGCTGCTCCGGCCTCGGCTTCGGTCGTCTCCCACGTGGGCCAGGTAACCCCGTGGTCGTATCGGTTGAAGAAAATCTGACTTCCGCCCGGGTTCTCCCACACGGCGATCGCATTGCCGAAAAGGTCAACCCCGAGATCCGGATTGTAGCCTTCTTCGGAGGATATGGCGACCTCGCCCTGCCAGGATTCGGCAGAGGCACGGTACCGGTTCGCCCATATTTTATACTCGCTCCCGTGCCACACTGCTATGGCATTGCCGTTGTAGTCCAGGGCCACCTGTGGTAACGCACTGTACCATAGACGCCCGACGAGCGCGGTGGATATTTTTTCCGGGGTATCCCAGCCCCCGGCAGGATCATAGATCGCGCCGTAAATAAAATCAGCTTCACCGTCAGATGCGACCCACACGCCCACCGCTTCTCCGGTCTCTGTATGAACGGCGATCCAGGGGGCGACACTGTGCTGTTCGGTCAGGGGTTCCGGTGTACTCCACGATCCGGGAGTACCGGAAAAAACAGAGGAATATATTAAATGGTCATCACCTGAAGTGTCCGTCCACAGGGCGACCGCGTTACCGCTCCCGTCTACACCCACAACGGGCTGGTCATCGTATTGACCGCTCGAAACTTGAGGTTCCGATGTCTCCCACTCTCCGGACGTGAAGCGTTTTGCATAAACATAGGAGTAGGTCCCTCCTCCGAGCCACACGCCGAACGACGTTCCGCCGTACCAATCGGATGCTATGTACGGTTGCGTCGAGCTAGTGCCACTATTCTGCGAAGAGAGGTGTTCATCCGATTCCGCCTCCCACACGGGGTCCTCGTGCCTGTCGTATCCCGCGGATTCCGTAAAGTACGCGTAAGGCTCCGGATCAAATGCGGCCCACAGAAGATTAGCCTTGCCCGCGCCGTGAAAAGCGACCGATGGGTCGTCCACCATGATGTAACCGTTCACCGTGTTGTAGCTCTGAATCGTGCTTCCCCATGACCCCTCACGGGTCTGGAATCCCCAGGTCACGTCATCCCCGAGTTTGTTCCCCGCAAGGTCCTCTATGTCCCCGGACACCGTCACCTCGTAGTCCGCCAGTATCGCAAGCTCGCTGTCAGGCGCGAGCGTCGCTGCCAGCCCGGACGGGCTCAGGGTCACCTCTGACGGAATCTCGTACCCGCTCGTCCGGAGCATAATCGTATCCCCGCTTACGGTCGACGCACTCACCGGCTCGCTGAACTCAACCGTCACCTGTACGTCCAGATCGACACCCGTCTCGTCCTCACCCGGGTCGTGAGAGGATATCTCAGGAGCCGTCGTGTCAGGCTCTTCCCCGGTCGTGAAGGTGAATATGTACTCCTGGGCCAGACCGTTCCCCGCAAGGTCGGTCACCCCCGTGGTCACCCGCACCGTGAACAGCGAACCGAATACGAAATCGTCCCCGGGCGTGAAGGTCGCTACCAGGTTCGTATAGCTCACGATCCCCGCAACCGCTTCCACGGCCAGGGCTGCCGCGTCCGGGTCCGGCTCCGCAGTCACTGTAACGGTGTCAATGGTGATTGTGGATTCATCCATCGCCTCGCTGAATGTCACGGTTATAACAGAGTTGGGCGCAATATCCGTGTCTCCGTTCCCGGGCTGGGTCGACATCACCGTGGGCGGAGTCGTGTCTTCGAGCGTGTCCCCGTCTCCTCCTGAGGAACCGTTGTTGCACGCTATGGGAACGATCACGATGACGGCCGCACAGATTACCATGAGAAGTATAAATAACGGTGATTTATGCTTAATTAATTTCATTTATTATTTCCTTTTCAATAATTGTAGTTTCAACAATCTTGATTTCCTTCCGCTTCCTTTATAGCACCCATCGTAAATAAATACTATGAGTATTTTAATAAAATAGGGTGAACTTCAAGTTTTAATTTTACACCCTTGGGTAGTTAATAAAATAGATACTTTTTGGTATTATATTTCATTAACTACTGAAGTTCACCTGAAATAGAGTGTTTCATGTAAGCGACAGCTCCACATTGTATATGTTTGTTGAAACTCGAAATTCGCTCTAAATATTTGAATTGGATAATCGTTTTGTATTTTATTTTAGCCTGCTGCGGGATATTAAAGGATTCATCGACCGTACCCTGACATGGTATTGACAAAAAAAGAGAGGGTCCCGAAGGGCCCTCCCTGATTTCATTGTGCACTGGTACCTGTTACCTACATAACTGTCCCCAAAATGGTTGTCCCCAAAGTAACTGTCACCGGCTATTCGAAGACGGCGGCATCTATGGTGGTCGCGGTAATATTCCTCCATACCACTATGGCCCTGCCGTTTGGACCGAGGTCGATTGCAGGGCTTATGTTGTAGTTTCCCTCGGACACGGTCTCGATAAGGGGCTCGGTGGGGCTGGAGTATTTCCACTCGTCGAGGGTCAGACCGTGGGGATATCGCTTTACCTTTATTACCCAGTCCTCCTCCCATACGGCAATGCCGTTACCCGCTATATCCATTGCGATCTGAGGAACAGCCGCATATTCCACCGGGGCGGGCGGGGACAGCGCAACTCCGGCCTCGGCCCCTGTCGTCTCCCACGTGGGCCAGTTAACCCCGTGGTCGTATCGGTTGAAGAAAATCTGACTTCCGGACTGGTGCTCCCACACGGCGATCGCGTTTCCGTACACGTCCATCGCCACCCGCGGCTTCGAGCCCCCTTCCGATGAAACGGCGACCTCTTCCTGCCACGTCCCATCAGAGGCCCGGTACCGGTTCGCGTAAATCTTATTGTCACCGCCGCGCCACACTGCCACGGCGTTCCCGTTCCAGTCCATGGCTATCTGCGGAAGCGCCTGCGCAGCGATAACGGTGGAGGAAATCACCACCGGGTCCCCCCAGCCCAGGTCAGGGTCGTAATCAGCACCATACACGTAGTAATCAGCGCCCAAATCAACCCACACGCACACCGCGTCCCCTGTCTCGATCCGTACCGCGATCTGCGGGTCCTCGCCGTACTGGCCCGACGAGCGCTGATCCGGAGAACCCCATGATCCGAGGGTATCGGTAAACTCGGACGAGTACACGTAGCTGTAACCGCCGGTCTCGTACCGCCACAGTGCTATGGCATTTCCCGCTTCATCCACCCCCACAACGGGCTGATAACTATAATAATCCTGTGAGATTTGGGGCTCCGATGCATCCCACTCGCCTGATGTGAAGCGCTTTGCATAAACATAGGAGTAGATTTCACCTCCGAGCCACACGCCGAACGAGGTACCCCCGTACCGGTTGGAGGCTATGTACGGTTGTGTCGAACTACCCCCGCTGCTTGACGAGAGGGGGTCGTTTGCGACCTCCGTGGACCATGGTGGGTCCTCGTGCCTGTCGTATCCCGCGGTTTCGGTATCATACGCGTATGGAGTCGGATTAGAATTGAAGGCGGACCACAGTATATTCGCCATGCCCGCGCCGTGAAAAGCAACCGATGGATCGTCCGCCGCGGGGTAATTATTCACCGTGTTGTAGCTCTGAATCGTGCTCCCCCACGCACCGTCCCGGGTCTGAAAGCCCCACGCCACGTCGTCCCCGAGTTTGTTCCCCGCAAGGTCTTCCACGTCGCCGGACACCGTCACCTCGTAGTCCGCGAGTATCATGAACCCGCTCTCGGGCACGAGCGTCGCTGTCAGCCCGGACGGGCTCAGCGCTACCTCGGACGGAAGCTCGTACCCGCTCGTCTGGAGCACGATCGTGTCCCCGCTCACGCTCGACGCGTTCACCGGCTCGCTGAACTCAACCGTCACCTGCACGTCCAAATCCACGCCCGTATCGTCCACCCCCGGATCGCGGGACACTATCTCTGGACCGGTCGTATCAGGCTCCTCACCCGTCGTGAAGCTGAACACGTAATCCGCTGCCAGCCCGTTCCCCGCAAGATCGGTCACCCCCGTGCTCAACCGCACTGTGAACAATGACCCGAATACGAGATCATCTTCGGGCGTGAACGTCGCCATCAGGTTCGAGTAGCTCACGCTCCCCGCAACCGCTTCCGCGGTCAGAGCAGCCGCGTTCGGGTCAGGCTCCGCTGTTACGGAAAACGACTGCACGGTAATCGTGGACTCGTCCATCGCCTCGCTGAAGGTCACCGTGATAATCGAGTTGGGCGCCACACCCGTGTCCCCGTTTCCGGGCTGGGTCGACATCACCGTGGGCGGGGTCGTGTCCCCGGGTGTCTCCCCGTCCCCGGTCCCGTCTCCGTCTCCTCCTGACGAACCGTTGTCACACGCCATGGGAACGATAACGATGAGGGCTGCAACGATTACCATGAGGAGTATTAATAACGGCGATTTATGCTTTAATAATTTCATTTGCGGACCTCCAATCAATCTATGATGACTCATTAAAAACGATTCCCTTCATCTTAATTTATACCACTCTTTGATAATAATTTCTATAACGATTTTTATTTGATAATGAAGTAATTAAATCGTTTTGATTGTTTTAATCCCATGCGGGCCGTCAGGGGATTCAGCGGCCGTACCCTGAAATGGGATTGACAAAAACGGGGAGGAGCCCGAGGGACCCTCCCCTTTTTACACTACTCCGGTGACAGTTCCTTGAGGAACTGTCACAAAAGGAACTGTCACCGATCTTCACCGGACTTCGTCTAAGCCGAGGTCGTAATCGTAGGGCAAAAGGCCCGGAAATAATCCCGTTCTGCACACGGATTCGAAGAGAGCGTCCAGTGCCGGGGAATGCGGACCGAAACAGCAGGCTATGAACAGGGCGTCCTCCCTCAAGGTCCGGGCATAATAGGGATTGTCTATGGAGAGCACGCCCAAAGGGACCCCCTCCCTGATACACGCCCGGGCCCAGGCGGTCTGCCGCTCGTTCGCAAGCCCGAGAAGCGCGATATCATAGGAAGCCAGGTCCTTACGCATGGATTCGATTTTCCTGAAATTACTCCTCCTGTTCGGAAAGTATCGTATATAAACCGTGTCCCATCCCGGGAAATACCTGCGCGCGGTCTCCTCGAAATCCCTCGTAGGCGAGAGCACGACTCCCCTGACACCGCGTCCGAGGGCGCTTTCCAGATATTCGGGAACCGTGCATTCCAGCGTGGATGCCATGAGCACCAGACCGTCCGAGGCATCCTCAGCCACCTGATGCGACAATTTTTCCAGGACCGGACCCATATCGCTTTCCCGCTCCCGTATCGTGTAAAAAGGAACGAGGTATTTTTTCTTTACCTCGAGAATCCTGAGTACCTTTTCGTCGAGCGCCCGCTCATCGAGCGTTCCCCGTTCGAAGAGAAGTGATGCACGGTCTATGAGCAGTTCCTGCTTCTCCTTCGTATGGGAGATGAGAAAGAGGTCGTTCCCCGCCCTGAACGCGTAAACGAATGCGGTAACGATGTGGCCCGCGAATCCCTCCGACCCCTCCATCTCCAGATCGTCGGTCACCACAACACCCCGGAATCCCATTTTCTCCCTCAGCCCCGACTCCAGGATCTTCGAAGAAAAAGAGGCGGGCATGGAAGGGTCGGCATGGTCGTATATGACGTGGGAGACCATGATTCCGTCCAGCACCTCTTTACGCACCAGCCCCCCGTAGGGCCGGAGGTGTACGTCTATAATTTCCTGCATGGAAGTTTTAACGGCTTCCGTGTGCAGATGCGTGTCAAAGGAAGCCATTCCGTGCCCCGGGAAATGCTTGACTACTGATAGTATCCCGAGGCGCTGATGCTCCTCCACGAACGAGGCGGTCATTGCGGTCACCATCTCAGGGTCCGAACCGAAGGAACGGGTTCCTATGACACGATTCCTGGGTTCAGTCAAGACATCCGCGCAGGGTGCGAAGTTCACATTGATACCCGCGTCCAGGAGGGTATACGCTATGAGCCGCGACGCATTTCTGTTGTTTTCAACCTTCCCGGACGCTCCGATGAGCCCCGCAGCGGGTGAAAGAAAAACGCCCTCGTACCGCACATGGTTGACCGTTCCGCCCTCCATATCGGTGGCAATAAAAGGCGGTATTCCGGTAGCCGAGTTGTCGATGAGGAAAACGATGGAATCGGTAAGCTCTCTGAGCTGTTCCCTCGACTCGATATTCCTGAGGAACAGCTTGATATTCCCGAGCTTCCCGTCCAGGAGCCATGCCCTATACTCATCATTCAGCCCGGTTCCCCCGAATCCGAAGATGAATACCTGGCCGAGTTTCTCCTCGAGGCTCATGGATGCAAGAACCTCTTCCGGTTCGAGAGACGCGAAATCACCGAAAAGCATCTCTTTCTTCCCGGCAAGAGCCGTTTCGGTATTAATCAGAAGCAGGAAGAGACAGGTAAGCAGTAAAAAGAAGGTGTGTTTCATAGATCTCTATCGGGACCTCATAAGCAGGAGATATAAGCAAGCAGTCCCGGCCCCACACGCGCGACGTACCCCCTTTCATTACCACCAGGAAAAAGGAGAGACGCCCGGCCGCCCTGAAAGCCGCTGCCGAGTCATGGCTCCGTCTAAGTATAAAAATAGGGTTATGCCCGGTATACAAAGCATAACCCTACCTCCTTTTAAACGCGTCTATCAGTAGACTTTCGAGACTTTCACGTTGTCGATGCTCAGGGCGACACTGTTCATCCTGATCGAGAAATAGCTCCCGCTGCCGACCGCCGTCCCGAGATTAAAGCCGTAGTAATACCGGTTCGGATCCATGGGATCGTAGAATCGTCCCTCCCCGGTACGGGTATCGAGCATGATCTTGATGGGAACGGTTGCATCGAGGTATTCGGTTTTGAGGTAATCCGCGCGAATCGGAATGAGCCCGCCGTATCTGACAGGATCGCTTCCCGGAAAGACCTTAGTCCAGAGGCCCATGTCCGTGGAACCGCGGCTCTCGTACACCTGTATGAAAGCGCCCGGATATCCGTACACGTCGGGATCCCATGTTACCCAGCCGAGTATTGACTGACCGTTACCCCAGCTTCTCTTGGTCGCCGGATTATCCACACAGATGTGGATACCGAAACCGGCATAATTGTCTTCACCGCCGCCCACATACCTGACATTGAACTCATACAGGACCTTACCAGACTGGCTCACGGGAATCGTTATCATGGCCATCTTTTCATCTCTATCAGTCTGATAGAGCCTTCCTTCGAGTACCCGCCAGCTGCCGCTTACCTTCATCCAGTCTTTCAACATTGGGGAGGAGAAGTCATCGGAAACATAGGAAGTTTGACAGAACGCCGCCGCCGCGACCCCGATAAAGAGTACGATAAGAACAACTCTCACTACTTTCATGTATATCCTCCTTATAAGCTTATTAGTTCGCGATATGCTGTTCCATTATGCCAACCTTAAAAAATTCCGTCAAGGAATTTTTTATTAAATTTAATTTTAAATATATATAAATTTCAAATCGTCTCACCCGTCCCTGCGTATCCCCCTTTTCGATTCCCGTCAGGCCCGCCCTCGAGATACGCCAACGTCCACTTCCCTGTGCACCTCCGTGTGCACCTCCGTGTGCACTTTTACCTTGACCCCGACCCCGGGGCCGCATACTATCCAATTACGAATGAAAAGAGGAACAGCGACATGATGAACAATACGGGAAGGACAGTGCTCGTCATAGACGATGACGCAGACGTTTTCGAGAGCTTACGGCTCTTTCTCGAGAACAAGGGTTACCGGGTAATCGGAGCGCCGAACGGCGTGGAAGGCATGGAGACCGCGAAGTCGGAAAAACCCGATGTTATAATCCTCGACGTTCTCATGCAGAAGAAGGACGGTCTCACCACATACGGAGAGCTTCGCGGCAACGGAGCGCTGAAGGAAATTCCGGTCATCATGCTGACGAGCGTCCATGAAAAGCTGGGATTCGGCGTTTCACCAAGCGATATGGAGTCACACTACGGCGTGCCGCCTGAGGGTTTCCTTGAAAAACCCTTTGATCCGCCGAAACTCCTGGACCTCATAGAAAAACTCACCGGATCATGAGTAAAATGAGAAGCCAACCCTTCCCTTCTCCTCAATAAGCGCCGCTCATTAAGCGCCGCACCGCACGTGTACTTTCACACCGCTGAACAGCTCCGTGTTTTTCCGCCGACCCGAAAGCCGCTGCACTGAGCCGTCAATCCAGCGTAACAACCACCTTTATAACCTCTTCCTCCGCCGACCGGGCCGTGCGGAAAGCCTCTTCGATCATTTTAAAGGGAAAACGGTGGGTAATGAGGTCCCGGTACTCCCCGTGTTTCTTCATGAGGTCGAGCGCGAGCGGGAATCCCCAGTTTGGAATGGCATGCGACGCAATGAGCTTTAGTTTCCGAAAGTGAAAATCGTTCGCATCAAAGGTAATGACAGAGTCCCTGAAGCTGATGCCGTTGAATATCACCGACCCGTCGAACGCGGCGAACTCGAGAAGCGGGGGTATGGTCAACGGGGGAGAGGTAACCATTATGCGCTCGAATCCGTCCGGACGGGCTCTCTTCAGCTCTTCTTTCCATCCCGGCTCATTCGTATCCAGAACGAGGTCGGCTCCGAGCTCGAGGGCGGCTTCCATGCGGCGTCTTCCCCTGGGGGACTTGAGGTCCCTCCCGAGCATCACGCCGCTCCGGGCGCCCGAGATCAACCCCAGGCTCAGGCAGAAGAGGCCGATAATTCCCGGTCCCGATACGCATATATCCTGGAATGGCTCTATCCGGGCCCTCTCCAACACATCGAGAGCCACGGTCAGGGGCTCTGCAACCGCCGCAGCCTCGAAGTCGAGCCCCTCGTAGGAAATCGCCATTTCCCTCCGGACGCAGAGGAATTCAGCCAGTGCAGCCCTGTCGTCCATGTAATTCCGTATGCCGGAACATGTCGCCGGTTTACCCTGAAGGCAGGAACGGCACTTCCCGCACGAGATATGGTTCTGCACCACAACGGTGTCTCCCGGAGCCAGGTCGTTCACACCCGGTCCCGTTTCATGGACAGTGCCCGCGATCTCGTGTCCGAGCGGGAGCGGCTTCCCGCCGGGATAGTCGTTGTAGAAATGAAGGTCGGTCCCGCATATCGAGCATGCCCGCACCTTGACGGAGACTTCTCCCGCTCCCGGTTTTCTGTATTCAACGTCCCGTACCTCTATTTTCTCTTTTCCCGTCATCCAGGCGGATTTCATGGCACTCCTCCTCTTTTTTACTTCACCCTATCACGGTTCATCGGTTCGTCGCAAATTCTATCAGGACCCACCAGGCGGTTTGCTCTTTCCGCCTGGATATGATAAATTAAGATGGACCGGCGGATCCGCCTTCCTCTGAACCGGTTAAAATAAAGGAACCCCATGAAGGAATATGAGCTCGTCGACATAACGGAACCGGAGCTTTTTAACCGGACTTTTCCACACGACCTGCCCCCCTTTTTCGATTTCGAGAAACCCGTAAAAGAGAGCATTGACGGAAGAGAGGTCGAATACGACCCGGCTTCCGTTCTTCACAGGGACATTCACCTAACGGATACGACATTCCGGGACGGGCAGCAGGCACGGCCGCCCTACACGACGGAACAGACGGTTCGTATATTCGAGATGCTCTCACGGCTCGGCGGCAAACGGGGAGTGGTCCGGCAGTCGGAATTCTTCCTTTATACAAAGCGGGATTTGAAAAACGTCGAAGCATGCAGAAACCTGGGGCTCGACTACCCCGCAATCACGGGCTGGATACGCGCCCAGCCGGGAGAACTTCGAAAAGTCAGGGACATGCAATTAAAGGAAACGGGAATACTCACCTCCTGTTCAGACTATCACATCTTCCTCAAACAGGCACAAACGAGACGGGAAGCCATGGACCGGTACCTCTCGGTCGCGGGATCCGCGCTTGAAGCGGGGATACGGCCACGCTGTCATCTCGAAGACATCACAAGAGCTGACATCAAGGGATTCGTACTCCCGTTCGTACAGGCGCTGGAAAAAATGAGCGCCGGTGTCCCGGCCGGCATGAAGGTCAAGATACGTCTCTGTGATACCATGGGTTTCGGGCTCCCCTATCCGAACGTATCCGAACCCAGATCCATACCCAAGCTCATCTGGCGCATACGGGAGGAATGCGGTATCGAGGGAAACAGGCTCGAATGGCACGGACATAACGATTTTCACCGGGTACACGCGAACGGCATATGCGCGTGGTTATGCGGCGCCGACGCACTCAACACCACGCTCTTCGGTTTCGGAGAAAGAACGGGAAACCCTCCGCTAGAAGGCGCCCTGGTGGAATACGTTTCGCTCAAACGGGACCTGAACGGCGTGAATCTCCCCGTTATTACGGAGCTTGCCCGGTATTACGAGAACACAATCGGTTCCCCGCCCCCCGTGAACTATCCTTTCACGGGCCGCGACTTCAATACGACGAGGGCGGGCATACATGCCGGCGGCCTCAGGAAAAATGAACGGATCTACACCGTCTTCGATACGAACCGTCTTCTCAACCTGCCCCCGAAGGTGTCGATAACCGATAAATCGGGCACGGACGGTATCGCGCTGTGGGTAAACGAGTTTCTCGGTCTAAGGGGAAAGAACCGGGTTTCACGCTCCAGAGTGGCCCCGATACAACGATGGGTAATGAACCAGTACGAGAAAGAGGGAAGGAACACCGCCATTTCTGAAGAGGAGCTTGAGGAGCAGGTCAGAATCAACATTCCCCTTCTCTATGCTGAGAGGGTAAAATCTCAGGCGGAAGATCCAGGGATTTCTTCACGGCCCTGAGCAAATCGGTGAGTGTATAGGGTTTCTTGATAAATGTGACACGCTCCTCCCCTATTGAAAAGGTCCACTTATTCTCACGGTATTCGTATCCGCTCGTTATAATAACCCTGAGGTTTTTTCGATCCTGGGCGACCTGCTCTATCAAATCCATGCCCGTACCGTCCGGCAGGACAACATCGGTGAATATGAGCTCAATATCCTCGTCTCCGGATCTGAGGATATCAAGCGCCTCCGCCACCGTTTCAGCGCTGTAAACGCGAAATCCGCGCTCCGTAAGCCGGGACTGCACGAACTTGCAGATCGCACTATCGTCTTCAACGAGCAGTATGGGTCGATCCTCTCCATGTATATCGGGAGCAGGCGAGTTATCCTCAGTTATGCACGGATACTGTTCCTTGCATGCGGGGAAGTATACCCTGAAGGTCGTGCCCAGCCCCTTTTCGCTGTACGCGTGTACCCACCCGTGATGCTCCTTCACGACCGCATACACAACCGCCAGCCCGAGTCCGGTGCCTTCCCCGCTCTGTTTAGTGGTGAAAAACGGTTCGAATACCTGACGCAGCGTGGATTTATCCATGCCGCAGCCGGTATCCTCGACCGAGATACAGACATAATCGCCGGTCAGAGCTTCGCTGCACGATTTTGCATACTGCTCGTCAATACGAACATTGCGCGTCTGGACGACAAGTCTTCCGCCCTTGTCCATGGCATCGCGCGCATTCACGGCGAGATTGGTGATAACCTGCTCTACCTTGCTCTTATTAATTCTGGTCTTCCAGAGATCTGGGCTGAGATCGAGCTGAACGTGAACATTCTCGCCCAGTAGGCGGTTAAGCATCTTGAAGATGTCTTCGATGATTTCGTTCAGATCATGTTGCTCGAACTCGACCTGCTCGCGCCTGCTGAAAACAAGGAGCTGCTTCGTAAGCCCGGCAGCGCGTTCCGCCGCCCTTCTGAGCTGGTCCAGGTGCTCCCGAACTTTTTCCTTGTTGTTGATCTGCATGAGGGCGATATCCGAATATCCTATTATGGCCGTAAGAAGATTGTTGAAATCATGCGCGACTCCTCCCGCGAGGCGCCCGACAGCTTCCATCTTCTGCATCTGGAAGATCTGCGACTGGAGCCGTTTGTTCTCTTCCTTTACCCTCTCCTTTTCAGTAACGTCCCTGAAGAGAGACATGATCCTGTTCTTCGACGGACTGTAGGCTGTTGATTCGAGGTATCGGTCGATGCCTTTGAAATGGTTTATGGAATAAACAGGCCTTTCGTAGTGCAGAATCTCCCCGTGCGTCATGATCCAGTACGGCTGAAAACCCGGCAGGACCTCGGACGCCGTCTTTCCGATTATCTCGTCCTTCCCAAGACCCGTCAATTTCTCAAATCCCTTGTTGACTTCAAGAAACCGTCCGTCAACGGGATTTCCATCTTTATATACAATCTCACACAGGGCACATCCGCTGCGCATCTCATTGAAGAGCCGCTTGTAATACTCCTCGCTTCTCTCCCCAGTGGCTCCCGGGCGAATTCCGAATCCGAACACACCGTGAACGTTACCCTCGCTGTCCCTGATCGGGGAAAAGGAAAACCGGTAAGATACGGGTCCCCCCTCTGCGGACGAAAGGGCAAGGTCCGCTTCCGCGTTCCCGCCCTGCTGCGCAGTTTCAACTACCGATTTAAAAATTCCCTGTTCAACAAAGAGATCGGAAGATTCCATGGCGGTTATATCCCGATCTCGCATATTAATAATATGCTCCAACACCCTGTTCCACTTAAGTAATTTGTCGTTCGAATCAATAACGAAAGCGGGGTATGGAAGGCTGTCGAACAATCCCTCGTAGAAAATACTTTCTGAAAGAACCATCAACTCGTTCCCGTAAGACATGGTTGCTCTCGTCCGCGGTTTTTTCCGCCGCCTTCAGGCACGCGGACCTGGAAGATATGCGGAATGAGGTTGAGCAAGGGCTGAAAAAACAGGAGAGGGGGACGACAGCCCCCCTCTCACTCCCCTTTTAGAAACCGCCTCCTCCCTCACCTGCAAGAGCGGTTCCGTAAAACACCGAGTCGGCTTTATCTTCCTTGCCCAGTATCGGAGAAGCAAAGAGTGCTGCTGTAAGAGCGAGAACAATAGCAATAACGACAAGAATTTTCTTCATTTTACTACTCCCTTCATTCTGTATTTTTTCTCCGGGGTAACACCCCTTTTTTAGCCTAAGCATGAATGTACTGCTTCGCCGAATGCTCCAGGCCCTTCTTGACCACAGAGAGGAGCAGCTCCCCGTTCACGGGCCAGGACATGGTGTAAAGAACGCTGTGCGAACGCAAATCCAGTTCGAGACTGGGCGAGTAGCTTCTCATCACAACGATGACCTTCATCAGGGGGTACCGCTGGTTCATGAAGGGAAGTAGAGCGGGCATCGAAACACCGGGAAGCTCCACATCTGTAATGAGGAGATCTATCTCATAACGTTCAAGTGCATCAAAAAATGTTAGAATCGAATCCGCCTGCAGGATCCGGTATCCCGCAGTTTGAAGTGGCCTTACTATATCCTCCATTTCGGTAGAATTTTGGAATGCCACAAGAACGGATTTCCTGTCCATCACTTTTTTCATCCGTATTAACCTTCCTTTTTTTACAGTACATGATGCAATATATATGCCCAAATAAAAAAAATACTTACTCTCATCGGTATTCCTTTTAAATCAAATATTTACAGGTAATTATGAAAAATAAAGCGGCCGGGTGCAGGATCATGGGGCAGGTAAAACAGTTCGGAATCGGGAATCATTTCCTGAATGCGGAATCCGGGACAGGAAATGCTTGTATTTGAGGTGAAAAAACCGCGAGAGGGGCTTCAAAGATCCCCGGGGGTATTAATTGCGTATTTCTTTATCTTCTCATAGAGCGTGGTCTTTCCAATACCGAGTATACGCGC
>Ga0180432_10005295_pt1 | contig 17244 bp, 10 predicted proteins | sample SS_ome_10_FD_132414 | JGI IMG/M metagenome (GOLD analysis project Ga0180432, IMG submission 132414) | Hypersaline lake sediment archaeal communities from the Salton Sea, California, USA - SS_1_MS_2 metaG | ecosystem: Environmental > Aquatic > Non-marine Saline and Alkaline > Hypersaline >...
ATGGGTGCGGTAGGCGCTGGAATTAGTATGAAAGACTATACGCCACCATCTACACCATCCAAACCATCTCCCAGTCCACCATCCGATGTTAGTACAGCCATGGGTGCTACAGGACCAGGAATTGATATTAAACCTAGTCCACCAACACCATCACCACCCACAACCACAACTCCTTCCAAACCCTCAGGAGGACCACCAATAACAGGTTTACCAACAATATCACAACCTACAAAACCTTCAGACAAAACTAAATTCTCCACTATACCAGGAACACCTTTTAATCAAATAGAACAAGCCCTTATTAACAAAGGAAATGCATCGGCAGCATTTCTTTTATATCAAACTCGTACAGGGAATAAAGCACCAGATATTATAACACCTCCACCAACTACAACAACAGAAGAGACAGTTTTGAGCACATATACTTTGCCATCTGGAGCAAAAATGGAAACTGTTCGTTTAGCATCTGGAGCAGTTATAAGTAGGGAAGTTAAGGAAACAACCCCAACAAAAACTACAACACCATCAAAACCCACTGAAACCACAGGGTCTGCTTTTATGAATCTAAAAAACAAATTTGAAAAACTTGGGATTGGTTTGCCTGTACCAGGTCCTGTAACACCAATCAAGCCAGAACCTACTCCTATAACAGTTTCTGAAACAGACATCAAAAAGGCAAATCTTACTTATGATTATGCAATTAAAAACCTACCAAATTACATCAAAGAATATCAAAATGCTACAACAGACCGTGATAGGGCAGAATGGAGGGGAATAATATCACAAACCATATTTTCTGCTGACCAAGCTGCTGCATACCTAAATAAAGGAACTATAAAAGCAGGTGACCTTTCAACTCAAGTACCAGGAGCGGATACCGTTCTTTCTGATGCAAGATTAACATATACAGGGAGAGTAGCAAGTGGAGGCATAAAAAGCAGTGATTGGAGAGCCGCAACAACAGCCCGCGAAAATATACAAAAAAATATTGAAACAATTAAAAATTCAGATAAAAACTCAAAATGGTCAATAGAAGGGAAAGAATATACAAGGCAAGAAGCACTTGATTACTTACAAAACGCATATAATGAAATCAAAATAACAATGACAACAGATAAAGGAAAAGATATAACATTTATTCCAGGTGAAATGTCTTATTCTGATTTTTTGAACAAAGCAAGGGATGTTTATATAGAAAGTATGGCTTCAGAATTTGAAAAGCCTGAACCTACTATATATTATGTAAGTGATTTAACAAATCAATTTTTTACAGAAAAAGAATATCAAGCATTATCCCCCAACCAAAAAAAGGACTTAATGCTTACTAAAAAAACAATTCAAGTTTCAAATGCAGATTGGAATAAAATTATTAGTGATTATAAGACAGGTAAAATAGGTTTAGCGGGTGTAAATGCAAGAGTTGCCCAAGAATTAATAGATGAGCAAGTTACCCTTTTAACAAATTGTAGACCAGCAAGATATGGTAGCGGAAATGGTATAATTAGTAATGCTGACTATAGTGCCGTTATGCGAGATTTAGTTACGGGAAAAATAACACAAACTCAAGCAACAACCAAATTAGAAAATATGCTTGCTACAAATTTACGAAAAGCATATGAAGGTAACAATGCAGTTTGGGAATTATGGGAAAGACAGAATCCAATGTTCGTAAATCCTGATGTTGATAAGAAAGTTGCTAAATATAAAAAAGCACTCAATTTTGTTAAAGATGTTGCTAACGAGAGTAAATCCCCTATTAATATGGATGAAAAGAGAGCATGGCAAGATATTACAGGAACAGGCAGAACTGGAAACTTAACAGCAGCAGAGGCACAAGAATGGCTTAGAACACATGATAATGTTAGTGAGTATAAAACAAATTTAGAAGAAGATTATAAGAAAAAAGGTAAATATTTTGTTCCTTTTGATACTTTGAAATCAAAAACTGGGGAAAGAGCACTTGAAATAAAAGTAAACAAGCAAGGTCAATTAGAAACAACAATGGATTATGCAAAAGCAGAAAAAGAAGCATGGGCGCAAATGACTCCTTTGCAACAATTTAGTAAAACATTTGTTACCTCAGTAACACAATTCCCAAAAACTATTTATTCATTTGCCCAAGAAACAGGATATGCATTACTTGGTGATACCGAGCAAGTAGTAAAAACTCATAAAAGATTAGAATCAGATGTTATCAAAGGAGGCTATGATATAGAGCAAGCTGTCCAAAAAGGTAAAAGGGGAGAAGGTTATGGAGAATATGCAAAAACAATTGCCCTCTCACCAGCTATGACTGATGTTGTATATCCTTTCGCCATCGGAGCAGGCTTTAGCGCTGCTTTTAGTGCAGTTGGTCGCGCAGCAGTTACAGCCTCAAAAGCAGGTAGTATTTGGGCAACTCCTCTTAAACTTTATGCTACTAAAGCCCCTTGGGTTTTTACTGGAATAATGTCTGGGGCAGTTGGAGCGGAAATTAAATATACAGCGGCAATGGAGCAAAAAGGACAACTACCAGAAGGCTCAACAGCAAACCTTCTCTCACGACTTGGTATGCAATTTACTATGGCTGGTCTTGGGGCAAAATGGGCAAATGAGATATACCCTTCTACAATTGCTGAAATTCAGGGAAACCATGGAAAACTTAAAGGAATGAAAAAAGTTCCTGACCCATATAAATTTAAAAATATGACAAAGGCTGAAATGAAAAAGGTTTTATTAAGGGAAACAGCTAAAATGAAGGTACCAGGAGAAGTACAAGAGGGATTTGGTATAGGCTCTAATATTTCTCCAAAATATAGACAACAATATGAAATTCTTATGAACGCTTACAAAGCATATAGTGGGGAACCTGCCCCAGTAGGCTCAAGTTTAAGACAGTCTATTAGTGAATTTAGTTCTAAAATAAAAACAAAATTTTCAACTGTAGGAAGAAAAACTACAATTCCTAAAGAATTAAGATTAACTGAATGGACGCCCCAAAAAGAATTTACAGTAAAAAGTTATGTTGATGAACTTGTACATGGAACGTTGCGGTCTTCTCCTGAACAAAGTCAATTTTATAAAAATAATGCTAAAAAAATAGAAGCTGCATTAAGAAGAGTAAGAGAAGGAAAATATAAACCAGTAAAATATTTTGAACCACAAAATATAGAAATGCAACCAAAACCTTTTGCAATTGGTAAAAGTCTTTTACCTCCTGGTCAGTATCCAACTATAGGTAGAAGGGCAATAACTTTATCTGCCTTAGAATTGTATAAATCTCCATTGTATAGAAAACCATCCATTAAAACTATACAAAAAGCAAAAGCTGAAGAAATTCAGTTACAAAAAACAAGATTCAAAACTCAAAAACAGTTGGAAAGGATGTTTATAGAGGGACAACCAAAGTCTCTTTCATTACAAACGAAACTTGGAATTTTAAGGACTAAAGCATTTGGTCAAGAAAGTTTGTGGGGAAGTGCAAGAGAAAAAATAAATTTGCCAAAAATAGGAAGACCGATAGGGATAAGAAAAATGACTTTTGGTCCAGAATTAGAAAAGGTTCCTGTTGAATCTATTCCTGAAAAATATTTAGAAAAAGGAATAGGCAGAATGGCAAAGCCGAAATCCAAAGTTGAAGAAGTTGGATTAGAAAGAGACAAATGGGGAAGAGTTAAGTTTGTTACAAAAGAAAAACCTTTTTATACCACAATTGAAGAAAAACCAAAGATTACTAAACCTTTTATAGAGGAGTTTCGTGCTTGGGGAAAAGAAGTTACACCAAAACAGTATGCAAAATATAAAGAAATGAAAGTTAGAATACCAAGAAAAGGGTCAGATATAAAGTTTAATAAAGAGGGTATTCAAACAGTTGCTCCAAAAGGCTCAGGATTAAATGCTATCTGGTCAGATAAAACGGGGAAAACTTGGGCATCGCTAGGTTATTATAATCCAGAAACGGATGCTATTTATATATCTCCTTATCTCCCAAAGTCAACGATTATTTCTCAAAGACAAAATTTAAAAGAGGCAATAAAAGGAGTAAAAAGTTGGTTGGAAGAGATATTTGAAGTAGAACAGGGAAGACCTCCCACTAAAAAAGAATTAGATATTAAATACAAGGAATTTTTAAAAATAAATCCTGACTTTTATAAAATAAAGCTAAAAGAATTTTTTACAAAAAGTTCAGTTTTAGAACATGAGATTGAACATAGTTTAAGTTTTAGAGAAAAAGGTTTGGCAGGAAAACTTGAGGGAGATGTTTACAAAGGTTTAGAAACATATTATAAAAATAAGTTTGGAGTTGAAAAGTTTAATAAAATGATAGCAAAAGAACAATCATTATTGAAAAAAGTTTACAAAGGAGATACAGTTACAAAAGATGCAGCAAAAAAATCTTTGTTACATAATTTAGAAGAAAACCATGTTATTGGATTACAAAAAACTAGGTTTACTGATATTAAAAAACCTTATGTAATTCCTACAACAAAACGTGCTTATCCTGCTTGGTTTACAGAAAGGCCTAGGTTATTTAAAGGACCAGGAGCACTACTTAAACAGCTTACAATTGAAGAAGTAACAAAAATTGATAATCTTGTTTCTAAATATAAATCTGGAGATGAAGATTTTGTTAAAGAAGTTAATACTAAGGCAAATAAAATACTAAAGAAAAATCCCAAACTTAGTAAAAAGGAAGCTATAATCTCAGTCTTAGAAGATATGTCTACAAAAGAAATAAAATTAATAGGAAGAGCTAAACCTTACAAAGCAACTCCTGGTTGGACAAAATTGGGAGAACCCGTTTTAGAAACAAAGCAAATGATTAATGAATATATATCCAAAAAACTAGGATTAGAAAGATTGGAAGTTATGAAAGATTTACCTTTAACAGAACTTGAAATATCAAGACCTCTAGAGAGACCTCCAGGAGCATTTGCTTTGGGAGCAAAAGATATATCACCAAGAATTAAAAATCTTATGGAAAGACGATTTACAGGTCCTAGTGAGCTAACAGTTCTTGAATCTGAGTTAATAGATTTGAGACTTAGAATAAATAAGTTATTGGAGCAAGATAGATATTATCAAAATCTTGCCCTTAATAAAGTAATCACTAAAAATGAAATGCAAAAAAGTTTAAAACCAATACATGATGAATGGAGTAAACTTAAACTAAGAGAAGGAAAAATAATATCTAAAATAAAATCAATACCAAAAGAAACAGGTTTTAGGATAATAGAAACACAACCTGCTGTTATTAGTAAGAAAGCAAATGTTTTAGACAAATTGATAGCTGAGCATGAAGCTAAACTTGCACCAAAGCTTAAAACACAGGCTAAAAGAACTGAATTTCTTGATAAAATTGATAATGATTTTATGTCTAAACAAGCTAAAGCTGCATCTGAATTGGGAGTAAAAACAACATTTAAGCTAGGCGAAAAATATTATCCTATTCCAAAAGAGCAGATACAAACATTTACAGATGTTGATTTAAAAGATTTATCTTTTTATGAAGGAATGGGAACATACCTTAAATCTGATATAACCGAATTCATACAAAGAGTTTATAATCCAAAAACAAATGAAAGAGAATTTATTGGTGCTACTGGTGTAATGACAAAAATAATTCCTGATATGCCACATCCTTTACATGAAGAAACAAGGACAGTTATTGAATGGTTGAGACCTAGTAAAATAAAACCTCGTCTTATAAAGTTACTAAAACAAACCCCTAATCAGTTAAAAGATAGTGGACAGTTAAAAGTTCTTGGTAGAGATTTTCCTATAAGCAAATATCAAAATATAGAAATAAAGGATATTCCTGTTACGTTAAGGGATGGTGATTCTTTAGATATAGGTAGATTATCTGCTCATGTTATAGATATACAGATGGGTTCAAACAAAGACATTCTTGTTATTGGTACAACACATAATATTAATTTGAAATCTTATCCTCACAGTAATTTAAGAAAATTATCTAAACAAGATGCAGAGGCTATAATAAATAGAATCGGTGATGAATTAGCACTTGGAAAAGAAATAAAACCTTATTATGAATATGATAAAGAATTAGTTTTAAGGGAAAGAGAAAGATTACAAGATATAATCAAAGCTAAACAATATTTCCAACCAGAAAAAGTAAGAATACCAACTGCTAAAGAATTAATAATGGAACAGAAAAATATATTTAAAATGGGTAGAGAATATAAATCATTTGCACTTGAGCATCAAGAACTTGTATCAACAAAAGGACAAGAAGAACCTGTGTATTATAAGGGATTATCTGAATTAAAAGGGGAAGTAAGTAGTAAACTTAAGTCATATGCTGAAATGGTTGAAGCCCAAGGAATAAAACCAGGAATGAAAAAAGTATGGTATGGTAGAGCATTTGCAGAAATACAAAGAGGAAGACCATTAAGAGGACATGGAAGTTTTAGGGTTAAAGAACAGTATGCTCTTGGGGAACCTGGTGTTGAAGAAACTGTGCATAGATTAAAAATGATTAGTGAAATGGAACAAAAGTATAGGCCACCTTCAATAATACTTGAAACTAAGGGACTTAAAGTAGCAACACCAGTAATACCAAAAGAAACTGGACCTAAAATTTTAAGGGGCAGTGCAATACAAGAAAAACTGTTAATACCTGGAAAACAATACCAAATTGTTAAAACAGCAGAAGGACTACATATACAATTTAAACCAAAAGGAAAAATAGAAATGGGTTTAAAACCCCCTAAAGAAGAATCCAGAATAGTAAAAGTTATTACAAACCTGGGAGAAAGAAAATTAGCAAAAATAATTTACGAAACATATGGAATATCAAAAGAAGAATTTGAAATAGCATATGAAAAAGCAATGAGAGAAATACAAGAGAACAAAGTGATAGAGAGAGAAATACAACAACAAATTAATCGTCAAGTTGGTAAACAGAATGAAAAACAGATTTCTAGACAAGCATCAAGAAACATATCTAGAGAAATTTCAAAACAGATAGGAAGACATTTAGTTAAAGTATTACCTAAGCAAATAGAAGAGCAAATAGAAGAGCAAATTTCAAGACAAATTTCAAGGCAAGTTTCAAGACAAATTCAAAAACAAATACCAAGACAGGTAACAAAACAGATACCAAGAATTGTCCCAACATTTGTTCCATCTTTTGTTCCTCAAATAGTTCCCCCAAAAGAACCAATTATAAATATTGTAACTCCTACATTACCTCTAATAAAATATAAACAAAAAGCCCCAAGGATACGAATTACACCTATAATGTATTATCCGACACCAAAAAAGAAAAAAGAGATTAAACAGGGTCGTCGTTATATTTTGAAAAAATACAAAGAAAGAGAATTTATTATTCCTACATATGAAAGAGCATTCAGAGCTGGTCTTAAAACAAAATACCACAAACAATTCAACCTCCCAAAAGCAAATGGTCGTTATCGACCTCCTAAGAAAATAGAGCTGTAGGTGATATCATCGACCTTATTCCCTTCGCCAGAATGATTGGAGGTATACTCTGCTTTGGTGTTTCCTTTTATTTCCTAGCCATCTTTGTCACAGAACTTATAACAATGCTCACATTTTCTGGTATTTATGCTGATGTTCTAGTTTCACTTTGGACTCTTCTTCCTGGTGTTGTTCTGCTATTCAGTGGTATCCGCCTTACAATGGTTCAACAAAAACGGGGGTCATTTTAATGATTTCATACAAACCAAAAAAGAAAAATATGACATATCCACAAGCCTTTCGTTTTCATGGTCTTCCAGCTCTTGGTGATGCTGACAAAGATAAAAAAATTAACGTCTTTGATTGCCGACCCTACGACAAAACCCGCCAACACATCAAACCCAACATAGCAATGCAACAAAGAATCAATCAACTACCAATCTACTTTACAGCAAGTCACGCTGATGTTGATGACTTAGAAAAAGGAATAAAAGCATATCATATAACCGAAAAGGAAGTTCCTTCCTCCATCAAAAAAGCAATAACCCGCTTCTATTCAATGGTTAAAAAGCGTCCAGAAGTAATAGGAGAAATAGAGCGCAAACGTCCAAATAAAGTAATCTTTACTACTAAGGGTTCTCAATATTATGATATGTATGGAGAAACAATTGAAGATTGGACGAATGAAAGAGGGTCTGTTGTTGTAGTTAGACTTACTTCAGCTGGTAGAGGATATCCGTATAGAAGAGGCGATATAGAAACATCAGCAGGCACAACAATTCATGAACTTGAACACGTCAGACAATCAAAAGCATGGGCTGGCAAACCAAAACTACAAAAAAGAATGCGAAAAGGGTCTTGGGAAGAACGCCCCGAAGAATTTTTGGCTCAAGAAGCGGAAGAAAAAGCAGCAAGAAAACGATATACTTGGCCTTCTCAAAAAAAGTATGCTAAAGATGTAAGAGCATCATTTGAAAAATTTGAGGAATAAATATGAATTATATGCGTGCAACAATAATGTTAGGCTTTATATCTTTCATCAACCTTATGCTGGCAATAGTCTTTAACCGTGTCCGCGCAGTTCTTTGGGAACAACTCCGTGAAGCCTCTAACACAACGGGTGTTTATTCAGAGGTTAATCCCCATCTACTAAACTTTGAACTTGTCTTCTGGGTAGTCTTTATCTTCTCAGCAGTTGGTGCCATTGCTTGGTACATATTTGGAAGTCACAAGGAGGAACATGAACAATATCGTGGTTAAGGTAATATTGATTTCACTTTTGCTTATTCTGCCAACAACAATAGTTTTATCCAGTAATCCACAATCTAAACCAACTTCTCAAACAACAATTAGTGTTATTTTCACATCTTCTGAACTTAACACCCCTAAACTTATTCTTCTCCCTTCGGGCACAACATTTAAAGATATAAAAATAACACAACATAGATATCAAGAGGAATCATCTGAAAAACCAAATATGATTTTCCACACACAAAGTAACTTTATATCATATACTAATAATAATATAATTTCCGAGCCAATTTACGACCAACCCTATCAATGTGAACTTCTCAAAAAAGGAAATTTTGATGTTTTACGAATCTTTGTTCCAGAAACTTATTATTCTTCTTCTAACAAATATACTACAACCACTATAACCTTTGAAATACAAACCGCCCCAAAACAAACCCTCTTAGTTACCCAAAGTGACCTCACAAATATTAGACCTTTTATAGAAAATCCTGATGTCCTAGATGGTTTTGAAACTCAGTATGACCCACAAGCCACAAATTATGAATATGTTATCATAACAAATGAAACTTTATGGGATACTTTCAACACTAACTTTAAATCTTGGAAAATTACTAATGATTACAAAATAAATGATATCTTTATCATAAACATATCATCAATTCTCGCCAACTCAAGTTATTGGGTTAATGGAACCTACGGAGATGGAACAAATGAATCAAATGGTAATCCTTTTATCCCTGATGGCTACGAACTTACCTCCAACTGGAGCAAATTTAATGATACTCAAGCAAAAATAAGAAACTTTATCCGAGCGTACTATACAAATAATGCTACAAGGTATGTTCTCCTAGGTGGTGGGTTTGAAACAGTTCCCGTTCGCTATGTTTCTACCCACGCCTCAGGGGATGGTTGTGGAACTTTTGACAGCGACTTAAATCATTCTTGTGATATGTATTATAGCAACCTTCATTATAATATGAATAACGATACAAATGACTATTGGATGCTCAATCCCTGTTGTGATATGACTTTTGACCTTATTGATTGGGGCATAGAACTTTATGTTGGCAGAGTTCCTGTAACAACAATAGCACAAGCAAATGATTGGATAAATAAAACAAAATCATTTACAAATGGTAATACTCAAGGCAATTATTTAAGCAGAAACATAGTAGCAGCTCGAGACAATGGCAATAGTATAACAAATGATACATGGTATAACCTTGGAGGAGAATATTCAGCAAGTCTTGGAGATGAGTTTTCCTCCAACCAAACTTTTGTAGACAATCAAAACATATCATCAGCAAACTGGTCATCAATTAATGATTTCTGCAATGGAGCAATCTCAGGATGGGATGGAATAACAATTTTACTCCCAGCAGGGCATGGTTCAATATGTGGAGGATTATTTTGGGATGAATATCAACCTTCAACCCTCAACAATACAGATACTCCTAATTTTGTTTATTCAGAGAGTTGTTTTGTTGGCGAATACGGAACCCCAGATGCTTGTTGTGTTAAATCATGGATGCGAGATACAAATTGTACATTCGCAGCAATTGCTAACTCAGCATACGGTTGGTTTGGTGCCTCAACATATTTTGTAGAAGAAATGATGCGCCAGATGTTTAATGATTCCTTTGGTGTTCATAATATGACTTTCTGTACTGCTCACGCTGCTGCTAGGGAACTACAAGGTTATTCAACTGCTGATGGAGTGTGGGCGATGATATTTAAAGAGACAAATTTTATGGGAGACCCCGCTCTTGATTGGGTTTGGTATACAGGAAATTCTTTTGATGGTACATATTATGGATATGGGGATAGTATTATGAATGCTACAGGTGGTGACCTTAATCCAGATGGCTCAGATTGTTTTGTAGTTTATATGCAAGAAACATATGACCCAACAAATAGTAGCGAACATAATGGAGACGGGGGAGGAAAAACAAGTTCGTGGGGATTATCCAATTTTGCTTCTCATGTAACAGATATGGATAATTGTGTTATAGAAGAATTTGGAATTAATGATTGGTGGGTTGGAACATTAACGTCAACCCAATCAGCACAAAATAAATTAGATATGTATAACTTTAGTGTAGAAAACAACAGCGAAGACCATTACTATCCGTGCATCAATATATTGTCAGACCCATCAAATGGAATGCGACCTTGGCAAAGACAATGTGATAGAATCAATGCAACAAGAAATCTTTTTATTAACTATAGTGTTAGATTTATTCCCCTTTATGATGCTTTGGATGCGAATTCATGGAATGGTGTACAAGATTATTGGTATAATAATAGTAAGTATATAGATTATGTTCATCCAAACAAGGCTGGTCATGAAGATTTGGGAAACTTTACATGGTTTTTTGTTAATCATAGTGATTATACTGAAACAAGGGGGGCTTATACAGTTTCTATAGTTGCTGATTATAATGAAACTATTTATGTTTATCCTTTAACGGGTTGGGATTTAAACAATGTTACAGTTTTATGTATAACTAATGATACTGAAATGACTTGGACAGAAGGAATAGATATTGAAGGAAATACAACTATTCAATTTAGTATTCAAAAAGGGTCTAGTTATTCTATATCAGAAGAATCAATAACACCAGAATTTATAACAATTGAGAATGGATATAATCATACTAATATTGAAACATCAACACCAACTTTTAATTGGACACTTGTTGCAGGAACAGCTCAATACTGGTTACAAATTGCAACAGATTCAGCCTTCTCTTCTTTGGCAGTTAATTTATCAAATATAACAGCATTTAATTTTCCTTCTCACTATTCTTCAAACTCAACGCGTGTTTCTTTTACATTACCAACACTTTATGAATTACCTTATCCAAATAAATATTATTGTCGTGTAAAAGCATATTCAATAGGGGGAAGTTAATGAAGTTTAGAATAATATTGGTGGCAGTTGTTTTTATAGTATCTATACTTTCAGTAGGAGCTTATACGTCATGGTCAGGATACAACGGCTCCTCAGTTTGGTCCAACGCTACAATCCCTGGAGGAACACTTGAAATAAATATGTCTGTAAATACAACAGATAATGTTACGGATATTAGGATATGGACAGATGATTTAGATACAAACATTAAAGCATCAAATATAAAACTATATGTTTCTTCTGATAACTTATCCTTTGGTTTAATAGGAACATATACAGATGGAGGTAGTAATCTTACAGTCAATTCAACAAATTGGAATGCTGGAACAATGGGCAGTAATCCATTTACTTACGGTGGTATTACAAATGTAGTCAAATCAATTTATTGTAGATTTTTATTAACTATTCCTGAAGCAGCCTCAGCTGGCAGTTATGGTCAAAATGATTGGGCAGTTCATGTGGGGAATACACCATGAAATCAAAATTAATATTGATAATCTTATGTGTATCTCTTTTTCTAAGTTCTATAACAACAGCATATAATTACTACCCACCAGCAGGTAATTGGCAACAGGGAGACAGCAATGGAACATTCTCAACAACAATTGGTGCAAGCCTTATTACACTAACAGTTGGTTCTGCAGGAGCAAGGAATTATGTTGTTACAACAGCACCAATCAATCTAGGTAACATTTCATACTTAGAAATAGATTGGTCTGGAAGCTATGATGCGGCTACAACAGCAACTGTTCGTTTTGGTATATCACCAACTCAAATGGATAATAGTTTTACAACATCTGTATCACACACAACAACCTTCACCCGTCAAAAAGAAAAATTAGATGTATCAAACTATTTTGGCAACTATTACATAAAGATGGGAACAACCATTACAGGAGGGTTTGTTTCAACTATAACAATGCGTCAATATAGTGTTGAACTCTTTGGTTATCCTGATTCTTATCCAAGGAATGCGACTGATGTAACAACATCTACAGCAACATTGCGTGGTTACCTTGTAAACGACAGCAACTTATCAGTTGAATGTGGTTTTTGGGTTGGGAATGTTTCAGTAAACGCCTCAAACTTTGAACAAAATGTTTCTGGTGGTTCTTTTACAGCTGGTACAATTTCAACAACCATTTCAAGTCTTTCAGCTGGAACTTATTATTATGTAAGAAGTTGGACAAATACAACTTATGGATTTAATGTTTCAGCAAATGAATCATATTTTCTTACCTATCCAAATGCTCCTTCTTCTTTTACCGCGACATGTGTTGGTCCTCAAAGTATAAAACTTACTTGGACAAATGCAACATGTGGTAATCATACTAATCAATCTGTATACATAAGATATACAACTGGTTCGCCTGTTACTGATAGAATTTCAGGTACATTTGCTGCAAATGAAAGTAACTGGTCAAATGTTACAATCTCAGGTTTAGATGAACAAACACAATATAACTTTACAGCATGGACATACGCCAACGCAAGTGGTTCACCTTTCTTTATGAAATGGTCTAGTTTTACAACTTGCTCATCGGAAACAGAAGGGGGAACATACAATATTATAGTTCGGTATGAAAATGAATCAACATCAGGCAACATTCCAGTTGACCTTTCTATCTGGGGTAAGCACAGATTCAATATTCATTACGCCAACTTAACCGACTATGTAGAATTTGATGATGGTATTTGTACATCAAGTGTTGATGGGTTTTTTGGTAGTAATGCTTCTGGTAATTTTACTTTTATCTCAAATACAACAGTTGAGTTTATAGAATTTTTATGGAACTTTTCAAACGGGTCAACTTACCAATGTTCAAGAACATTAATTCCTGATACAACACAAAATCTTACATTCTACATCCGAACCAACATGCCTGTATATGGTGTGTCAAGTGGTTTTCTTAATGATTCTTTAGTCACTTATACTTATAGTTTTAATGACCCATCAAAAGAATTTGAAGGAGCGTTAGAATTAGATTCTTATGTGGATATTTATACATTTAACTCAACAGGTAGACTTACTATTCATAAACAATATTGGGATGCCCAAGATAAAGTTTATCCAATGCTAGTTGGTTGCAAAAAATACTTCATAGGAGTTGGTTGTTCTACAAGAACAGTGGATAGAATAGCAGTTGCGCCAACACCTTGTTCGTCTACATCAGATATAACACCAGACCCAATTAGAATTCCTATTTCAGATGATATATCATATGCATTCTTTGATGTAATCAATATAAACCAAGGATGGCTTGGAGACGAAACTAGTGGATTTTATGTGTACTATTATGATACTATGTTTGCAACAAATAGTGTTACAATTAGAATTTGGGATATTAATGGAACAATGGTTTATATTTATACAGCAGAGGCTAATGTTTGGAATTTTACTTATGCTCAAGCATGTAAACTTTATCAATATAATTATACATTAACTGTTGACCATGAAGTATGGGATACCAATCAAACTATTACAGGGGTTTTATATCCTGGAATGAAAGCAATAACAGATGTAGCATCATTAAATGATTTTTTAAATAAAACCTTTGGATATACACCATTTGTTAATGCTGAAACATTACAAGAAGTTCCTTGGTCTTGGGTTTTAGTATTTGTTATAGGATTCATAATTATAGTGTCATTTGGTCAGATTAATGCTTATCTTGGTACATTAGGATGTGGTGTTTGGTTTGCGGCTGCTTATGGATTAGTAATAGGTTTACCTTGGTTATTTTTAGTGGGAGGAATTTTTTTAGTAACAATGTCTCTAATCTTTGCAATGGGAGGTAAAACATAATGAAAGCTTATCATATATTGATGTTCTTACTTATATTTAACATGTTCTTTTGGATAGTATCTGTTGGCATTGGAATTTACGGTTCTACTTATTCAGGAAATGAAGGTTTTAGTTTATCTGACGCTTCTCAAGACCCAGAATATGGTATTTTTTCTATTTTTTCTATAACAGGACATGTTGGTTTGGATATAATGGGATTTGCTGGTTTGTTGGCTGTTGCAGCAGTTGTTGGTTGGGTAATTGCACAACAGGCACCCCAAGGTTTAGTTTATGCTGCCTTTGGTTGGTTTTTCTGGTCGTCTTTTAAAAATTCAATGACAATTTTTTATTCCATATCTAACAGTGCACCAGGAGTTCTTTATGTGATTATAATTTTTGGGATGATAGCGGGAGGAATTTTTATTGTAGGATTATATCAAATGGCAACGCAGGGGTGGGCTTCTTTTGAATAGTTTACTTTCATATATCATAATGGTTTCAATTGATATCAACGTTACAGAATTCTTAAAACAACCTTTTAAATATGCTTTTGACCCATACGTATCCCTATTCGGTAATCTAACGTGGGGCATATTATTCGGATTTATGGGTGCAGGGATTTACGTTGGCTCACATTCGCAAACAACAACCTTTGCCTACCTTGTAATAGTTGGAATTGTGTTTTCAATTATTCTACCATCTGCAATCATAGCCATATTTGGAATCATCATGGCTTTCATAGGAGCAGTTGCTCTTTATACATTGTATGTTCAAAAAAGGGGGTAAGTTTTAAAAATGAGGAGAGAAATTATAATACTAATTGCTGTGTTATTTATGATATCATTAAGTAATATTGCACAAGCTATTGGTGGTGGTGGTGGTAACTGGAATGACCATTATCCATCTATGCCTCCATGTGCGTGGTGCACTATTAATGGTTCTACAACTTCATGGTATTATGAAGGCAACAATCCAATCTTTAGTGACCCTATTCCCAGTTGGCATTGGTGGTCAGATTATGCAACAATTACATCAAAAGGAGTCCAAACTTGCATTAACGTAACAGTCCCAGCAGGATGCTCACTTAATGTGACATTTCAATGGTTTAACATAACTTACTTTTTTGATTTATGGATTACATGGAGAGATGCACAAGATTGGTCAGATTGGTGGGAACATGTTAACTGGTCTACTGAACCAGATTCTAATAATGATTCTTTTTGGCATAACTATTCTAGTTGGATAGGATTAGTTGCATCTCAAAAACTTTGTGCTTATAATGAAAATGTTACTTGTAGTACAGAAAATGATTATATTTCACAAATACAATATTGGCGTGCCACAGCAGAATTGGTTTGTGCAGGATATACAACTAATACAACTTGTACTTATTGCTTTGCTCCAGAACGTTGTCCTATAAGTTATATTTGGCCGCCATCACCAAATGGAACAGCTTGCCCTTGCTGCGAAGCTATGTGTATAAGAATATCTAATGAACAAGGACATGCTATGAATTTAACAATTTTTAGGAATGATACTATGAATGAAACCTTTTATCCCGTAAATAGATATGTTATGGTATCAAATGGAACTTATTGTTTTTGTTTAGATGGACACATGGATGATATTTACTATCCAATGCGTTATAATACAACCTATCATTGGTATGTTAATATTACAGATACAGTAACAGGTACGGCAAGTAATAGTAGTATATTTCAATTTAGAACAGTGGAAAATTTATCATTGTGTCCTTGTGGTTTAGAAGCATTAGAAGATATTATAGAAGATGAAGATAGATATAGAAATGATGCGTGGCTTATTGGAGTTATTATAGTATTTTTTGTAGCAGCTATGGTTATAGGGAAAAGAAGGAGAGTGATATAAAATGTTAGAAAGTGTTTTTATAGTAATGCTGGCAATTGCGTTTGTATTATTCATACTAGCAGTTGAAAATAGAAGTCAAATATATTGTATGATGTCTTTAATATTGTGGCTAATTATACTTGCTCAATCATTATGGATAGAAGTCCCCCGTGATACTGAATATACAGAATATGTTTTAAGCGCTGCAAGTTTAATGTTTATATTTGCAAACTTAGTCTTGGTATTTGTATTTCAGTTTGATTGGAGGAAGAGGATGCCATGAAGATAACAATAATGTTGAAGAGAACGAGAGCCCCAGCTTATGTAAGACATTCATTTGATGCTATTTTAAAAGACCTTGAGCAACATGGAAGAACAGTAACAGAAAATACTAAAGCATCAAGATTTTTATCATATAGGTTTAAAACACCTAAGAAAAATGGCAAAATTTATTTCAAAAGATTAAATGAATGTAATCCACCAAAATCACTTATAGCTTTGGAACCAAATGTAAAACTTAAAAGAGTTTCGCCAAATAAAGTGAGATTAATATATGAAGAAACCGTTTAAAAAGAAAATATAAAATAGATTGGAAAGTTAAATTTAAAAATGGAATTGTTAAACTAATAGAAACAAAACCGTTTAGTTTTGTAGAAACAGGGAGAGATAATGCTAATTCCTCTTTTATTCCTAAACTTGACGCTGTAGAAAAGTATTGTAAAAGTAAAGAATATAAGTTTGAATTTTGGACCGAAAAAAAGAAATCAATGTAAAAAAGTCATCAATCTTTAAGTTTATAAGGGGAAATTATATATTTTTTAAATAAAATAATATTTGTTTTCTAAAGGGGAAATATATATTTAATAATGTATATCAAAGTATACTATCCTTTATAAATAATAAGTTGGTATATATAGTTACATATTAAAAAATGAAAAGGAGGCAGAGCTAAGATGAAGTTCAAGTATATGGACCCAGAAATGATTATGACAATCGTAATATC
>Ga0180432_10005296_pt1 | contig 17243 bp, 15 predicted proteins | sample SS_ome_10_FD_132414 | JGI IMG/M metagenome (GOLD analysis project Ga0180432, IMG submission 132414) | Hypersaline lake sediment archaeal communities from the Salton Sea, California, USA - SS_1_MS_2 metaG | ecosystem: Environmental > Aquatic > Non-marine Saline and Alkaline > Hypersaline >...
GACCTCGTCAAGGAGGCCGGAGCGCAAGGCGCCAACGTTGAGGACCATGTCTATGTCGCGTGCGCCGCGCTCGACGCCGCGCGCGGCCTCGAACGCCTTGACCTCGGGCCACTGCGCGCCGAAGGGAAAGCCGGCGACGGTGCCGACACGGACACCGGAACCCGCGAGGAGGCGGACGGCGCGCTCGACGTGGACCTGATGGACGCAAACGACGGCGAAGTGATACTGCGCACCCTCGGCGCAGTGGCGCTCGACGTCGGCGTCGGTGGCGTCGGGTTTGAGCAGCGTGTGATCTATGAGGCTTTCGGGCGCGGGTCTTCGTGTCATGTGCGGCCTCCGTGGCGTTCTTTTTAAAGATACCCTTCGAGGCACGTCGGTTTCAATGGTGCGATTGGGGAGGGCGTTTGAGGGTTGTCAAAGAGGAACTCATGTGATATGATATACTGAGTCGAAAGAGACGAGGCTTCCGTGAGAAAACTTTGCACAACCACCTTGATTACACTGAGCATCACCTTGCTTGCCGGGCTCGTTGCGTCCACGTCCCTTGCCGCCGAGGATGAGGACGTCTGGCAGCTTTTCAACTTCCAGGAGCGGGAGATCCTCGCGAAGATCGGCATCACGGAAAAGACTTCAAAGGAGAAGGCGATCGCGACGGCGCAGAATGCGCTGATGTGGCATCGCGACGCTGCCGTCCGCGCGACCTGCGCCAAACTTCTGGGGCGTTTCGAGGCAAAATCGGCACGTGACGCGCTCATCTCGGCGCTCAAGGACCCGAATGCCGACGTGCGTCGGTGGTCGGCCCAGGCGCTCGGGGTGATCGGCGAGTGGCAAGCGATCGAGCCGTTAGGAGAGTTACTGAACAAAGAGCCGAGCGGGGAAACGCGCAAGACGATTGTGATCGCCATGAGGGCGATCGGCGATCGGCGCGCGGCACCCATCCTGGCGGCAACCCTCGTGAAGGACCCCGAGGTGAGCGTGCGCATGTTGGCGGCGACGACGCTTGGAGAGCTGAAGGACACGCGTGCCTGGCAGCAACTGGTTCAGGCGTTGTCCGACACGGCTCCGGCGGTGCGGAAGGCCGCGGCGCTGGCACTCGGCCTGATGCAGGAAACCCGGGCCCTTGACAAGCTCATCGAGTTGCTCGGGCACGACGACCACGTCGACGTGCGGGGTGTGGCCGCGCGGGCGCTCGGCCAGCTTGGAAAGAGGAAAGCCGTCCAGCCGCTTATTGAGGGGCTGAACGACCCGCATCCCTACGTGCGTCGGCTGTGCGCCGGCTCACTCGGGCTCATCGGCAGCTCGAAGGCGCTCAAGCCGCTCAAGCACGTTGCAAGCAACGACCCTGACCCGGTGGTACGCAAAACAGCACAAGCCGCGTTCAATAAGATTAAGAACCAGTAGGCCCTTACCCCTTCCTTTTTCCCTCGAAGCGCTTTGCCCAAAAACCCTGCTCGTGGCGAGCCGTGTGCAGCTCAGAAGAGAAGCGAGATGGGTTCGGGCATGGGGTGGAACAAGCCGAAGTACCAGCCGATGAGCTCCGGACCGAAGAAGAAGGCGATCAGCGCCCCGAGCACGAGGTACGGGCCGAAGGGGATCTGGCTCGACCAAGCGGCGCGACGCGCCACGATCAGCGAGACGCCGACGAGCGTGCCCACCAGCGCGGCAAGAAACAGCACAAGCAAGACGAGCTGCCAGCCCATGTAGGCGCCGATCATCGCCATGAGCTTGAGGTCGCCGCCGCCCATCGCCTCCTTCTTGAAGGCCGCCTTGCCGAGCACGGCAATGACCCAAATGATGCCCCCACCGACAAGAAGGCCAATCAGGCCATGGAGCAGCAGGCCTTTGAGGTGCGTTGTGCCGGCCGGGCTGGCCGGATAGCGCGCCACGAGCGCCGGCACGGCAAACGAGGCAATCAGGCCGAGAATCATCCCGGGAATGGTCACGCAGTCGGGGATAATCTTGTGGTCGAAGTCTATAAAGGTAAGTACCACGAAGCCGCCGACTAATAACCAGTGCAATATGACCGCGGCGGCGCCCGCAAGCACGTGGCCTTTCGTGGTCACGGCGGTGACGTACTTCATCATGACGGCGGCGAAAAGGAGCCCGCTCACAAGCTCGACAACGAAGTAGCGGAACGAAAACGGCGCGCCGCACCGGCGGCATCGGCCCCGCAACACGAGCCAGCTCACGAGCGGGATGTTGTCGTACCACGCGATCGGGGCGTTGCACGAGAAGCAGTGCGAGCCGGGCCTGACGAGCGACATGCCGCGCGGTAGGCGATAGATGGCAACGTTGAAAAAGCTGCCCCAGACGCAGCCGAAGACGAATGAGGCGATAATAAGAAACGTCTCGAGCGGCATCAGCCCGCCTCCGGTTCGTCAATGGCCTCATGGAGCGCGCGGCGCATCACCTCGACCGGGGCCTCGCGCCCGGTCCAGAGCTCGAAGGCCTCGACGCCCTGGAACAGCAGCATGCCGAGGCCGTTGAGCGTGCGGCAGCCGCGTGCTTTGGCCTGGGCGAGCAAGGGCGTCTCAGGCGGGTTATAGACAAGGTCCACAACGAGGGTTTCCGGGCGAAGCTCTTTCGTTGGAATGCTCGTCGGCTCGTCCTCGTGCATGCCGAGCGGCGTGGCGTCCACGAAGACGTCGGCACGCGCGAGCGCCCGGGCGATCGGCTCGTCCTTGCACGGCACGTTCTCGGCAAGGCCCGAGGAAATTTTTGCGGTGATGCTTTGGGCGAGCGCCTCGGCACGGGGCGCGTCGGTGTCGCACACGAGCACACGGGCCGCGCCCTCGATGGCGAGCTGAGCGGCGACGGCCCGTCCGGCACCGCCGGCGCCCATGACGAAGCAGACTTTGCCCGTGGGGTCGTAGCGCGCGTCGGTTCGCAGACTGCGCACAAAGCCCCGGCCGTCGGTGTTGAAGCCGCGGCACGCACCGTCCCGGGAGATCTCCACTGTGTTGACGGCGCCGATGAGCGCCGCCTCTTCGGACACATCGTCGAGGAACTCGACGACGGCCTGTTTGTGGGGAATGGTGACGTTGAAGCCGCGGAAGCCGAGCGCGACGGTGCCCCGCACGGCCTCCCCCAGGCGCTCGGGCCGGACCTCGAGCGGGAGGTAGATCCACGGGAGACCGAGCGCCTCGAAGCCGGCGTTGTGCATCGGCGGCGAGGCGGTATGCCCGACGGGAAAACCGAAGAGGCCGGTCAGTTGGGTGTTGCCGCGAATACGCATCGGCACCTTTTCCAACCCGCATTTCTCACACGGGGTATTCGAAATGCGCCCTTCGGGCTTCGACTCCAGCGACTCCTGTCGCTGTCGCTCAGGGTTGGCCCTGAGCAAGGCGCCCGTGCGCCGCGTCGAAGCCCCCGCCGCAAGACCTTGCGGCGGGGGCGGATTTCGAGCAAGCCGCGCTCGGCTTGTGAGAAATCCGGGCTAAGCCACGTATGTGCGGCATTCTAGCACGGGCAGTCTCGTCGGCAAGGCAAATACTCCTCCGCAGCATACACCGCTCCGGAGTGCGAGTCGGCGGTCGCTCACCCGGGAAGCTGTACGTTCCGGCCGCGATTTTGCTCGCGCAGATAGAAGATGAGGACCTGGATCTCCTCGTACACGACGCGATCGCTCTTTTGAAGCTCGGGAAGACTCGGCCAGATCGCGACGATGACCGAGCTCGGCCTTCGGATGGCCAGAAGCGCCTCGTAGATCGCCCTGCGGTTGAGGGGGTCCTCTTCCTTCAGCGCCTGGCGCACGAGAGGTTGGATGATGCGTGGGTCGGCGATCTGGCCGAGCGAGGTAACGGCCTCGATCCGCACGTCGGGGTCGGGGTCGCCGGTGGCCACGGCAGTGAGTGCCTCGGCGGCCCTGGTGGCATTGAGCAGGCCAAGCTCGACGGCCGCGGCCAGGCGCACGAGTACGCTCTCGTCGCCAAGGGCATGGGTCAATGCGGGGATGGCCGGCTCCTTGACGAGGATCGAGAGTGTGACGGCAGCTACGGCACGCACGCCCGGGTCGGGGTCCTTGAGCAGGAGCGACTGGATCGCGCTCGCCGATCCCTCGTACGGATTATCCTGGAGGGCGGTCAGGGCTGCGGCCCGGACTTTCGGCTTGTCGTGGGCGAGCTGATCGAAGAGGGCGCGTGCGGCGAAGGCGTCGCGGTTGTAGCTCAGCGCCTCGATGACGGCGAGTCGCACGTTAAGGCTGGGCTCGCGCGCCAGGAGCCCCGCGAGGCGTCGCGTCTCGCGGGGGTAATTGATGAGGCCGATGGAGCGCGCCGCCTCCGCCCGCAAGCGGTCGGGCACCTCCAAGTTGGTATACAGGTTAAGTAGGTAGGTGGCGGACGCGTTCCTATCGAGGAGGCCGAGGGCCCGGATGGCTGCTTCCCAGACGTCGTGGTTCTGCTCGGTCGAGAGCCCTTTGATGATATCGGTCGAGTCGGCTTTGTCGCCGAAGAGGCCGATCGCTTCGGCGGCGAGCTGCCGGAGGCGCCAGTCAACACCCCCGGCGTAAAGTTTGCTGGCCGCTTTTGTGACGCGTTCGGCGACCTTATCGTTCTTTGGCGGAGAGGAACGGTAGTGGCGATCGAGCCGGGTGCGGACGATGATGCCGTCAAGGGTCGGGATCGTGCCAAGATAGCTGCGCCTGACTTCGCTTGTGAGCCGGCGGCGGATCGCGTCCTGCACGTTGACGTCGCCGACCCGGTAATAGGCCGAAAGAAGCCGGACGAGGGCGCGGATCTCGGCCAGCCTGACGTCGGCGTGGGTGTCTTCCCTTTCGAGGTCGCTGCTGAACTCGTCGGTGAGCTCGTTGATGATCCAGCGGTGGTCGTCGTAGGCGCTCTCGTCACGACTCAAGCGCCGCTCGCCGAGCAGGAAGATCGGGTAGACGCATTGGGCCAATTGCTCGACGATCGCGACGCGAACGGTCGGTTCTTCTTCGTCGAGAAGGCGGGCCAGCATCTTCTTGGTGGTCTCCACGGCGATCTCGTTGCGCGGGCTCTTGGCCGGACTCGCGCTGAGGTCCCGGAAATCCCGGGCGAGCACGATCGGATACGTCAGACGGCGAATGCCCTCGTAGCAGGCGATCCGCACCTCGGCGACCTCGTCGCGCCTGGCGCGATCGTAGAGGATGTCGAGGTCCCGTTCGCTGCCGTAGATGCCGAGGCTGCGCGCGGCCCGGGCACGAACGCGCGGGTCGCGGTCGTTCTTGAGGCGTTTCTTGATCTCGATAATCGTCGCGCGAGTCACCTTTCCGTAGTCGCGCCAGCGGGTGTCCTCGAGCCGGGGATCGTTCAAATCGGCCAAAAGACGCTCGAGCCCCAACTGGGCGGCCATTCGCACCCGGGCGCTCGTGTCCACCTGCGAGGCGACGAAGAGCGGCGTCAATGCGGCCTCGTTTCGGATCTCGCCCAGAAGGGCCGCCGCCTCCATCCGCAGGGCCTCGGCAGGCGAGATCTTGAGCGCGTCAATGAGGAAGGGGACTGCCTTGTCGCCTTTCGCGAGGAGCGCTTGGCGAGCGGCCTTGACATTGCCTTCCTTGCTTGATGCGAGGGTGTTGACCAGCTTGAGGATCTGGTTGCGCTCGTTCGGATGAAGCTCCGCGGCATGAGCAAGCAACGGCACCATAAACACGAGGAGCACGAGACTGAGTATGCGCGCCATAGTTCCCTCTCCCTTGGGCCCAGGTTTTCCCGTTGCATTGGACAGCCCGAGCGGTCGAGTTATTCACGGGCCCGCACGTTTTTTCTTCCGACAACCTATCGAACGCTATTGTTCCCGAACGCCGATGGCCTTGCCGGGGCCGAGCTCATCGGTCCACGTGGCGGTGAAGCTCGTGGCATCGGGTGAGAACTGAAAAAGCGTGTGCGCCGTCAGGCCGCTCTCGTTGGTGAGGTCGGCCTTGAGCGTGTCCTGTTCGATCGAGCCGTAGCCGATGGAGCGCGAGTTCGTGGAGATCGAGCGCGACTCGACCCGAATTTTGCGGTGTTCGCGCGAGATCGCGAGGGTGCCGAGGTTGAATTCGTTCTCGACCCAAAAGTACCGGCCAAGGATGGCCCGTTCCTTCAAGGTAGGTTTTTCGCCGGCGGCGACAACGGGGCGTTTGGCGCCCGGAAACCGGCCGAGGCGTGCCAGCACAATCACCGCGACGGCAGCCGCAGCACCGATCACGGCGACGAGCCACGGGAGCACCGGCGGCCGGCCGCGATCGTTCAGGGCCGACTCGAGCTCGTGCACGCGGGCGCGGTACCGCTCGGACGACAGCAGCGCCTGGGCGGCCTTGGTGCGCATCGCCTTGAGCTCAGCGTCCGGGTCTTCCGGGGCGACGAGGCCGGTCTCGGCGCTCTCGCCGACGGCGTCCTTCTCGGCCTGAGTGATCCATTTCTCGACGCGCGCCTTGAGCTTCTCGTCTTGGCTCCGCTTGAGGAATTCCCGGTAGAACTCGATGGCCTTGAGCTTGTCCCCGAGGTAGTCGTCATACAGCTCGCCGAGGTACAGGTGGATTTGCGGGTCGCTCGTGTTGAACTGGAGCGCCTTCTCGAACGCCATCAGCGCGCGATGGTAGTTGCCGCGGGTATAGGCCTCGACGCCGCGCTGCACGTGGAGGCCGTACCGGGCGTTGTCTTTCTGGCGCGTGTCGCCGCAGCCCGGCAAAAGGCACAGAAGAATCATGAGCGGCGCAAGCCGATGTGAGACGCGTTGCATCATTGCGAGTCGCCGAAGGGGATGATGAGTTCCTGGCCCACCTTGATCTCGTCCGGGTTGGGGATCGTGCTGCGGTTGGCCTCGTAGATCTCTCGCCACCGGTCCTTGGTTTTGTAGTACTTGAGGGCGATGAGCATGAGGGTCTCGCCCGGCTGCACGACGTGCGTGACGGTCTTGGCGGGCTGGGCGCCCTCGAGCTGCGCAACCCGTTTCTGGAGTGCGTCGACCTGCCGGGCATAGTCCACGTTCTTCTGCTGGGCGACCTTGAGGGCCGCGCGCGCCTCGTCGAGTTCTTTGGAGAGCGACCGCCGCCCATCACGCGTGCGCTCGCTTTCAAGGTTCTTGTTGTGCGCCTCGAGGGTGGCGACGCGTTCGTTGAGCTGGGCAATTTCGTTCGAGGACGTTTCGTTGAGCGCTTGGTGCTTGGCCTTGAGCTTGGTGAGCGCGTCTTTGAGCGCGGCGAGCGCCTGGGCCTCGGCCTGGACCTGCTTTTTCAGGTCGTCACGTTCCTTCGTGAGGCGGGCGAGCGCCGCCTCGCTCGCGTCAAGCTTCTCCTCGAGGTTCTTGAGTTCGAGAATCTTTTGGGCGAACTCTTCGTTCGTTCGGGTGGCGTCGCGAAGCTTGCGGCGCGTGGCCTCGAGCTCTTCGGCGAGCGTCGCGTGTGCCGCCTCCCCCTCCCCTGCCTGCTCCGGCGGAGAGCCGAGCTCGCCGGCCCACGACGGTCTCTCATCGAGCTTCTTGCGCCAGGCCTCGACCCGCTCCCGCTTCGCCTTGTTCGTTTCCCGTTCGAGGTACTGCTCGTAATACTGCTTGGCCTTGTCGGGATCCTTCTCGAGGTTCTCGTAGATCAGGGCCAGCTTCAAGTACGGCGCCGGGTTCTTCGGATTGAGCTCGGTTTCCTTCTCGAACGCGATGACGGCCTTGCGTATCTGCCCCTTGCTGATGGCGTCCTCACCCTCGCTCATGTACTTGGAGTCTTTGACCCGGGGCCTCTTCCCACAGCCGGGGACCGCGACGAGAGCGCCGGCGACAAGCAGGCCGACCATTGGAAAGAAAAGTAAGTGTGGCACAACGATTTTCACGACGGATTCCCTCTCTGACACTCGATGGGGAAGCTATCAAAGAAAAGGCAAAAACGGCAACAGTTTTCCCTTGACGTTCGCTCGATTTTCGCCTATTCAAGGCACTGGGAAGTGCGAACGCTTTTGTGCTTAACGGGCGAGGGAGCGGAGCCATGTACCTCACGAAGCGCCAGAAAGAGATTCTCGATTTTTTGAAGGCCTACATCGAGATACATAACTACGCGCCAAGCATTGACGAGATTCGTGAACACTTCAGGCTCGGCTCACTGGCGACGGTCCACAAGCATCTGCGGATGCTCGAGCGGAAACGGGTCATCCGCCGCGAGCCGAACCAAAGCCGCTCCGTCGAACTCGTGCCGACGACGGAATTCAACCGGGCCCGGATCGTTGACGTGCCGCTCGTCGGGACGATCGCCGCGGGCGAGCCGATCGAGGCGATCCCGGACGAGGAACGGATCGGGCTGCCCGAGGAGCTGCTGGGACCGGGCCGCACCTACGTGCTCAAAGTACGCGGAAACTCGATGATCGGCGAGCAGATCCGCGACGGGGACTTCGTCATCATCGAGGAGCGTCAGACCGCCGAGAACGGGCAGACCGTGGTCGCGCTGCTCGACGGGACGGACGTGACGCTCAAGAAGTATTTCGACGAGGGCGAGCGCATCCGACTCCAGCCGGCCAGCCCGGACATGGAGCCGATCACCGTCAACAAGAATGAGGACCGGCTGCAGATCCAGGGGATCGTCATCGGCATCCTGCGCAAGTATTGAACGGCGGCCGGGCGAAAATTCTGCTTTCCCGGCGGGCCGAGGATTGGTAGCATGCGGCCTCAACGGAACCGCGGCCGAGGTCGCGGGCAAGTCAAAACAACGGTTTCCGCGGAGGTCAAAAGGCATGGCTATCACGCGCGTATGGATCGAGGACGGGTGCACGGCATGCGGGTTGTGCTCGGACAGTTGCCCCGACGTGTTCGAGCTCGACGAGGATGCCGACACGGCGAAGGTGATCAAGGGCGCCGACTTGGAGGCGAACGAGGACGCGATCAAAGAGGCTGCCGAGGATTGCCCCGAGACGGTGATCAAGTACGAGGAGTCGTAGGCTTTTCTTTTCGAGCGTTGTGACTTTCCAAGGCGGCCTGAGGGGGATCGGGCCGCCTTTTTTGCCCGTGCCTGCCTGCAGCAGGCAAGCCTAAGGCGAGGAGGAGGCAAACGTGGGTGAGAATCTGACACGCAAGATCATTGAACGGCATCTGGTCTCCGGCGAGATGAAACCGGGCGAGCCGATCGCCATCCGGATTGACCAGACGCTGACGCAGGACGCCACGGGGACGATGGCCTACTTGCAGTTCGAGAGCATGGGCATCCCACGGGTGCGGACCGAGCTTTCCGTCAGCTACGTGGACCACAACATGCTCCAGACGGGCACGGAAAACGCCGACGACCACCGCTACCTTCAATCCATCGCGGCCAAGTACGGCATCCTCTTCTCGCGGCCCGGCAACGGCATCTGCCATCAGGTGCACCTCGAGCGGTTCGGCGTGCCGGGCAAGACGCTGCTCGGCTCGGACAGCCATACGCCGACGTGCGGCGGGCTGGGGATGATCGCGATCGGCGCGGGCGGCCTCGAAGTGGCCGTCGCGATGGGCGGCGGCGCGTTCCACCTGGCGATGCCGAAGGTCATCGGCGTGACACTGACCGGAAAACTGCGGCCCTGGGTGAGCGCAAAAGACGTCATCCTCGAGGTGCTCAGGCGCCTGACGGTCAAGGGCGGCGTCGGCAAGATCGTCGAGTACACGGGCCCGGGCGTCGCGACGTTGAGCGTGCCCGAGCGCGCGACGATTACGAACATGGGCGCCGAGCTCGGCGCGACGACTTCGGTCTTCCCCAGCGACGAGGTGACGCGCGATTACATGCGCGCGCAGCAACGCGACGCGGACTGGACGGCGATCGGGCCGGACGCCGATGCCACATACGACGAAGAACTGACGATTGACCTCGGCGAGCTCGAGCCGTTGATCGCCCAGCCACACAGCCCGGATAACGTCGTGCCGGTGCGCGAGGTGGCCGGGACCGAGTGCGTGCAGGTGTGCGTCGGGAGCTGCACGAACTCGTCGTTCCGCGACCTGATGACCGTGGCGGCGATGCTCAAGGGCAAGACGGTGTACCCGCGCGTGAGCATGACGGTGAGCCCGGGCTCGCGACAGGTCTTCGAGATGGTGGCGCGCGCAGGCGGGCTAGCGGACATGATCGCCGCCGGGGCCCGCATCCTCGAGTCGGGCTGCGGGCCATGCATCGGCATGGGCCAGACGCCGCCGACGGACGGTGTGACACTTCGTTCGTTCAACCGCAATTTCCGCGGGCGGGCCGGCAGCCCCACCGCCCAGACGTACCTGTGCAGTCCGGAGGTGTGCACGGCCTCGGCGCTCAAGGGCGAGATCGCCGACCCGCGTGAGCTGGGCGATGCGCCCGTGATCGAGGCGCCTAAGGTCTATGCCGTGGACGACGGCATGATCGTCCGGCCGAGCGACGATCCGGAAAGCGTCGAGATCATCCGCGGGCCGAACATCAAGCCGTGTCCGACGCGGGAGCCGATCGGCGACGTGGTGAGCGGCGAGGTGCTGCTCAAAGTCGAGGATAACATCACGACCGACCACATCATGCCGGCGGGCGCGAAGATCCTGCCGCTGCGGTCGAACATCCCCGCGATCTCGAACTACGTCTTTACGAACGTGGACCCGACGTTTGCCGAACGCGCGCGCGAGGCCGGCGGCGGCTTCATCGTCGGCGGGCTCAACTACGGCCAAGGCTCGAGCCGCGAGCACGCGGCGCTGGCGCCGATGTCGCTCGGCGTGCAGGGCGTCCTCACGAAGGGCTTTGCGAGGATCCATCGGGCGAACCTGATCAACTTCGGCATCTTGCCGATGGAATTTCTGGCCGAATCGGATTATGCTCGAATCGAGCAGGGCGACCGGATCGAGATCCACGACGTGGTCGCGGCGCTCAAGGCGAACCGGGGCACGCTCACCGTGAAGAACACGACGAAGAACGAGACGCTCGAGGTGCGCGCGGCGCTGACGCGGCGCGAGGCGGACATCATCCTTGCGGGCGGCCTCCTGAACTATACGAAAGGGAACACCTCGTAATGCGCCAGGGAGGCGACGGCATGGCCCAACGCAGCTCCGTCATTACCGTGCTCATGGTGCTGGCGTTTCTCCTGGCGGGATACCTCTTTTACACGAAGGTGATCCGGCAGCCGCCGCAGCACATGATCGAAGTCGTGGTGTGCGGTCATCCGGGATGCTATCACGTGTTCGAGGTGGAAAGCTCACGAGACGTGCCGTACAAGTGCCCGCGCTGCGAAACGAGGAGCGCCTATCTCGCGTATCAATGCCAAAATCCGGGGTGCCGGGCGATCTTCGGCGTCACGCCGGAAACGATGGAGAGCGGCGAGAAAATCGTGTGCCCCGTCTGTGGGGCGCAGGCGGAAGTTCTGCGAACCATCCCGAGGGATGCCGACGCCCTTGCAAAAAAAGGAAGCCCGTAGGCACGGGCAAGGACCAATGAGTTGGAGCGAAACGTGATGAGACCAATGAACGGCGTTTGGACATGGCCTACACGAGTGATCGCGATCGGCGCCTTGGGCGTTGTCATGGCGTTGACGTTCGGCTGCCGCAAGAGCAGCTCGCAGCAAAAGGAGGAGAAGCGTGAGGAGCTCAACGTGCTGGAGGAGAGCGAGCTCAAACGCCAAGAAGCGGTCGCGTCGAACCGGCGGCGCTACGAGGAAGCCAAGCAGCTGATCGCGCAGCGGAAATACGACGAAGCATGGGCCGAGTTCGAGGCGGTGGCGAAGGCCGATCCCGAAATTGCGTTCGAGTTTGAGATGTACAAGAGCGAGAACTTGCCCGAGAGCCTCTTCCGCGTCGCCGACGATCTCTCGAGCCTCAAGAAACGCCAATTTCAGGAAGCGTATCGGACGCTTGCGTTCGTGCGCGACCACATCGAGAAAAAGCGCGCCACGGCGGAAAAGAAAATCGTTTACCTCAAACGCCTCAAGGCGGCGGACGACCGGTACGTGACCGCGCTCAGACTCATCGAGGCCTATGAACGCGTCAAGGGCATGAAGTACCTCGATGAGGTGCGGGATGACTACAAGGACACGCCTTACTACGACCTTGCCGTCAAAAAGCTCCACGAGCTCGAGCTTCACGACGACCGACCGGGACACTAGAACGGCGGCCGCTGCCGTCAGTCTTCATGCGCTTCGCGCTGCGCCTCGATGATGAGCAGCGCTTCGTGGAGCGCGGCGCTTTGAGGATCAATCTCGAGGGCCTTTCGGACACGCTCAGCCGCCGCGTCGTACTTCCCCTTGTTCAGGAGCTTTTCCGCCTCATCCATTAAGCGTTCGCTGTCGCCCCGGTGGATCTCGTCCCAGAGCGCGCGGTAGGCGGCGTTGTCCGGGTCGAGAGCCAGCGCGCGACGCAGGTCCGCGACGGCGGCCGCATAGTCCTCCGCGGCGCGTTCCGCGTCGGCGCGAAGGAAGTAGGCTTCGGCGAAGTCGGGCTCAATGCGGAGCGCCGCAGCGAGGTCGTCGAGCGCCGAGGCGCGTTGGGCCTTCTTTCCCGTGGCAAGCTTTGCCCTGGCCCTGAGAACGTAGGCCGAAGCAAAGGTCGGGTCGAGCGAGAGCGCCTTGTCGAGGGCGGGCATCGCGGATGCCGGATCGCCCGTGTCGAAAAGCTCATGTCGCCCCATCCTGTACCATGCCGCAGCACTCTTCGGATCGAGCTCGGTCGCCTTGACGTAGTCGGCGCGCGCCTTCGCTCGTTCGCTGAGCGCTTCGAGAACGTCGCCCCGGACGAGATACACCGTGGCGTCGTCGGGGGCGAGCCGGACGGCCTCGCGGGCGTCCTTGATGGCCGCGTGCAAGCGCCCCTGACGCAGCCTCACCTTGGCGCGCAACCGCCACGCCAGGGCATAGGCAGCGTCGGCGGCAATGGCGGCGTCGAAGTCATTGACCGCCGTCTCGTACTCTTGCCGTGCAAGGCGCAACTTGCCGCGGGCCGCGAGATACGTCGCGTTCTGGCCGGCAAGCTCAATGGCGCGGTTGATGTCGGCGAGGGCGTCCTCATCCTGGGCACGCGCCACGTACACCCAAAACCGGCAATGGAGCGCCTCGGGGTCGGCGGGACCGGCGCTGACCGCCTCGTTCGCAGCCCGGAGCGCACCGTCGAAGTCGCCAGCCGCCAGGAGCCTGTCGGCCTCGGCAACGGTGGCGGTCACGTCGAGCGCCGAGGCGCCTCGAACGATGCCGAACAGCACGACCCCGACAAGAACGGCTCGCAACGTCGCTTTCATTGCACCTCCTCCTCGGAGCTGGCCGGCTCCTTCGCCTCGTGCCCACCCGTGGCGCTTTCCTGCGCGGTGAGCGCCTCGAGGAGTTTCCTGTACTCATCATTTTCCGGGTCGAGCTTGATTGCGGCATGAATGTCGGCAAGCGCCTTTTCACGATCGTCGAGGCCGGCGTAGAGTTTTGCGCGCTCGAAATAACCTTGGGGGTCATCCGGCTCGGCCTCGATGTAGGCCTTGAAATCCTCGAGGGCGTTCGTGGCGAAAAGCGGCGGCTCGAGCGCCGCGTACGCCTGGCCCCGATGCAGGCGCACGACGGCCGGGCACACAAACACCTCCAGGGCGGCACTGTAGTAAGCAATCGCTTGACGCAGATCCACGTCGTGGAAAAGGAAAAAGTCACCGAGCCCGAGAATCGGTTTCATGTTGCTCGGCTCGAGCGAGGCCGCCGAGACATAGTCCCAGTAAGCGGCTTCGGTCTCGTCGAGCTTGAGGAGCACCTCGGCCCGGAGCAGGCAGTTTGAAGCCGTCTTCTCGTGCTTGAGGAGCCAGTTGCAGTCGTCCCGCGCCTTCTCGTAATCGCCGAGCGACATGTAGATCGCAATCCGTCCCTTGAGCGAGTCGGCCTCGAAGCCTCTTTTGAGATCGAGGGCCTTCGTGTACCACTCGATTCCCTTTTCGGCCTCGCCGAGGTGCTCGTAGATCAGGCCCTTCGTGTAGGCGAAGCGGTACTGCTCCGGCTCGAGCGCGATGGCGCGGTCAATATCGGCCATCGCCTTGTCGAATTCTCGACGGACAATGAAGATCCGTGCACGATAGTTGAGCGCCCCGGTATGGCCTGTGTCGGCCGCAAGCACCCGGTTCAGCCGCTCCATGGCCGTGTCCCACTCACTCGCTTTGAACGCATCCACGCCCTCGATGAAGAGAACATCGAGCGTCTTGTCCCCCGCCTCAGCGCCGAACGCGGAAGAAGCCGAAACGAACATGACGAGAAGAAGCCAGACGGTTTTCATCGTCTCCCCCATCCATTAGCCCGGATTTCTCACAAGCCTAACGCGGCTTGCTCGAAATCCGCTCCCGCCGCAATATCTTGCGGCGGGAGCTTCGACGCGGTGCGTCGGCACCTTGCTCAGGGTTAACCCTGAGCGAGAGCGACCTTCGGTCGCTGGAGTCGAAGCCCGAAGGGCGCATTTCGAACACCCCGTGTGAGAAATGCGGGTTAAGACCGTCACGCATGCAAGTATAATGCGGATGGGTGGTCGGCGCAATCATTGGCCTACGGGTCAAGCGGGCAGTCAGTGGCCGGCGGCTAGTGGCGCTGGAGCGCGCCTTGGTCGTCTATGGAAAACGTCTTGTCTTCGAGGGCGGGATCGAGGCCGCGGAGCACCCGGTTGGCATGTTCGTATTTCGGCCAGGCACGATCGAGAATGTTCTTGCCTATCTGGTGCCGATCACGCATGAGCGATTTGTTGGTGGAGCGAAAAGAGAGGTACGCGTACGCGTTGTTGAGTTCCGCCTTGGCCTCGTTGAGCAGCGCGAGTGCCTGAGCTTTGTCACGCTCCTTCTTGGCGGCAATGCCGTACGAGCCGGAGAGGCCGATGGTCAGCGCGGGATTGTTCGGATCGCTGCTCGTGATCCTCAGCTCGCCGGCGTTCTCGCCGAGCCTGGCCGGGACGAAGAGCACCTCGACGCTCAAGGCACCTTCGGGGTTGATGGTGACCCCGGCAAACGGCTTGGCAAGGCCGAAGCCCTGACCGCGCACGGCGATGCCGGTGACCTGTAAGGGCGAGGTCCCAATGTTGCGAAGCGTGAGCGGCAGGCGGGCCCCGGCCCTGGTCTCGACCTCGCCGAACGCAAGCGAAGGCGGCGAGAGCTCAAGCCGCGGCAGCAGCGCTTCGCCGCGCACGGGGACGGTAAGATCCGGCGTTGACTGGCCCCGAAGGCGCACCTGCATCTCGCCGGTGCTCGTGCCACCGAGGTACGGTTCATAGATGACCGTCAATTCGAGCTCCTCCCGCGACCCAAGCACGACGTTGTTGCAGTTGCTCTCGAGGTGAAAGCTGCCGTTGGTGAAATCGATGTACTGGATATCAACCTCGCGGCGGGTGCGGTTCCTGATCGTGATTTTCCGGGAGATTGGCATGCCGCCTTCCGCTTGGCCGAAGTCGAGCTCGCCCGGCTCGGGCGCCAGGAGGCGCGACCTTCCACCGATACGGATGTGGAACGGATGTTTCGCCAGGTAATAGATAAGAAAACCCAGGTTGGTGGCAATGATAAGGGACGCAAGAATCTTGACGAGAAGCAGAATCCGGCGACGCTTGAGCTCCGCGACCTTCCGAGCCTGTGCTTTCTCGTCCATAAGAGGGTTAGACCTCTCTCGGCGCGCTGGTGTTCCCTTCGGCTTGTGACCCACGAGGAAACCGACTACTTCTCGGCGGCCATGTCGTCCAGAAAACGCTGGATGTGGCCGACGAGCTCGGGGCCGATGGGCTCGCGGATCTGCTCGAGCGTGTCGCGGTTGCGCAAGGTGACGGTGTTGTCCTCGAGCGTGTCGTGGTCAATGGTGACGCAGCACGGGGTGCCGATCTCGTCCTGGCGGCGGTAGCGGCGGCCGATGTTGCCCAATTCATCGTAGAAGACCGTGTAGTGCGACTTGAGGAGCTGCTGGACCTCGCGCGCCTTCTCCGGCAAACCATCCTTGCGCATGAGCGGGAAGATGCCGACCTTGATCGGCGCGACGACGGGGCTCAAACGCAAGACGGTGCGCTCGGGGTCGCTCTCCTCGGCGTAGGCGTCGCACAAGACGACGAGGAGGGTGCGGTCGCAGCCGGCGGAGGTCTCGACGACGTGCGGGACGTAGGTCTCGCCGGTCAGGTCGTCGCGATAGACGACCTTCTTGCCGCTGTACTCGGCGTGGCGCCGCAAATCGTAGTCGCCGCGGTCATGAATGCCCTCGAGCTCCTTCCAGCCGAACGGATACTCGTACTCAATGTCGCAGGCCCACGCGGCGTAGTGCGCAAGCTCCTCGGCCTCGTGCTGGCGGAAGCGAAGCTTTTCGGCGCGAACGCCGATGGAGCGATACCACTTGAACCGCTCGTCGCGCCAGTACTCGAGCCACTCCTGCTTCTTTGCCGCGTCGGGCGAGACGAAGAACTCCATCTCCATCTGCTCGAACTCGCGGCTGCGGAAGGTGAAGTTGCGCGGCGTGACCTCGTTGCGAAAGGCCTTGCCGATCTGGGCGATGCCGAACGGGATGCGCTGACGCGAGTCGTTCAACACGTTGAGGAACTGATAAAACAAGGCCTGGCACGTTTCGGGGCGGAGATAGGCGTCGGTCTGGCTTTTCTCGACGGCGCCGACGCGGGTGCTCATCATGAGGTTGAACTGACGCGGCTCGGTGAGCGTGCCGGGCTTTTTGGAGTCGGGGCTAACGATGCGCGGGTACAGCTCCAGGGGAACGTGCGTCAGCGGCTCGACGGTGCAGTCGTCAGGAGTGAATGCGCCCTTGGTCATCTTGGCGGTTTTCTTGGCGATGGCCTCGGGGTCGCCCTCGACGAAGGCGAACAAGAACTTTTCGCCGTCGTCGTTCTTCGGCATATAGACCATGACTTGGTCGGCGCGGTAGCGGGCTTTCGACTCGCGGCAGTCCACCATGGGGTCGTGGAAACCCTCGACGTGGCCGCTGGCCTCCCAGACGCGCGGGTGCGCGATGATCGAAGCGTCCATGCCGACGACGTCCTCGCGCTCCTGGACCATGTTCTTCCACCAGGCGGCCTTGATGTTGTTCTTGAGCTCGACGCCCATGGGGCCGTAGTCCCAAAAGCCCTGGAAGCCGCCGTAGAGCTCGCTCGAGGGGTAGATGATGCCGCGCCGCTTGCAGAGCGAGGCGAGCTTGTCCATCACGTCGGATACCACCAGGCCGTTCTCCCTTAACTAATTGTCGCACAGGCCGAACAACGCGGCCCGGACTGTAGCACGCGCGGCATGAGGATATCAACCGCCGAAGGCATGGAGCACATAGGACAGATAGGACGTATAGGACGCATGGGACAAAGAGCTTCCGTGCTCTTCGTGTTCTCTGCGGTTAGTTCCTTGAGGTAGGGATCGGAGGACACGAAGA
>Ga0180432_10005297_pt1 | contig 17242 bp, 11 predicted proteins | sample SS_ome_10_FD_132414 | JGI IMG/M metagenome (GOLD analysis project Ga0180432, IMG submission 132414) | Hypersaline lake sediment archaeal communities from the Salton Sea, California, USA - SS_1_MS_2 metaG | ecosystem: Environmental > Aquatic > Non-marine Saline and Alkaline > Hypersaline >...
CAATCCGCATCGCGGCCTGCCCCGGCGACCCGCTAAGTGGTTGCCGCGGCGGAACGTCCCCGCTCGATCAGGCGGCGGACCGTATCCGACGGCCGGGCCCCGACGTTGAGCCAGTACTCGATCCTGTCCATCTTCAGGGCGAGCTGCTTGTCCGCTTCCGGGTCCAGCGGATTGTAGTAGCCGAGTTCCTCGATCACGCGCCCGTCCCGCCTGCAGCGTGCGTCCATGGCAGCGACCCGATAGAAAGGCCGGTGTCGTCGCCCCATCCGCTTTAGTCTCAGCCTGACGGCCACAGCATCCTCCGCCCGATAGCCAAGGGATTCCTCCCTCCCGCACCACTGTTCGCAAGCGGTCCGGGACCGAATCAGGCCAGTATAGCGTCCCTCGCCAACACGGCAAGCGCCGCCGCCGGAAGTGGCCCGATCTCTTTCCCGTCGTCCCCCGCCAAAGCCGGGCGCAAAAAGAAAGCACCGTGCGCCCGAAGGCGTCGACGGTGCTTTCCGGAGGGGAAAGAAGCCGGGAACGTCAACTTTTCGCTTCCGCCCGTATGCCGGGCGGGCCCCTCGATGATTCGCTTGATGGTTCCCGCCGCGGTCGACTGGCGGTCGGGGCCATCACTATCTATCTATCGGCCGAACCTTGTCTCCCCCTTACTTATCTACCACAATTCTAGGCCCTGGTCCGAAAAAATCTCTGGGTAAAACGCCGCAATCTCGCTGAAAATCTACACGTTTCCGTCGTGAATTAACAGTGAGCATAACCACAAGCCTCGCAGCTAACGCATCCCTCAACAAATCGCAGTGGTGATTGACATTCCGGGCACCGCACCTTGTAGCGTTCGTTCTGCGAGGCGCGCCCGCCCGCGGCTCCGTCTGCCGCGGGCGGCGCGCTCGGCCCACCGTGGCGCACCGTATCCTGAGCCCCCCCGTTGCTCTTGCTGTTGCCGTTGCCGTTGCCGCCCCCGTTCGTCTTGCCGTTTCCGTTGCCGTTGCCGTTGCCGTTGCCGTTGCCGTTGGCGGCCCGATCGCTGTCCCCCGCATATCGCCGGGTATACACTTCCTTGTCCAGATCGGCGAGGTCGAAGTCCCCCAGCAGCAAACGCTTGACGCCGAAGCGAGCCTTGGCCCGCTCGTACTTCTGCAGAGCCCGGGCCAGTCCATCGCCCAGGCTCATGATCTTGCCTTCCTTGGTCGAGACCTGCAGGCTGGAGCCGATGCCCTTGAGCTGCCGCACCACATGGTGCAGCCCGCCTCCGGCCCGCAGCCAGAGGCTGACCATGCGGCAGATGGCCTCCAGATCGCTGTTGGCCAGATCGCCGCCCTTGCCGAGCTGGGCGAACACCTCCAGCTCCCGCTCGGTACGGGGGTCCACGGTGATCTGAATGTGCATGTTGCCGAACGGCGTCATCTGGCGGGTCCGAACGGCGCTGGAGATCTCGGCCAGCTCGACCGGCTCCAGCGGCCGGGGGGCCTCCGGCTCCTGCTTCGGGGCCTCCTTGCCGCCCGGTTTGCGGGCCATGGGCTGGCCTTCCCGGCAGCCGTCCCGGTAGACGGTGACCCCCTTGCAGCCCGTCTCGAAGGTCAGCTCGTAGATCCGGGCCACGTCCGCAGCGGTCGCTGACGACGGGAAGTTGATGGTCTTGGAAATTGACGAGTCACAGTGTTTCTGGAAAGCCGCCTGAATCCGCACGTGCCACTCAGGGGAGACATCGTGAGCGCAGACGAACAGCCGCCGCAGATCCTCGGGAACGCCCGGGCAGTTGGCCAGGGTGGCGTCCGCGGCCACCCGCTCGATCAGCCCCTCGCTGAGAATCCCCCGCTGCCGGGCCACCCGCTCGAAGATGGGGTTCATCTCCACCATCGGGGACGTGCCGCGGTCCTGCCCCTTGAGCACGTGCCGGAAGAAGACCAGGCTGTACAGCGGCTCGATGCCGCAGGAACAGCCAGCGATGATGCTGATGGTTCCGGTGGGAGCCACCGTGGTGCAGCAGGCGTTGCGCATCTTGCGGCCGTGCACCCGGTCCCAGACGCTGCCGGCCCAGTTGCGGAAACACCCCCGCTCCTCGGCGAGCCGCTCGCTGGCCGCGTGGGCCTCGGTCTGGATGAACTCCATGAACCGCTCGCCCCAGCGTACACCCTCCTCGCTGTTGTAGGGCACGCCCAGGGCGTACAGGGCGTCGGCGAAGCCCATCACGCCCAGCCCGATCTTGCGGTTCGCCCGGCACATCTCCTCGATCTCCCCGAGGGGATAGCGGTTCACGTCGATCACGTTGTCCAGGAAGCGCACCGCCTCGCCGATGGTCTCCCGCAGGGCCTCCCAGTCGACGTCCGCCTCCGGAGTGCACGCCCGGCGGACGAACTGGTTCAGGTTCAGGCTGCCCAGGTTGCAGGCCTCGTAGGGCAGCAGGGGCTGCTCGCCGCAGGGGTTGGTGGCCTCGATGCGGCCCACTTGGGGGGTGGGGTTGGTCTGGTTGATGCGGTCGATGAACACCACCCCCGGCTCTCCGGTCTGCCAGGCGTGGTCGATGATGATCTTCCAGATGTCGCCCCTGGTGTAGACGGGCCGGTCGGCCGGCGGCTCCTGTTCCCCGTCCAGGGGGATCAGCGAGCGGATGTCGTAGGACCACACCTCGACGTCCCGCGGAATGAGGAAGCGGGCCCCGTTCCGCGGATTGACCACCACGTGCGGCGAGGAGGCGTCGGCCTGGAGACCCTCCATCCACTCGTCGGGCACCTTCACCGAGATGTTGTAGTTGGTGAACTGGTTGAGGTCCTGCTTGGCGTGCAGGAATTTGAGGATGTCGGGGTGATGAATGTACATCATCCCCATGTTGGCCCCGCGGCGGAAGGCCCCCTGCTGGATGGCGTTGGTGGCCTCGCTGAAGGCCCGCCAGAAACTGATCGGGCCGCTGGTGGTGCCCCCGGACGAGGCGATGTAATCGCCGGTGGGGCGGAGTTCGTCGAAGGCGAAGCCGGTTCCGCCGCCGGCTTTCTGGATCAGGGCGGTGTGCTTGATGGCGTCGAAGATCTCGTTGATGCTGTCGCCCACCGGCAGCACGAAGCAGGCGCTGAGCATGCCCATCTCCCGCCCCGCGTTCATGAGCGTGGGGCTGTTGGGCATGAAGCGGCACGAGGCGATCAACGAGTAGAACCGCGCCTCCCACTCGCTGCGGTTGTCCGCATCGCGATCGTAGAGCAACTCGCCGTCGGCGACGGCCTCGGCCACCCGGCGGAACAGGTCCGCGGGTGATTCCAGAAGTTGCCCGTGCTCGTCCTTCTTGAGATAGCGAGCCTGCAACACGCGCCGGGCGTTGTCGCTCAACTCGATCTGCTGCGCCGGGGCATCGTCCGTGACGCCCACTGCCCGATCCGTCAACACTTGCGACCTCCTCCGCTCGCCTCCACCGGCGTTGTCCTGCGTGTGGACCTCTAGGTTCGGGCGGCTGGCCGTCCCGGGCCCGCCCTCCCTGGCCGCCGTGAGAGCGCCCCACGGTTTGCCCGGGGCAGCGCCGCCAACCTCAAAACCTGGTCAAGCCGCACACGAAAGCAGCTCTCGCAACCTGAGCTATTCCAAACCCTTATGTACCAGATATAGTCGGCAATATGTTTCATACCCCAACATATAGGCACGGTCAAACGAAAACGGGCGGCAATTTCCGCCCGCTCCGGCAACCCCCGACCGAGAAGAAGCTTAGACCGATAAAAAAACCTGCCCCACAAGTTGTGATCCAGCCTGTTAAATCTCAAGATGTTGGGCCCCGGCCGCCCGGGCGGCACGCTCGTGGCCTCAGCGCCCGGCGGGCGGGACGCGCAGGCAGTGGCCTGGACCTCACGGATTGTGTACCATCCCGCTGCCATGGACCTGAAACCAGGATCACGCCACCTCGTGTTGCTCGCCGTCGTGGGCGGGAGCGTCCTGGCCGCCCACGCGGCGTTTGCTCAGCAGGCGTCGGCAGCCCGGACAGACCCGCCTCCCGCCACCACCCGGCCACAATCGCAGCCGGCAGCCGGCGCCGCTGAGGGGGCGGAGACCCCCGCGCCGGACAAACCGCCGCCCCGGGTACTGGATCTGAGCAGCCCCCGGGCAACCATGCGAGAGTTCCTGCTGGCGGTTCAGGACGCCCGCGGCGAGCATCCGGAGCGCATCCGAGACGCGGTGCAGTGCCTGGACACCTCCGAACTGGAAGGTGAGCCCGCCGAACGCCTGGAGCGGGCCCAGCCCCTGGCGCAGCGGCTGTTCGACGTGATCGATCGGGCCAAGGTCACGCTGGACGACATCCCCGAGGAACCGGCCGGGGTGTCGTTCCTCTTCTACCCCCGCGAGCCCGACGGCGGCCCCGAAATCCGCATCGCCGCCGACTTCGAGACCGACCGGTGGCGGTTTACCGCCCGCACCCTCGAGTCCGTACCCGCCCTGGAGAAGGCCATTCTGGAGGCGAGCGAGCCGCAGAAACCCGCCGCCTCCGACGTCCTCTCCGCCCGGCGCAACGCCCGGGCCACCATGGCGACCTTCCTCGAAGCCATGAACGCCAAGCCGCCGGACCTGGCGAGGGCGGTTCAATGCCTCGACGCCACGGGGCGCGACGCGGAGGCCTGGAAGGTGCAGAGCGGTCTGCTGGCCGAGAAACTCAAGTTCACCATGGACCGCATCAAGGTGGCCGTCCTTCCCGAAATCCCCGAAGACCCCGTCGGCCCGCCGTACACCTGGTACACCAGCGAGACGGGCAACATCGTCCTCCACCGCATCGAAGACGGCGCGTTCAAGGGCGAATGGCGCTTCACACCCAGCACCCTCAAGACGCTGGACGCGTTGTACGAGGAGCTGGAGGATCAGCAGGTGGTCGACGAGCTGCGGGCTGCGGGCGTCGAGCAGCAGCTCTCCTTCCGGCTGCGGCTCCAGCGGTCGATGCCCGAGCCTCTCCGTCAGGTCTACCTGGGTCTGAAGGGCTGGCAGTGGCTGGCGCTGATCGGCCTGCTGCTGGGCGGGTGGGTGATCAAGTGGGTGGCCACGGCCGTGGGGACGGCCATCGTCTCTCTCTGGTTCCGCCGGCACAACATCGACGTCGACCGCGCCCGCCGACGGCAGGCCCTGCGCTCCCTCGGCGCCGTCCTCATGGTCCTGCTCTGGTACCTGGCCATCCGGGAGCTGGACCTTCCGGAGGGCTGGCTCAAGGTTCTTCTGCCAACCCTCTGGTTCGTCCTGGCCGTCGCGACCGCCTGGCTGGCCTACCGCGTGGTCGATGCCTCCACCGGCTACGTCCTGGCCAACCGGGACGTCCAACTCACCGACATCGACGACCTGCTCCTGCCCATGGTCCGCCGGATCGTGCGGGTCGTCGCCGTCGTGGTCCTGCTGCTGATCGTGCTGGACTGGATGGGCTGGTCCCCCAAGACCGTCCTGGGGGCCCTGGGGATCGGCGGTATCGCCATCGCCTTTGCGGCCAAGGACACGCTGGGCAACTTCTTCGGCTCGCTGGCCGTCCTGTTCGACCGCCCCTTCAGCATCGGCGACTGGATCGCCATGGGCAACGTCGACGGGACCGTCGAGCACGTCGGCTTCCGCTCCACCCGCGTGCGGACCTTCTACAACTCGGTGGTCACCATCCCCAACTCCGAGGTTTCCAACTCCATCGTCGACAACTACGGCAAGCGCCGCTTCCGGCGGATCAAGGTGATGCTCTCGGTCACCTATGCCACGCCGCCCGACAGGATCGACGCCTTCTGCGAGGGCATCCGCGAACTGATCCGGCTGCACCCCTACACGCGGAAGGATTACTACCACGTCTACTTCAACCAGTTCGCCGACTCCTCGCTCGATATCCTGCTCTACTGCTTCGTGGAGACACCCGACTGGGCCACGGAGCTCCGGGAGCGGCACCGTCTGTTCGTGGACATCCTCCGCCTGGCGGATTCGCTCGGGGTGGAGTTCGCCTTCCCCACGCGGACGCTGTGGTTGGAGCGTCCCCCGGCCGGTGGCCCGGCCGAGGCGGCGGGCGTCGCGGAGGGGGCGGAGGCCCCCGAGGGCTGGGGGCTGAAGCAGGCCGCCCGCGTCTTCGAGGACGCCTACGGGCCCAAGCCGGCCCATCGCGGCCCGGTGGTCATCGACACAAGACCCAGGAGCCGGGAGAAGGACGGCAGGACGAGCGCTCCTTGAGCCGCCGGGGCCCGGTCGCCACCAGGGAATCGCCCCCCCAGGCCGGGCTTAGTGGACGAGGGTCTTGAGGTACACGCAGCGCGAGCGGTCCACGGCGGGGCCGTTGATGGGCAGGCCCGGGAAATCGCGCCCCAGCGCCTCGAACAACGCCCGAACCACGGAAGCGTCCTGGGATCCGGAAAGCCCGGGGCGCGGGTCGGCTGCCCGGTCGAAGCGTCGATACCACGAATCGTCCGGCTGAGCGGCCGCCGCCAGGAAGGTCAGCGGGTGGGTGGCGAGCACGACCCGCCCGGTGGTCCGGTCCACGGCCACCGCGTGCAGGGCGCACTCATCGTCCACCCCGGCCAGGTCGAAGGCCAGAACGTCCCCCGGTCGCAACCGCAAGGAGGCCCGGTGGAGCGGCCCTTCCACCGGCCACCAGACCCCCGGTGTGGCCGGCTGTCTTGCGACCACCTCTCCGTTGAGCAGCAGGCGGCGGAAGTGCCCGCGGGCCCGGTAGAACAGTGTGACCTCCCGGCCATCAGCCCAGAAGCCGCCTCCCTGGCCGGTCAGGATCGAGGTCCGCTCCGCCGCCAGATCGATCAAGCCGCGCAGCTCGAGTTCATCAACCTCGACCCGGTTGTTGATGGAACCCGCCAGGGACGCCATCACGGTGGGACTCAGGTCCGCACGCCGGACCCGACCCGTCATGCGCTTCACCCCGCCGTCGACCGTCACCGCGGCCTGCAGGGCGCCGTCGGCAAGTTGCAGCCGCCCGGTCTGGAAGCCGGGCGGGAAGCGCAGGTCGTAGACGGTCGCCAGCGGCTGATCCCTGCTGGACAGCTCCACCCAGTCCGTTACCGAGTGCCGGTCCATCCTCCCGAAGTGGAGACGCCCGACGGCCCGCGTGCCGTCGTAGCGCTCACTCAACGGATCCAGCAGCGAGACCTCGAGCACGTGGCTGGACCGGTAACGACCCTCCACCACGCAGGAGGAAGAGCCGAGAGGAAGCAGGCAGACAATCTGCGACACCCCCACGCCCGAACCGTGAAGGAATCCCTCACGGATCTCCCAGTCGTTGCGCACCACGGCAAAGCCGGCCAGGTCGCCGGGCGTGTCAAAGCGGAACGTGGCAGTGGCCGGAACGGTGGTCCCCTCCGCCGCCAGCGGTCCGATCCGGACCGCCGGTCCGAACAGCTCCTGCAACCGTTCCAGCCGCTGAGCAGGGGACAGTCCGGGCTGCCCGACCGCCCCGGACGCTTCCTGGCCGGCGAGCATCGCCGCAACCGCCCAGCCCCCCACAACCAACGCCGCCCGTCCTGCCCCGAACCGGGTCACCCTCATGGCCGTCTCCTGTGTTCGCCTCACCTGATCGTGAACCGGACGGATCATACCAGCGCCGCCTCGTGGAGACATGCGGCCGCATCCGCTGTTGTCGGCTTTCGGTGTCTGTGGGGCCGGACCGGTCCCGCTCTCGGCCCGGCGGTCGGCACCTCGGCGACGGCCTCGCCGCGGACCCGAAGGGCGGATGCCGCCGTTCGGACCGGGGCAAACCTCCCGGGCCCTCTCACCGCCGCCCACGCTTGTCGGCCCCCCGTGGCAGGGGTATCGTGGCACCCGGATCCGCAGCCTGGAGACACGCCATGTCGGACGCCGATTCGCTCCACAGACCGGTGAGTCACCGTGCCGAGACCATGCCGCCGTTTCTGGTGATGGAGGTGCTGGAGCGGGCCGCCGCGCTCCAGCGGGCAGGGCGGTCGGTCATTCATCTGGAGGTCGGCGAGCCGGACTTCGATACGCCGCTCGCCGCCCGGGAGGCCGCCGACCGAGCCCTCCGCGACGGCCGTACCCACTACACCCACTCGCTCGGCCATCCCGAACTCCGCGAGGCCATCGCCGCCTGGCACCGGCAGCAGTACGGCTGCCCCGTGTCCCCGGAGCACATCGTCGTGACCCTGGGCAGCTCGGGCGCCATGCTGCTGATCTTCGCCGCCCTGCTGGACCCCGGATCGGAGGTGCTGCTCACCGACCCCCATTATGCCTGTTATCCGAACTTCGTCTCCGCCTTCGAGGGCGTGCCGGTGCGGATTCCGGTGCACGAGGCGGACGGGTTCCAGTTCGACCCGCAGGCGGTTCGCGATCGGATCGGCCCGGCAAGCCGGGCCCTGGTGCTCAACTCGCCGGCCAACCCCACCGGCATGATCACCGGGCCGGGGCGAATGCGGGAGCTGGTCGAGGCCGTCGACGACCGCCTGGTGATCGTCTCGGACGAGATCTACCACGGGCTGACCTACCGGGGCCGGGCCCACTCGATCCGCGAGTTCCACCCCCGGGCGGTGGTGATCAACGGGTTCTCCAAGCTGTTCGCCATGACCGGCTGGCGGCTGGGGTACGCCATCGTTCCCGAGTGGCTGATCCGCCCGGTGCAGAAGCTCCAGCAGAACCTGTTTATCTCGCCGCCGGACTTCTCGCAGTTCGCCGCCCTCGCCGCCCTCCGGGAGGCCGGCGACGACGTGGAGCGGATGCGGTCCTGCTACGACCAGCGGCGGCAACTGGTGCTGCGACGACTGGAGGACATGGGCCTGGACGTGCTGACCGAGCCGGTGGGCGCCTTCTACGTCTTCGTCAACGTGCGCCGTTACACGGACGACGTGCACGCCTTCGCCTTCGAGATCCTCGAACAGGCCGGCGTCGCCCTCACTCCGGGCGTGGACTTCGGTCCCGGCGGCCAGGGGTACCTCCGCATCTCCTACGCCAATTCCCTGGAGAACATCGCGGAGGGCATGGACCGGCTGGCCACCTTCCTCGCCCGGCGTTCGGCGACCGTGGCCGAGGCCTGATCGGGAAGATCGACCCCGCGGCGGTTCACCGCCCCGGTCCGCCCTCAGGGCGCTGCCGGCGTCCGAGAAACGGCGGAATCTTCCACCACCCGCATCCGGCATCCGGCCCCCGCGTATCGTAGGGTTGAAGGGGAGCGCTCCAGCGGGCCTGCCGCCGGCACCGGCGAACAGCGGCCCACGGGGCTCCGGTTCAGCTTCTCGGACGCAACTCGGGGGTTTTGGTGATGAACGGGGTGCAATGGCTCGGCCTGACGCTGCTGACTTTCGCGGTGCTCTTCACCGTCGCCGACCTGGCTGATTCGATCTGGTTCGACCTGACCCGGCGGTTCCGCCGGGCCTGAAGGGCCAAGAGCCGTCCCTCTCCCGGTGACTCGACAGCGCCGCGCTCGGGCGAGTGAACGCCCGGCGCCGGGAGATCGCGCTTCTCCTGGAGCGCCCGGCTCAACGGCCACGGTTCGTGGCCCGCACGACGATGGGGTCAGAGCGGCTCGCTGAGCCCCGCGGGGTAGCGCCGGGCCAGATCCACGTAGACCTCCTTGAAGTGCTTCCACTCGGCCTTGAAGGCCTCGCCGACCTGCTTGTCGAGCAGGCGGGCCGGGGCACCCACGGCGATGCGGTCGCCGGGGATCTCCTGCCGCTGGCGGACCACCGTGCCCTCGCCCACCACCGCCCAGACGCCGACCACCGCCCAGTCGGAGACGATGCTGCCCATGCCCACCAGGGCCCAGTCCTGAATGGTGGCGTTGTGCACGATGGCCCCGTGGCCCAGGGTGACCCAGTCACCGATGGTGGTCTGCTCGTCGGGGCGGGCGTGGATGACGCAGTTGTCCTCCACGCTGGTATGGCTGCCGATGACGATCCGCCCGTAGTCGCCGCGGATGCGGGCCCCCGGCCCGATCCAGCAGCCGCCGCCCACCTGCACGTTACCGAACACGTCGGCGCTGGGGTGCACGTAGGTACCTTCGCCGATCGTGGGGGTCTTGCCTTCAAACGCTCTGATCATGTCTGCTTACCCTGGTGTAAGGTCTCGGAAACGTCGTTGCTGAACAGACGGCCAGGCCGCCGCAGGCCCGAGGTGCCGGCGGGGCCAACGAACCGCACGGTTCAATGCGGGGCACCTGCTGATCAGAACCGTGACCGTAAGGGAGCGGCCTGGCCTTCCTCGTGCCCGGCGGCGGTGCCGGCGAACCGCCCTGCTACCCCCGAAGCCGTCCCACCGCCTCGCTGATCTCGTCGAGGATGGCCGGATCGTCGATGGTGGCCGGCATGCGGTACTCGGCACCGTCGGCGATCCTCTTCATGGTACCGCGGAGGATCTTGCCCGAACGGGTCTTGGGCAGCCGTTCGACCACCAGGGCCCGTTTGAAGGCCGCCACGGGGCCGATCTTGTCGCGGACCATCTGCACCAGCTCCTTGACGATATCCTCCTCCGGCCGGTCCACCCCGGCCTTGAGCACCACGAAGCCGATGGGGATCTCGCCCTTGAGCTGGTCGGCCACGCCCACCACGGCGCACTCGGCGACGTCCTGGTGAGCGGCCAGCACCTCTTCCATGCCGCCGGTCGACAGCCGGTGGCCGGCCACGTTGATGATGTCGTCCGTGCGGGCCATGATGAACACGTAGCCGTCCTCATCCAGGTATCCCGCGTCCGCCGTCATGTAGTGCCCCGGGAACTCCCGCAGGTAGGAATCCACGAAGCCCTGATCGTTGTTCCACAGCGTCGGCAGGCAGCCCGGCGGCAGGGGCAGCTTGACCACGATGCTGCCGATCTTGCCCTTGGGCACCGGCTGGCCCGCCTCGTCCAGCACGTGCAGGTCGTAGCCCGGGGCCGCCCGGGTGGGCGAGCCCGGCTTGACCGGAAGCTGCTCGATGCCCATGCAGTTGGCGGCGATCGACCAGCCGGTCTCGGTCTGCCACCAGTGGTCGATCACCGGGACCTCCAGCTTTCGCCGGGCCCATTCCAGCGTGTCCGGGTCGCAGCGCTCACCGGCCAGGAACAGGGCCCGCAGCGAGGAGCGGTCGTACTTCTGGATGAAAGCCCCCTCGGGGTCCTCGCGCTTGATGGCCCGGAAGGCCGTCGGGGCGGTGAAGAGCACGTTCACCCCGTGGTCGGCGATCACCCGCCAGAAGGCCCCCGGATCGGGGGTGCCCACCGGCTTGCCCTCGTAGAGGATGGTGGTGCAGCCCTGGAGCAGCGGGCCGTAGATGATGTAGGAGTGCCCCACCACCCAGCCGATGTCCGAGGCCGCCCAGTAGACGTCGCCGGCGTCCACATTATAAACCGACTTCATGGTCCACTTCAGGGCGACGGCGTGGCCGCCGTTGTCGCGCACCACGCCCTTGGGCACGCCGGTGGTGCCGGAGGTGTAGAGGATGTAGAGCGGATCGGTGGCCGCCACCGGAACACAGTCCGCCGGCTCGGCCGCCGCCAGGCACTCCGCCCAGTCCAGGTCGCGGCCCGACACCATCGACGCCCGGACCTGGGGACGCTGCAGGACGATGCACCGCTGCGGCTTGTGGGAGGCCAGGTTGATCGCCTCGTCCAGCAGCGGCTTGTACTCGATGATCCTCTTGCCCTCGATCCCGCACGACGCCGAGACGATCAGCTTGGGCCTGGCGTCGTCGATCCGGGTGGCCAGCTCCTTGGCCGCGAAGCCGCCGAAGACCACCGAGTGGATGGCCCCCAGCCGGGCGCAGGCCAGGGTGGCCATCAGGGCTTCCGGCACCATGGGCATGTAGACGACCACCCGGTCCCCCTTGGCCACGCCCTGCTGCCGCAGCGCGCCGGCGAAACGGGCCACCAGGTCCCGCAGCTCCCGGAAGGTGAAGCTCTTCACCGTGCCGGTCACCGGGCTGTCGTAGACCAGGGCGAACTGGTCCCCCCGGCCCGTCTCGATGTGCAGGTCCAGGGCGTTGTAGCAGGTGTTCAGCTCGCCGCCGGCGAACCAGCGGTAGAACGGCTGGTTGGAGTCGTCCAGCACCCGATCCCACTTGCGGATCCAGCGTATCTCCTCGGCGGCCTGAGCCCAGAACTCCTCCGGCCGCTCGATGGACATGCGGTAGACGGCGTCGTATCCCTGCTGACTCATTCCGGCACTCCTCCGCTAACCTTCTCTGTCGAAAACAACCCGCCCCGCCGGGCCGCGAACGGAACCGGGCCCGCCGTCGGCGGGGTTCCGCCGGATCCCGAATCGCTGGGGGGCGAACCGCATGGGGAAACGCACGGGCAATGAAAGGCCTTCACTGTCGCGTCCCAGCGGAAGCGCCGCATGCGTTGGGCATGCGCCGGGGCGATCTTAGCAGGTGCGGGCCGCCCCGCCCAGGGGTCCGAACGGCGCACCTGTCGGCCTGGAGGGGGTCAGGGGGCAGACAACGGCGGCGGGCGCTGAGATTCGCGGCTCGCCGGCTGCCGGATTCGGGCGACCCGACCCTACCCCCCGCCGGGCGGCGTCTCGACAGGCTCGGGCTCCTGGATGGGTGGCCCGGTCACGGGGCGGGGCAGGCCCTCGCCGGGCGGCCTCCGCTGGAGGCCGCCCGAGTTGGTCCGCTCGAACAGCTCCGTCGCTCGCCGGGGATGGCGGCGGGCCGTGAACTCGCCCAGCAGCAGCGTGCGTCCCTTGCCCGACCAGCCCCGCCAGATCTTGAAGTCCTGCTCCTTGGCCCAGACGCGGAACCGCCCCCGCAGGGTGTCCCGGCCGTCGCCCCAGGCAACGCTGATCACCCCCTGCAGCGACCCGTAGCGGCGCAGGACGTCACCCTCGTGGATCAGCCCCCGCAGGGTGCGCTGGTTCGCCGCGTAGTACCGCCCGTAGCTGGCCGGCAGCCCCGGCAGCACCAGGGAGAGATCCACGCTCCGCCGCCCGGCCGAGCCCTCGGGGGCCAGACTCTCGTTCGCCAGCACCACGCGGATCTCGTCGCCCTCGCCGACGTGGAACCAGCAGCCGGCCAGGTCGTACTCCGCCGCCATGGGCCGGGCGGGGTCCATACGGTCGTGTTCCGCGGGGATCACCCACAACCGGGCCGCCGGGGCGCAGCCCGGGGCCGCGGCCAGCAGACCGCCGGACAGCACGACCTGCACAGCCAGCAGCAGCGCGGCGCTGTGCCCCCTGCCGGTCACGGCAGCGGGAACTGATCGCACATCGATCGCACCTCGCCGCGGACCCGCTCGATGACCGCCGCATCGCCCTGCGAGCGGAGCACCTGGTCGATCCAGCCGGCGATGGTCTGGAAATCGCCCTCCTTCAGCCCCCGGGTGGTCAGGGCCGGCGTGCCCAGCCGCAGGCCCGAGGTCTCCACCGGCTTGCGCTCGTCGAAGGGGATCATGTTCTTGTTGGTGATGATGCCGGCGTCCTCCAGCCATTTCTCGGCCTGGGCGCCGGTGACGTCGGGGTAGGCCGGCCGCAGGTCCAGCAGCATCAGGTGGGTGTCCGTGCCGCCGGAGACCAGCCGGTTGCCCAGGGCGACCAGGGCCTCGGCCAGGGCCTGGGCGTTGTTGAGAATCTGCTGCTGGTACTCCCTGAACTGCGGCCGCAGGGCTTCGCCGAAAGCCACGGCCTTGCCCGCGATGCAGTGCATCAGCGGCCCGCCCTGCGTGCCGGGGAACACCCGCGAGTCGCACTTCTTCTTCCACTCCTCGGTGCAGAGGATCATTCCCCCCCGGGGGCCGCGGAGCGTCTTGTGCGTGGTGGTGGTCACGAAGTCCGCCGTGGGCACCGGCGAGGGATGCAGCCCCGTGGCCACCATCCCGGCGATGTGGGCGATGTCCGCCATGTGCACCGCCCCCACCTCGTGGGCGATCTCGCTGAACCTGTCGAAGTTCAGCGTCCGCGGATAGGCGCTGGCCCCGCTGACCACCAGCTTCGGCTGGTGCTCCCGGGCGAGCTTGCGGATGTTGTCGAAGTCCACCTGCTCGGTCTCGGGATCCACCGCGTAGCCCACGATGTTGAACAGCAGCCCGCTCATGTTGACCTTCAGGCCGTGCGAGAGGTGCCCCCCGTGGGCCAGGTCGAGCGACAGAATCGTGTCACCCGGCTTGAGCACCGCCAGGTACACCGCCGCGTTGGCCTGGGCGCCGGAGTGCGGCTGCACGTTGGCGTGAACCGCCCCGAAGAGCTGCCTGGCCCGGTCGCGGGCCAGGTCCTCGACGGCGTCCATGTTCTGGCAGCCGCCGTAGTAGCGCCGGCCCGGATACCCCTCGGCGTACTTGTTGGTGAACACGCTGCCCACGGCCTCGCGGACGGCCTGGGAGACGTGGTTCTCCGAGGCGATCAGCTCCAGCGTGTAGTGCTGGCGCTGCTCCTCGGCGCAGAGGATCCGCCACGCCTCGGGATCCGTAGCGGCGACGTGGGATGTGGCCTGGTCGGTGGTGCTGCTGCTGGTGGTGGTCATGCGTGGTCCTCGCAAAGCAACGCAGGTTCCGAAGTTCTCAAGAACCGGCCAAGCTAGCCCGCGGCGGAGCGAAAATCAAACTTGGCGGCGCGGGGGTCCGGGTCAGCGGGCCGGGCCGTGCGTCTTCTCGCTGTCGGCCAGTTCGACGGTGTCCAGCGGCAGGCGAACATGGAACGTGGTGCCCTCGTCCACCGTGCTCTCCACGGTGATCTCCCCGCCGAGTTCCCGCACGATCTTGTGGGCCGCCGCCAGGCCCAGGCCGGTGCCGCCGTGCCCCTTGCTGGAATGGAAGGCGTCGAAGGCGTGCTCGATGCGTTCGGGCGGAATGCCCGGACCGTTGTCCCCGATGGACAGCACCACGCGGGCGGCGGCCAGATCGCACGCAGTCTGCACGGTGATACGGCCGTGGCCCTCGGCCACGGCGTCGATGGCGTTGCTGAGCAGGTTGGCCGTCACCTGCGTCATGCCCTCCACGTCCAGCGGCACCGCGGGCAGGTCGTCCGCAAGGTCGGCCAGCAGCATGACGCCCTTCTGATCCGCCCGCCGCTGGTAGAGCCCCAGGGCGTCCTCCACCACCCGGTTGAGCTGCCCCATCTCCACCACCGGCTTGCGGTCCTTGCCGAAGGTGAGCATGTTGGTGGTCAGCTCGTAGGTCCGGTCCAGGTTGTGCTGCATGATCTGCCAGCCGGACTCGATGGTCCCCAGCGCCTGGCGCCGCAGGCCCATCTCCAGCACGTCCGCCCCGCTGCGCATGCCCTGCAGGATGTTGCGGATGTAGTGCGACAGGTAGGCCACCGCCTCCCCCACCGCCGCCAGGCGGGCGGTCGCCATGCGGCTCTCCATCAAGCGGGTGTTCTCGATGGCCATGCCCGTCATCCGCCCGATGGCCGTCGCCAGCCGCAACTGCTCGTTGGTGTAGGTGTGCCGCGACATGGAGCAGTCCAGGTGCATCACCCCCTGCACCTCCTCATGCGTCAGAATGGGGGCGCAGATCACGCTGCGCAGGCCCATGCGGTGGATGCTGTCCGCCGGGGAGTTCTCGGCGAAGCGGAGATCCGCCTGGGCATTGGCGCAGAGGATACCTTCCCCCGTTTCCAGCACGTGGTTGATGATGGTCTGCGAGGCGGTGATCTTGTCCGGCTTGTGCTCCGGCTTGACGCCGTAACGCACCACCTGGGGCCGCAGCTCGCCGCTCTCCTCGTCGCGCATGGAGATGAACACCCGGTCCACAACCAGGTTGTCCATGAGGATGTCGGTCACCCGCTCCAGGAAGGCGTCCACCGGCAGGCTGGCCCCGATCAGTTCGGCGAGCTGGTACATGACCCGCCAGGCGTGGACGGCTTCGGCCGTCTCCGGGGCGGCCAGAATGAGGCTGTCGTCGCTGCTGGGCACCGCCGACAGAATCGAGGAGTCCATCAGACTCCCGTTGCGGGAGACCTCCACCAGCTCCTTGGTCCTGGCCAGGCCCCGGAAATGCCCCGAGGGATCCTCGCTGGAGAACACCAGCAGCGTGCCCCCCAGCTTGATCTGGTCCCCCTCCTTCAGCCGGGCGGGCTCCTTGACCCGCACCCCGTTGAGGTAGGTGCCGTTGGCGCTGCCCAGGTCCACCAGCAACCACTGGCCGTTGTCCGGCTGGATCTCCGCGTGCCGGCGGGAGACCGAGTTGTCGGTCAGGGGAACATGGGCAGAGGCCCGCCCCAGCAGGGCCGGTTCGTCCGGCGTGGCGAACGTCTGGCCCTTGTCGGCACCTCGGAGTACGTAAACGGTGGGCACGACGGGTATCCCAGTTCCCAGTAGTCCCTGCGCAGGCCGCGACCCTGAGCCGGCGTCAACCGCGCAGCACAATCAAGCATTTCTCGGACCATCTGGGGCGCGGGTCGCACAGGCCCGGCGTGGTCGGAGCACGCCCGCCTGCTTAATGCTATTTCGCGCCCCCGGGCCGGTCAATCTGCCGACCGCGCCAGATTCGGCCCACCGCAATGCGCAGACAAGGGTGGATCGACTAGAATCCTGGTGCACTTTGAGGGTACGTCGGGAACCCGTGTCGGGTTCCGTCGGCACGCGGCCCCGGCCTGTCGGCTGGGGAAAAACGCGCAGGGCCCAGGCGGCGTCCGGCCCGAAACGTGACCTCGGGACGGCGACGCGACGTGCCTGGCGGTGAGCGGATCAAGGGGTGCTGACCATTATGCCCGGCCGGACGGCGGTGGTGGCCATGAGCGGGGGCGTCGACTCCAGTGTCGCCGCGGCTTTGCTGCGCGAGCAGGGGTACCGTGTGATCGGCCTGTTCATGCGGGTGGGCGCAGCGCCGCCACCGAGCCCGAGTTCGGCCGACGGCCGACCGCGGCAGGGCTGCTGTAGCGCCGATGACGCCGCGGACGCCCGCCTAGCGGCGGGCACGCTGGGGATCGCTTTCTACTCGCTGGATTTCAAGGAGGACTTCGAGAGCCTCATCGACTACTTCGTGGACGAGTACTGCGCCGGGCACACCCCCAACCCGTGTGTGCTGTGCAACAGCCGCTTGAAGTTCGGCCGGCTGCTGGAATACGCGGACGCCGTCGGCGCGGACTTCCTGGCCACCGGGCACCACGCCCGCATCCACTCACCCGATGGTCACCCCCGGCTTCAGCGGGCGACCGACCGGCGGAAGGACCAGTCCTACGTCCTGTTCGGCATCCCCCGTCGCGTGCTTCCGCGGATGCTGCTGCCCATCGGCCACCTGACCAAGGACGCCGTCCGGCGCGAGGCGACCCGGCTCGGCCTGCCGGTCTGCGACAAGCCGGACTCGGTGGAGATCTGCTTCGTGCCGGACCGGCGTTACGCCCGGCTGGTGCGACAGCGCCGCCCGGAGGCCTTCCGGCCGGGCGCGGTCCTGGACCAGGACG
>Ga0180432_10005302_pt1 | contig 17235 bp, 15 predicted proteins | sample SS_ome_10_FD_132414 | JGI IMG/M metagenome (GOLD analysis project Ga0180432, IMG submission 132414) | Hypersaline lake sediment archaeal communities from the Salton Sea, California, USA - SS_1_MS_2 metaG | ecosystem: Environmental > Aquatic > Non-marine Saline and Alkaline > Hypersaline >...
CTGGACGTGGACTCCCATGTGACGGTCAATTCTCCATTGCAGCACTCGGCAGTGCTGATGCGAATCAGACGACTCCCAGCCTTCTCCTCGTCCCACCTTCGACCCGTCCCCGGCAGGTCGGCGGCGTCCTCTACCCGTTCCAATTCCATCTCGTCATCAGGGAGAAGGCCTCCAGGGAGCAGAAGGAGGAACTCCACGTTGCCACCATCATGTATTCCCTTGGCGAGACCCGCAAGCGTACAGTTTGCTGATCCCAAGGCCAGCCAGTGGTCCTCTGTTGAAGCGAACGAGTAGGCCTTGGCATGCAGACGTTTGCCAGGTGGGACTCGACGCGGAACCAGCGACGGGATTTCTGCCACAGCATCTGCCAGAGGCGTGTCGGCTCCTTCATAAGGTAGATCCAGGGTCACCTGTTCTGCGCCGACCTTCGCCCGTAGCGATGCCAGCACGCCCGAGTCCAGAAACGGTGTTACAACGCGAAGCTGCACCACATTCCCGACAATCCCTGCAACTTGGTCCAAGAGCCCTCCCTCGCCACTCCACAGGAAGTATGCTGTCGGCTCCACGTCGGCCTCATGGGGCTCAGGAATCATGGACCATACCTTCTGGAGGTAACCAGTATCGCGCGTAATAGCAGTGATTGCCCGATGCAGCCCAAGCATGGCGTGACGGTGCGAGCTGTCAACAGAGTCCAGACAAGCCGTGATCTCCAATTGATCGTTGAATCCCGCCATGGTCAGGTTGTGGGACCCGACGTAGGCCAAGTCACGATCGCCATGCAGCCAGAGCATCTTCCCATGCTGAAGGTTGGTCAAGCGAGCACAAGTGCCAAGCACGTATGCCCTGCCACATTGCTCTGAAGCTAGAGGGTCGTCCAGACTTGCCTGGTAGCCACGTTCATCGGCGAGTACCCCTATGCGTACCACGCCCATGCGAGTCAGCCTGGGGAGCACCAGCTGCTCAAAGAAGTGGAGGCTCAGCGAGTAGGTGAGGAAGAAGGCGGTGTCGAACTCACCAGGACTCGAGTCCCAGGAGAGTTCATCCAGTTGCGCAAGAAGACTTATGCCCATTGCCCATACAACTTATCCCAGCGGCGCTTCACTTCGGTGCCGAGTGCGGTGAGTGTAGAGAAGCCGTCGCGAAGAGTCACGAGCCCCAATTGCCGGGCCCATCCCATGGCGACATCGAGGCGACTGAAAGCTTCAGCTGGTCGAGGTTCCCAACCTAGGGCCTTGGTAGGTATCATCCATTGCCCGTCTTCATAGTCAACGTGAAGCGAATCCGGATTGCCGTATCGCATCTTGCGCAGGCCAATGCGCACGTGGTGGATGAGAGTCTCGAGACTAGTCTCGGCCCAAAACTCGCTGGTGCTGTCCTTCCTCGCGACGGCTGCGAGGAGTCGCGCGTACTCGGAGTTGAACGGGATAGCGCCACTGCATCGCAGAGCCTCCAAGATGCTTGCCTCGGTCGTTCTGCGGTCTTCTTCGGCCGCTAGCAACCCAGCCGCCATGAGCTGGAGGCACTCCCTGGGTCGCGGTTCTTGATACTTCTGCGTGTACCAGTCTCGAGACTGTATGTTTCTCCGTGCGTCCTGCACCAAGTCGCCGATATCTTCCTTTCCGTGATGCGAAAGATACCATTCCTGCATTAGCGTCCGCAGTTCCGCTTGGGATAAGCCAAGAGGCTTGTCATGCAGGCGATCGAACGTCTCGTTGAATATGATCGTCCAGCCGCGCTCAAAGAACGAACGTGCCGCCACCCAGCGCCAAGCCAACATGGTCTGCCGTAGAGGTTCCACCAGAGGGAGGGACAAGACATCGGGTTCCAGGATTCTTTCCATAAGATGGTGACTCCAAAGCACTTGGCCTGGGCTTACCGCCACCAGCTCCAGTAGCAGCCGCCAGGAGGCTACCCTCGCCCCTTGCCCAAAGCTACCGTCCGTAGAGAACTGCGGGGGATCCTCCGGGCTCTTGAGACCGAAAAGCAGATCAACCAGTTTCTGCTGTTCGGCCGAACCATCGGGCACGCGACACAGGCAGAAGTTGCCGGCTATGCGCACAAGGCTAGCCTTCTCAACCACTCTGGGCAGATTGCCTGTTGCCAACAACCGCCCCAACTCGCTGGACACAGGTGGTTGCCACGCTCCACCCAACGCCTGCGCCCCTTCATAGAGAGGATCCGAGCGTTGGCTCAAGTCAAACAGACCGAGCGCCCCAAGGGTTCCACGGTATATGTTATACGGCGGGTTCCTCAATTTAGTTTCTAGTGGAATCATCGTGGCTGAGACGACCCGGTCTGCATAGGTCTTGCCGATTATGCCCCGAAGGGTCTCGCCGTCCTGGTGATGGTGGAGAACGCTACACACGGCGATTAGTGCCTCCAGGCGGCGCCAGAAATCGCTTAGCGGTGTGCCCTTCGTCGCACCCTCGCCAGCTATCTGGCGCAAGTAGCGGCCGGCAGTCAGCAAAGAGACATAGCGGACATTGGTGGTCTGGGTGGTCAACCCTGGAAGCAGCTGTGCCTGCACGGCGGTGCCAGCGTCCTGGACTCCCGATGGATCCGCTCGGAGCTGGGCGGTAGGCAGTGGCTCCGTCCAACCGTGTTCAGGGATGGCGATTTCTGCACCTCCCCGTCAACTAGTCTGTCTGGAGAACCAGACGCTCACTCGTCAACGAGTGAAGGTTCCGTAGCCGTACCGTTCCCCCACGTAGCCCAACCAATCACCCCAAGCTCCCCGGCGGTCGTGCTTGCGGACCCACTCGACCCATTGCTGGTGAGTGAATGTTGCGAACCTGGCCTTGCCTTCAAATAACGGTCCCCACCCGGTAGTAAAATCATTAACCCCCGTGCTCCTCAGGCATTCAATCAGTGTCTGGTTGCGCGCGTCATAGGCGACACAGGAGACAACGAGTTCGTAGGGCCCCTTCTGGGCCAGAGCTTCGGCCAAAGCCTGCTGCCGGAAGAGTTGATAGCCGGCATTAGTTGCTGGACAGCGTTTCAGTTTGTTGAGACCTTCGGGGGTGAATTTGAGATAGTCCCAGTATTTACGATTTGTTCTGTCACCATGAGCCCATTGAAGCATGTGGCACTGGTTAACGGGTTCTTTGTATAACTTGGTTAAGTTCATGCAACGTCCGGGATCCGGGTTCCGGTAATCTTTCTTTCGGCCGGAACACGGATAGAAGGAATGCTCAACGAACTTATTCTCGGTTAGAACGATGCCTTTGCCGCCTTTCTCAAGAGTAAACATAAAGGCAACATCAGGTGAAGTCTGGTTCCTGCCGCGTTGTCCATGAGGTTCACCGAGAAGAGTCGCCGGGGCACGGGGTGGTTTTTCTGCCCATTCCAGTTCGATCTTATCGACCGTTTTGATGTTGGATGATACGTGTTGCTTCAGAAAGCCACCTATCAGTGGAAGATCGCGGCGAAAGGGGAAATATAGATTGGCGCAGAGCATCCAGGAGCTTTTAAGGTTATGAACCCCGTCATGTTTCTGCACGCTGCTGCATTCAAGGTAAGCTGGTAACGAGTCCGGTTTGCCGCTCCGAATCTCTGGCCAGAGCCCTTGTTCCCAATGCACCTTTGGTAGTATCCAGGGATACTCAATTCCGTTCTGAGTTCCATTCCCCTTAATTTTAAGGTATGCTTCCCGCCAAGCCGTTTGAAAACCGCTCATGTCGGTATTGAAGCTATGCATATTTAAAACCCCTGTCTGCTTATTAAACTGTCACCTACCAAAGTCGCCCACGCATCCTTGTACTTATTCCCCTCCTTTCGTATTAAAGACCTGGACACCACTCGCCGAGTTCCATAAACCTTGGTGAAAGTCCCTATCTCAATCGATGGTATTATCCAAACTGAGGGGAGGTTCGAAGGATCTTCAATCCTCCCGTTATAGCTGACCAGTACAATGAAATGCCCCGGCTTTCCCGGCAACTCCAAATTATCAGCGGGCCAGTCAAATGCGCCGGCGATGCCCTTTACGTCAACTGTTACGGTTCTGCCGTCTTCCCTGTGTATAAAAATATCCACCGCTTTCTTGTTGCCCAGTGTCAAAGCAGCATCAACGCCAAGCCGATGAAGCATCGACAGAACGTAGAATTCGGAGGCCATATTTGTATTGTATTTGCTCATCTCTTCTTCCCCTGTTTCCCCTTGTCCCTCTCTCGCTGCTGTCGTATCCTCTCCAGTAACACCGAGGCAGGCTCATAGTCGCGTCCCTCCTGGCGGGCGAGCTCTGTTTCTGTGGGGACGAGTTCCCCTCGGAAGGCCTTGGCCAGTATGGATTGGGTGAGCTTGTCTGCACGAATCTTAGCCAATTCCACGCGCTTTTCGATGGCATCCGCCAGCTTAAATAGAGGTTCGACGAGTCGGACGATCTCGTGCTGCTCCTCAATTGGCGGAATAGGGATTGGGAGTTGTCTAAAATCCTCAACATTTACCCCTTGAAGTGCGACTCCTTTCTGCTCTACTGTTAACCAATGCTGGCAGAATGGCGAACGAATCGCAGCAACGACATAATCTCTATTCATAAGCCTATGGATCGCCGCACGTACGATATGTTGGGTTATATTTCCCCCAGTTAATTCAGGGGGAACAACAGCCACTATTCCAATAGTCCCATCTTTTGAGATTAGTAGATCACCTTCAGTCAGAGTAGCACGCCTGAATCTGGCCGCACGCTGTGGATCAGCCCGTCGCAGTTCTGATATATCAGCTATCTTCCCATACCTCATCTCATTGATCCTCACATATGGAACACCATCAGCCACATGAGGTCCAGGCTTGATGATGCCGTAAATGATTGGCCGAAATTCCTGACGAATCTGATCTAGTGTTGCCCAGCACCAACCATCTGGAATTTCAGGCAGATCGTCCGTATCAAGCATTTGGGGTTTAGTGTATTTACGCCTTGCTTCTCCCAGATCAGCTTGTTCTACATTGCGCCGGTCTTCACGGCGATCATTTTGGATTTGACTGATTAGACCACTCGCTGAACCAACATCAGGATGCTGTTCCCGCCAGTCTTCCGTCAACTTGCCGGAGCAGGCGGCGGAGAGTACTGCCTGGCGGAATCGCTTCATAATTCTAGGTACCTTTTCCAGCCTATCTTGTGCTGCGTTCACCCGCGCCAGAAGCTCCTCGACCTTCACCACGATCCTTTTCTGCTCAGCAAGGGGAGGAAGGGGTATAAGCATCGATCCAAGATTACGACGCGCGATGCGTGGACGTGTGGTGCCTTTCTGTAGTGCCTCAATCTGTACACGCACCATTGGTGAGTTAATGAAGTGCATTAACCACCGATTATCAACACCAGGGTCACCAGTTCTAAGAATGCTTACATCAACGGCGGTGATGCATCGTTTCGTATCACCGGGGAAAATGCAAGTTCTGCCCAAAGGTTGAGGCAAGCGAGCGATTAGCAGGTCTCCAGGTGATAGGTAGGTGCACCCCAGTTCTTCGGCCTTTTCAACTGTCAGAAAACGTTGCGATTTGTCTTTGAAGACACCATCGCCTATATCGGCAAGCTGAGTCAAGCGTATATCACCATTCGGATTTTGATCCTTAGTCTCGATCCAATCGCCATCATTGAAGAGACCCCCCGCACCGGCAAAATCTGCTAGTTTGGCTTCTGTCCAACCTTCCGGCAAATCCGTCAAAGCTGTCATTCTTATTCCTCTGTAACCACTGCTGTTCTGGCCCCATTCCCGTTCTCAAGTAGTGCAAGAATCGCGCTCAATTCCCCCACTGCACTCTCAAGCTCAGCAATGGCATCGGTTGCTAGCTCCTCTGGTTCGGGCAGTTCATCGCCATCATCGATCGACTCGTCCCGCAGCCACTTGAGGCTATCGATCTTGAAATCACGCTGTTTCACCTCGCTGATGTGGAAAGAGCGCCAGCGGTCTTCCTTTGAGTCGCCCACATTGCGTTTAGCCGTGCCGTTCGGGTCAGTCCCAAAACAGGACTCGAATTCAGTTAGATGATCCTTCGTCAGCGGTCGGTCTTTCTTGGTAATTCGCGGTACATTGGTCCGGGCATCATAAATCCATACGGTCTCCGTTGGACGCCCTTTGGTAAGGAATATTACATTGGTCTTGGTGCCCGGGCTGTAAGGAGAAAAGGCGCCGTTGGGCAGCCGCAGCACGGTGTGAAGGTCGCAGTCCTCGGTGAGAATCTTGAAAACATCTCCCGCCTGGTCGGCGAAGAGACAGTTATCCGGCACGACCACAGCAGCACGCCCGCCTGGCTTCAGGATGGTCATCACGTGCTGGATGAAGTTGAGCTGCTTGTTGCTGGTGGCGATAACGAAGTCCTCGCGGACCGGCGCCTGATTCGCCCCCTTGGTGCCGAAGGGTGGATTGGTCAGCACCACGTCATAGCGCCGCCCGTCAGGTACCTCATATATGGAGTCACCCATTTCGATAACCGGCTCAAGCCCGTGGAGATAGAGGTTCATCAGTGCTAGCCTCCGCGGCCGTGCCACCAGGTCTTTGCCGAAATAGGTCTTGCTTCTGACCCGTAATGCAAGGTCACGTTTTATCGCGCCGCCCCGCGTCTGTTCTATAAACCATTCATGCGACGCTACCAGGAAGCCGCCGGTCCCGCAGGCTGGGTCGCAGATGGTGAACTCGTCATGCACCCTGGGGTCAGGCTTAACGCAGCGGACAATTGACTGAATAATGATGCGAGGGGTGAAATACTGCCCCGCGCCTTTCTTCCCCTCGCTAGCTGCCTTCTCCAGAAGCCCCTCGAATGCCGCCGCCTTGACATCGATATCCAGCGCTGTCCACTCGGTCTCATCGATGAGGCCAATCAGCTTCTTGAGGTTCACTGGGTTGGTGAAACGCGACTGCGCCTCGGCGAAGATCGCTCCCAAGATGCCAGTCTGATTGCCCAGTGTGCGAAGGATATCTATATAGTCATTGGTGAGCCCTGTCCCTGATTTACGCGAGAGATTAGACCAGTTGCAGCCGTCGGGCAGCTCTATGCCGCGCTCATTAGCCATCTTTATGAAAAGAAGATAGGTGATCTGCTCGATGTAATCTCCGTAGTCAATGCCTTCATGGCGCAGGGTGTGACAGAATCCCCACAGTTTCGGAACGATGTCACTCATATCGCAATCGCCTCGTTTAAATCTTGGAGCAGTCTCTCAAGCTGGTTCTCGAAAGCCTTATTCGCCCTGCTCCAGCCTCCGGAGCGTGTAAAGATGGGCATGGTGTCGAAGTCCTCCCGGTCGATGGAGAGGTTCTCGACCAGATGGTCGCGGACGCGGTTGAGCCATTTGCGCTGTTCGTCGGTGAACGTCCGGCCTTCATTTACCTTAACGAAAGCCAGCCTTACGCGCTCCTCAGCGGTGAACAGCGGTTCCTGCTCACGAACCGCATGTTTAACCATCGATATGATGTCCACCAGCGCCTTATGATAGTGCAATTCGTGTGCCTTTTGGAGGTTCTCGATGGTATAATGCCCCGGCGCTGCGGTAAGCCTCTTGCGTAGCTCATTCAGCGCATCGGTGCTCCAGTCCCGGGGTCGGTCTAGTAGGATACGAATGGCCTGAATTTGATCTATGTTCTCGTCTATGAACCTGGAGAATGCAGCGAGATAATCATCGGGTTTGTATTCGTTCCCTTTGCCATCGCGGATGAGCCACCCGCTGGTGACTGTGTCCTCTGTCTCATAGGCGATGAGGAACGTACGGGGCTTGCGAGGATAGTTAACGAGCAAATCCTGGAAATCTTTATTGCGGAGGATGGACATGTTGCCTGTGAAATCCTCCCGTAAGCGGCGAGGCAGCTCTCCGGCGAAGCGGCCCATATCCCCTTGGGGAATAAAAGCGGAGAATATCTCCCTCGCCTCGCCCGACATCTCCTTTTCAATCCGTTGCAGGCGCTTAATCAGGCAGCGGATGTTGTATTCCCGATCACGGTTGTCCCAAATGTCCTCAATGATCTGGGCAATTGTGCGGTCCTCGCGCTCCGGCGGCTCCGCAGTGATGGCGGTGGCCTGCTTGAAGTACTCCAGCAGGCTGCCGTCGAAGCAGTCGAAGACAACGAAGTGGGACTTATCTGGGTATTGTTCGCCCTTGCGGGTGCCCCGTCCCATCATCTGCTCGAAGAGGATGCGGGATTTGACGGGCCGCAGGAAAACAATGTACTCCAAATCAGGTATGTCTACGCCGGTGGAGAGCATGTCAACGGTGACCACAATACCTGGCAGCTTTCTGTTACGGAACTCGCGAATCCGCTGAAGGGGTCGATCTACTGTGGGGCTTCCAGTAATCTTCTGGACGAACGAATCCCCCCGCCCGAATACGTCACGTGCGATGTTTACAAGCTGGTCTGCATGTGATGTATGAGGCAAATCATTCACGGCGAAGATAAGGGTCTTGGGGAAGCGACCGTATCGCTCCTCGTGCTGAAGCGCGTACTTTTTGATTTCTTCGAGAATCATCCGGTTTGAATGAGGTGAGGTCACCTTATGCTCGATCTCTGTGGTCTCGAAGGCGCGCTCGTCCTCCATTTGATCCATCGTCTCGGAGCCAGTCTCGGGATCGACGATACCGACCTGTTCGCCTTCATCCAGGAATATGCCGTTGATACGCACGTCAGAGTGTAGCTTTACTGCGTCATAATCAACGAGAAAACCCTCACGCACGGCCCGTTCGTATTCATAACGATAGACGACCTCGGTGAAATAGGCGGTGGTGTGGGCTGCCGGTGTGGCGGTCAGGCCGATCTTTATGGCATCGAAGTGTTCCAGCGTTCTTCGCCAGATAGCGCTCTCTGCCGCAGTGTAGCCACGATGGCATTCATCGGCGATTATGAGATCGAAAGCGTGGATAGGGATGTCGATCTGGTCAGCGTCCTCATCCAAGGGTTCATCACCAAGCTGGAGAACGACATTCCGGCCAAACAGATTTATGGTCATCCGCTGGATCGTGCTCACATAGACAAAGGCAAGACCTGGATTCGGGTCTGTCAGGTATGATGTGGGAAGCACTTTGGGGTCAAACCTGTAGGATTCATCGAGGTCTTCCCGGTGGAAACGCTGGCTGTAAACCTCATATATCTTGTCGAACTTTTTATTCGGCTCTGGCTCGAATGAGGCAAAGGCTTGAACGGCCTGGGCGGCGAGAGCCCGGCGATCGACCAGGAACAGGATGCGTTTGGCAACACCAGATTTCATCAACCGATAGGCTTCGTTGACCATGGTGAAGGTCTTGCCCGTACCGGTGGCCATAGCAATGAGCATATGACGCTTCCTGTCGGCGATGGCCTTCTCGGTAGCCTGATTGCATTCGATCTGATAAGGTCGAAGTCTAGTTTGAGTATTTGGCGTCTGGATTAGGTTGGTGCAAGCAGTATCGAAATCCTGCTCTATTCGTTCTAACAGTGCTTCAGGGGTATGGAAGTGGGCTATCTTCCTGGATCGATGCATACTATGACGGACGTCATCATGCCAGATCACTTCACCATTAGTCGAATACAGAAATGGAACGCGATATCCATTGAAGTTAAGGGGATTGCTTGTAGCGCCTTTTGAATAGCGCTCAGCCTGGCTTAGAACATTCTGAGGGCCAAGCGTCAGTTTCTTAGCCTCAACGATACCTAGAATCCTGCCATCGACACAGAGAGCGTAGTCGGCAGGCCCGTTATCCGTAGGATACTCCTCAATTGCACAGTGGTGGTAGTCCAATAGTGGTTTTCCCGGTTGACATGGAATTATTTGCCAACCGGCCGCGCGGATCTTCGGATCAATAAGTTCTTTGCGAGTCTGCCATTCGCTTGGTTGTTGCATGGGTAGTTCCTATGCAGAAAGGATATCAATAAGGTTTTACTATTATACGACAGTCGTGGGCAATAGGAAAGGGAGTCCTTGGGGAGTGCCCGGTTTTCGATGAAGAAACACAGCTGATATCAGGATCCCCATTTTGGAGGCAACTATTTCATCTGAGAAGGTTGACCGCTAAACAATCCGTCATTTTGTTTGTTGTTCATACCATGCCCCAAGTTGAACTGAAGCACCGTAGTGAGAAGGTGTCGTTCGTTTGCAAGAGTGGCCTTTAGCTTCAAGCAACTTACGCGGTATTGCCATTAATCGCTCTATTTTCTTCCAGCTCTCATCCACACCGTCGTTGCTTCTAGATCACCATATCGGATATCGCGGTGCAGGCTGCTTGCGACGCTTTCTCCGGTCCTTACTTCCCGGCGGTCGCACAGGGCGGCGATAGAGCGCCTGAGGTCGTCCGCGGTGACCGGGGAAACTCGATGTCGCTGCCGAGGAACTCGGCGAAGTAGCGGACGGCGCTCTCGGTGCCCTCTACGGTACGGGGGTAGAGGCCTTCGGCGCGGGCGCAGGTGCGGTATGCGGCCAGCGCCTGGGGGAAATCAGGGCCTCCAATTTTAATATTACCCCTAACCTGTCCTAACATTGGGGTCCACCTCAAACAAAGACATAGACCTTTATCTTTATAATAAGGCGTTTTTTGCGATGAGTTCTTTAACCCAATTCTCGACCTTGTAACTTTCTTCTATTACAAATTCCTGTCCTCTGCTTCTGGATTGAAAGTAGCTGTCCTTCCAAGAATTAAGATCGTGATAGCTAATGTTAAGACCTTTAAAGAGAGATGGTAGTTGCCATCTTGAACAGCTATGACCTTCTTTAGTTAAGACAAGGCTCTTATCAAATTTGAAAATACCAGCCCCTGGTAAATGAGCGTTCCATGATAATGTCTCGCTTGCGGTATAAACAGTGTTATTCTTTCTTCCGTCAGAATGTGATATATGAGAATGATAACGGATCCATTCAGGAATAATCGTTTTCCCCGATACTAATATTTTTTCATCGATTTGAAAATAACCAAAGATTATGTGGCGATCTCTGTCAGAGGGATCAAATTTTAATTTTCCAAATACATTTTGGGTTTTTTTGAATCTACCGAAGAACAAAAATATATCTCCTTTTTGAATGTTATGTTTATCGAGAATTGTCTGAGCAGCTCCACGTTGCCCAAATAATGGCCTCCAATCTTTATGTCGTTCTATAACACTGGGATATATGTCCGGGTCAAGATGACATTCTGTGTCTAATTCCAAATTGTGCCACTGAGATTTAGTATCTCCAAGAGCTTTATATCTAATATATTGTTTTTTATTTAACCATCGCATCAAATCATAGTACGTCATACCTTGAGTCAATTTTAACTCGCAATATCTTGCAGAATCGGGAGTATTTGGAATCGGTAAAGACAATAACGTTCCATCAGGTAAGATTGGACTTGCGTAACCACCACTCTCCGAATCAAAACCCTTACGGCTAAGTATGACCTTCATTCTTATTTGCCTCAACCTTATTTCTTAAACAAAGAGGATCAATTCTTTTAACAATGTTTCCATTTTCTATTGATTCTTGCTCAAGCACTTTTTGAGCGAGGCAACCTGATTTACATTTATCCAAATATAAACAATGGGAACAGGGATACTCGAAAGGCGTTGTTAGCTAACGTCTGATTGTATTCAAATATTCCGATTGTTCCCAACATTCTTTCAAGGAGTGTTTAAGTATATTGTGGTAAGGATCGTTCAGCCCAATTTCTTCAGGATCGGTATTTTTAAAGGCATCGCACGGATATATATTACCATTTGATCCAATATAAAGTGTTTTTCTAGCTGCAATGCATTCAACCTCTTTGTTTAAAAGAAGTATATTATAAGGAGACCCCAAACGAATATTAACGTCACTTTGTTTTCTACAGGCTAAGATTAACGTTCTCAATTCCACCGTTTCCTTATGCATCAACATTTCATGGCTTTTTTTTAGAATTGCTCCCCTACCTTGAGGAACAAAACGGAGAATGCTAACCCTTGGAATTCCTAAATCTCTGGCAAGTTCGATTAGTTCAGGTAAATGTTTATAGTTGATTTTAAGCGGAACAAAATGAATTTCTCTTTCTATGCCGTTTTCCCCTAATTCTTTAATCACTGCGACTGTTTTTTCAAAACTTCCCGACTTTCTGGTAATTCCTTCATGTTGAGACTTAAAGGGAGAATGCAGGCTAAAAATAATTCTATTTAAACCATGGTTAGCTAAGTCTACAATCTCTCTTGCGCCATCATCGGTCATGTTTATTCCAGTAGAATATATAGAGCTATTTAGGCCCTGTATATTACACTCCTTTACAGCATCAACAAGCCAAGGCCACAGAAGAGGCTCTCCCCCAGAAAATATGATAGATTTTACGTGTAGTTCTGGAGCTTGACGAACGAGGGACAAGACGATATCACGAGTTAATTGAACAGGATTACCTAAAGAAGCATTACTGGAACAATGTATACATGAAAGAGGACAATTCTTAGTCAGCTCAATTTTAACTTCTTCTAGGTCACCTTCTTTAGGATATTCATACCATTTCATGATTGATTAGTGCCACAAATAATTGCCCAGACCCCGAAAAAATTAAGGGAGTTAGAACCTCTACAATGTGTGGATATGTATACTTGTTTCCAAAAGCCAGATTTTTTATGCTTTTCATCGCTGGTTCTTCAATATTCGTTTGTGTAAATAAAACTCCAACGGCATGCCTTGAACTCCCCATTCACCACGAGTATCAAGCCAAGTCTCAAATACTGTCGCCAGTTGTTGAGACAGGCGATGGTACCCCCGCCCTGGACAACAGATATCCTCGCCGGTAGGTTCAAATAGGCGAAAGCATTCTGGAATGAGGGGAGCATTTATCCCATAATAGACGAATCTTTGCGAAAGAAGCAAACAGTTAACACTTGTGTCATGCTCAACGTTTCGTGGATTTGGTTGGCCTGTTTCAAGACTATGATGGCAATCTACTTGTAACCATTGATCATCTTGTTGATGATATACGTTGTCACCATAAAGCTGTTTAAGACTTCCATTCAGTGTTGGCCGCTTGCATAGGAATCTGGGATCGCTCCAATAGGAATCGAAGTCCATTTCCTCATCGACTTTCATAGCAAAAATAAGATATCCCTGAAGATTGTACCTAGTTTTTGCACCGGTCCCGACTACCCAATCGCCGATAGAGGTGTGTTGCCGAACCTTTGGTTTACAAGTCGCAAGTGTGCAATATCCATAAAAAGGATTCGGTGCGAATCCATAGTCCCGAGCCACCACATAGCTTAAGAGTTCCATTAGCATCTATACCGCTGAATTCTCCATTCTGGCTCTCTTGGCTTTCCAGACTGCGGATCGTCCCACTCCGCAATATCACCGTTGATAGCATCGATAACACGGTTACCCTGCCAACCAACGATAGCAGCATCGCCACATTTCCCGAGCTCTTCTGGAACATCAGCATCCGTTGCTCCTTGTGCAAAAACGCCAACTACCCTCTTACCGAGCTGAACGGCGTAGTGGATTTCCCAATTTACCCACCAACTATCAGCGGTATCGTGTGTTATTAACACCACTAGGGTACTTGCCCATTCAATTCTTGGTTTGAGTATCTCCCGTTTGATATACTCTACATTCTGGGCGTCATTTGGTCTATCGCTAGTGACCGAGCCATTTCGTACTACCGTACCAGCGCGCTCGATTAGCTGTTTCAAATTAGGGACCATCGCATCATCTTCATGCACATGTGATATGAAGACATTTCTTATATCCACCATATTACCTCCTCCCACTTATGGGATTTTACGGGTAAGGCCTAAAAATATGAGTTCTACAATTCGATTAGTTGAACGAGTTGTGGCAAGCTCATGATTTTCGTCATCCGTTAGTCCATTGTTAAGACCAGTGTAACCACGGTCTTTAATAAAAGCAGAAATTTGTTCGTACTCGTCCCAGGCTTGCCCTTGTTCTTGGAACATATTTCGAAGTTCGTCTGAATAAGGGACTTTTTTCTGATATTCCCACGACAGCTCTTCTCTGTAAATTCCCTCGAGGGTATCTATGATGAGTCGCGTGCAGCCTCCAAACGCACCAATAAGGTATATTGGGCGTTTTGCCTTAATACTTAATAATGCTTCTTCGAGAACACCTGGCATCCTGCCTTTATATACTTCACCCGCTTGGCCTATGCGACCACCTACAATTATCCGCGCGTCTATTTCTGCGGTCTGACGCTCTCGCATTTCAGTCAATCCACGAGCCCACCCGAATCGGTGTATAGGGCTATCGACTTGGAGTTCATATAACGGTTGGATAACAAAAGCAGGATCTAATATCTCGTTAAGATCATTTGGACGTTCACATCGACATATTTCTACCAATGGACCAAGCTTCGCTTCGTTCTCCACATTCACAGGTGTGGGCCAAGGAATATAAGCAATAAGCTCAGCTGGAAGGGCTTTATCTCCAGGAGATTCACCTCGTAGTTGCTCGACAATGGGATCACGTAAAAGATTAGCCAAACGTATTGTGTAGCCATCAGCCCTTAGATGTCCACCATAAGCTAATCTGATACCAGCCAGCAGGAGATATCGGGATATTTCCAAAAAAACGCTATCAAGATGTGGTTTACGTAGCCCGTACTTTGCTAGATCTTCTGCCTCAGAAACAGATAGCGCGACAACTAGAGAGCGATCTCGAAGGTTGTTCTCAATCGCGTGGCGCTCAAGAGGAGTCTGGACTTGTACACCAACACCTTTTAGTATGGCCAACTCCTCTGCACCTAATGGTGGGTCTGGGTAAAGCATCAATTTGGATTCGTGATTCACGAATGTTACTAACTCTGGACTATTCGGTAAAATATCATCATCTTCGCGTTTTTGCTTTTTGAGACTTTCTTCGGCATAGATATGTCGAAGTGTCTCAAGAAGCAAGAGATCGATGACATCCTGAGGATGTCCGTTCCATCGAATTACTGGTGTATTCCCCGCATAAGGAAAGCTTCGAATCTCTCTTTCTTGGACAGCATCTACTACAACAACCGGGCGCCTGTAATGCTTTGCAAGTAGTACTTCACGGCGACACCAAGACCGTGATGAATACGAGTCTGTTTGTATGGCAAGAAGAGCAGAGTTTGACACACCACGATCAATAGCTTCTTTAAATCGCGAACCAGCTGAAATATCACCACTATCAAACCAGACTTTCTCAGGATGATCGACGGTCAGATGTTCAATGAGTTTTTTGACAACATATGGTTCATGTTCCATATCGAGTTTAGTATGGCTAAGAAATATTGTTACCGGAGGAGCTTCTTCATTTGGCGTTGAATGAAGCAATTGTCTGATTAATAAATCTGCGATCCGACGAGCGATTAACAGGCAACGTTCGCTACTATCTACTGCCCACGCACGTAGGACATTTAAATCGTCAAGTCTCTTATCTATTGGCCATCCGTTCTCTGTAAGCTGTATAGGTATGAATTTATATTCCGGTGATGCATCGCATAGTCTCCGAAGTTGAACAACATATTCGGCCCATGTCGTATCTCCTATTGGTACATGAGCTTTCGCTGCTAAGCAATCATCAGCTAAAAGAACAACCATAACCCGTTCAGCCTCGTTGGCTATTAAGGATTCGGGCGGATTTAAGCTACCGTCATCAGGGGTAAAATATATTGGAATACGAATGCCTGGCACGGCGGGATCATCATTGAATTTAGCTTGTAGCCACTCAGCTGTGTCGCTTGCCTCTTTTGAACGGACGAAATATTCAATCTGGACCGCAAGAGGAAATTTCGTAGTCATCAAATTCCTCCTTCTTCAACTGAAGAACCTAACCCTTCCTCTAGGTATCTCATAATTATAAATAACTGATTCCCATTATTACCAAATGGGTTTCCCAATTTACAAGACAACTACAACATCATGGCTACCATTTAATTCCCAAGCGATTATTCACAAACGATGGAAACGCATTGTCAGGATTCATATTCTGTTCCGCCTTTAAACTTGCTATTATTCGGAAAGGATATCATATTTAAGAAATATTTATATTCAAGCCGCTCTGTTTTAGCAGACTTACGCGTAAGACGATTTTAGTAATATAATACTTGCACATTTACATAACAGTCAACACCTACGTCCTCCTTATTTGTAATTGAACTGTAAACCTCCCTATTTTAGTGCCACGCAAAAGTAGAGATTTTCATGAACTATTTGACAGGGCATATTCGACAGGAGGCAGATCTCCCAATGACTCATGGGGACGTATTTCATTGTAGTCTGCAAGCCAGTTATCAGTGATTTCCCTGACCTCGTTTATGCTATTGAAAACATACATATCTAATATCTCTTCCCTATAGGTCCGGTTGAAGCGTTCGATGAATCCGTTTTGCATCGGTTTACCGGGTTGAATGAACTCCAGTTCCACTCCATGCGTTTCCGCCCAATCAGCCATGTGTATCGACGTTAGCTCAGGCCCGTTATCAACTCTCAGTTTAGCCGGATAGCCCCGTTCAGATGCTACTCTATCAAGTACTCTTACTATCCTGCGTGCAGGCAAGCTCATGTCTACCTCTATCGCCAGTACTTCGCGGTTATAATCGTCAACCAGGTTAAAGGTGCGGAACCGCTGCCCGTACCATAAAGCATCGCTCATGAAATCTGCAGACCAGCACTGATTTATGCTGTCGGGCACACTCAAGCGAGCGGGGTGCCGATTCGGCAATCGCCGTTTCCCCTTACGTCTCATATTCAGTTTCAGTCCACAGTATATCCGATGAACCCTCTTGTGATTCCATGTGTATTTCTGCCGGCGAAGCATCGTGAAGAGTTTCCCAAATCCACGACTCGGGTATTGATCCACCAGCGCCAGGAGCGCTTCTATTACAGGTTGATCACGACCAGTGTCAGGCTGGTAGCAGTATGCAGTACGGCTGATTTCAACTGCGCTGCATGCCGCCCTGGTGCTCATCCCGTGCTTATCCCTGATGAAATCTACCATTTCCCTTTTCTCCGCCGGCCTTAGAGCTTTTTTGAGATGACGTCCTTCAACGCCCGGTTCTCCAGACTGATATCAGCATACATCTGCTTGAGTTTCCGGTTCTCTTCCTCAAGCTCCTTGAGTCGTTTTATGTCTGATGCTTCCATACCGCCATACCTGGACTTCCAGTTGTAATAAGTCGCATCTGAGATGCTGTATTCCCTGCATACCTCTTTAACCGTGCGACCACCCTCGACTTCCTTCAGTATACGAACTATCTGATGCTCGCTGAACCTTGATCGCTTCATTTCCGGAGTTCCCCTTTCTTGCTTCTATTATGCACGAGAACTCCACTTATCGCTGGCACTATTCTAGGGGATGGTTACA
>Ga0180432_10005304_pt1 | contig 17231 bp, 13 predicted proteins | sample SS_ome_10_FD_132414 | JGI IMG/M metagenome (GOLD analysis project Ga0180432, IMG submission 132414) | Hypersaline lake sediment archaeal communities from the Salton Sea, California, USA - SS_1_MS_2 metaG | ecosystem: Environmental > Aquatic > Non-marine Saline and Alkaline > Hypersaline >...
CATCGACGATCTATGCAGGAGATCGTCTCCTGATCCCAGATGCTACAACGACGTTCTGGGACGATGTTGTTCGCCTATCGAAAGGGGTACCGTCTCGGTTTGTCTGGCCGTTGGATGGTGAGGTTGTGTCAACGTTTGGCTGGCGTGTTCACCCTGTGCTTGGAAACCGTCACCACCACGACGGAATCGACATCGATGTCCCGGAAGGAACGAGCGTTCACGCCGGTGCTGCCGGCGAGGTCTTCTTCTATGGTGAGCAACCGGGATACGGAAACGTGCTTGTTCTTGAGCACACGGACGGGTACTACTCGATGTACGGCCATCTGTCGAGCGCGCTTGTTGCCGCGGGCCGGTACGTTGAGATCGGCCAGGAGATCGCGCTCTCGGGGAACACCGGGATCTCGTCTGGTCCACATCTGCATTTCGAGATTCGCAACGGCGAATTCCCAATCGATCCACTCCGGTATCTTCCCTAACTGATGGAGTCGCTTCGTATCGAAGGAGGCGTTCCGCTCTCGGGAACGATTCGTGTCGAAGGCGCGAAGAATGCGGCGCTTCCCGCCTGCATCGCGGCGTTGTTGACCGATGAGCCGGTCATTCTACACCGAGTTCCGCAGCTCCGGGATGTGAGCACAATCCTGTACACGCTGGGCGCACTCGGGGCGCGTGTCATCCGCCACGGAGAGCATGTCTCGATTGTGGGAAGCGGACAGTTGTCGACAGAAGCGGACGCGTACTCGGTCCGGCAGATGCGAGCTTCATTCCTTGTCCTGGCGCCGCTACTCGCTCGCAGGGGGAGGGCGGTTGTTCCGCTCCCCGGGGGGTGTGCGATTGGGCGCCGGCCCATCGACTTACATCTGGATGGGCTTCGGGCTCTTGGAGCCCATGTCCACGAGGAGGAAGGTGTTGTAACGGTCTCAGCCGACCGGCTGATCGGCGCGCGGATCGTGTTGCCCTACCCGTCCGTCGGCGCGACCGAGCAGATCTTGATGGCTGCATCACTGGCATCGGGGGAGACGGTGATCGAGAACGGTGCAACGGAGCCCGAGGTTGCAGAGCTGGCTGCGCTGCTGCGAAAGATGGGAGGCGACGTCGCAATCGCTGGTCGCACGTATCGGATCAGAGGGCAGACGTCACTCCACGGAGCTGAGCACACGTTGATGCCCGACCGCATGGAAGCGGGGACATTTCTTCTCGCAGCCGCCGCAACGGGTGGGGCGGTGACAGTAGAGGGGGCTCAGAGGGAGCAACTCGGGGCGTTTCTGCAGTCTCTTGACGCAAGCGGCGCTGTCGTCACGATAGATCGAGATGCAGTGGCGGTCGAAGGAACGACACGGCCCTTGCCAACGGATGTTGTCACGGCGCCACATCCTGGATTTCCAACCGATCTCCATCCCCCGTTTGTCGCCTATCAAGCGAGGGTCGCCGGGGTAGGAAGGCTTGTAGAGACAGTCTTCGAAGACCGCTTCGCGTATGTCGAAGCGCTGCGGAGAATGGGCGCGTTGATCGCCCGAGATGGCTCGACACTGACCGTCACCGGAGTCGAACGACTCCGGGGGCAAGCGGTGGCTGCGACAGACATCCGAGCTGGCGCGGCGCTGGTTCTCGCTGGTTTGGCGGCAGGAGGGGTCACTACAGTGACCCGACTAGAGCACATCGATCGAGGATACTCGTGTTTCGATGAGAAGCTCAGGCACCTAGGAGCCCACATTGAACGATGCGATGAGTAGTGGAAATCACGAACGGCTGATTGAGGACCGGTTGGGAACACGAGCCCGAGTCTACGGGACGGAGCAGGCGATCTTGGTTGGGATTGCCGATGGCTCGGCAGACATGGAGACGTTCCGTGAGCTTGAACTGCTTGCCCACACAGCAGGAATTCAGACTCTGGCGACTGTTGTGCAGAAGCGGCATCGTCCCGCTCCGGCAACGTTTGTCGGGCGGGGAAAGGTCGAGGAAGTCAAGGCGGCTGCGATGGAACTTGATGCCGATGCAGTCCTATTCGACAGCGAGCTGTCACCGGCACAGGCTCGGAATCTTGAAGAGGCGATCGGGCGGAAGGTCATCGATCGATCGCAGCTGATCCTCGATATTTTCGCTCAGCGAGCGGCAACGAAGGAGGCCAGGTTGCAGGTCGAGTTGGCGCAGCTTCGCTACCTTCTCCCACGACTGCGGGGGTGGGGGATGTCGCTAACACGCGCCGGAGGTCGCGCTGTGGGCGGCGTTGGGACCCGTGGACCGGGTGAAACGCAGCTAGAGCTCGACCGAAACAAGATCAACCGACGGATCCACACGCTGGAGAAGCGGCTCGTGAAGGCGACGGCCGAACGGGCTGTTCGACGCAAGAAGAGGATGAAGAGCGTCATTCCGCGGATCGCACTGGTTGGGTACACCAATAGTGGCAAGTCAACACTTCTGAATCGGCTATGTGAAGTGGATGCATTCGTGGAGGATAAGCTCTTTGCCACACTTGATTCGGTGGTTCGACGGGGTGCTGTCGCACCGGGAAGGCGCGCGCTGTTCGCGGACACGGTTGGGTTCATCCGTGAATTGCCTCATCATCTGGTGCCGGCATTTGCGGCGACGCTGGAGGCGGCTCAGTACGCGGACTTGCTGATTCACGTCATCGATGTTTCAAAGCCGACATGGAGAGACGATCACCGCGTCGTGCTGGAGATCTTGGAGCAGGAAGTGTTCCACGGACACGAGCGGCGTCCAGAGACACTCAACGTACTGAACAAGATCGACTTGCTTCCAGATGGTGTGCCGAGTGGCGTCGAAGGAATAGCGATCTCCGCATTGGAAGGACAGCAAATCGAGGAGCTGAAAGCGAAGATTGCGTCACTCGTGTTCCCCAGGGATCGGGCGATCATGTTCAGCTTCCCTCTGGGTGCGCTGCACAAGCTTTCGCCACTCACGACATCGGGGCGAGCGCGGATTGTTGAGTACACGGGCGAGGCAGCGCATGTGAAGGCTTCCGTATCAGCTGTGGAATGGGAGGCACTGGAGCGTGATGGCGGGTGCCTTATCTCTTGCGGCGCTTCCCCGGCTGAAGAACCGTGATCTCCGCTCTGTTGACCTCCACGCGTTCTCGATCATTGGTGAGGACGGTCACGGTATCGCGGAAGATGCTGTGAGAAATGATTTTGCCCTTTCTATCCCCCCAAGCAACGTGAGCGCCGAGTTCCGGAAGCTCGGCCAGTGCGCGCTTGTAGGTCTCGTGCTCGTATGCAAGGCAGCACATCAAACGGCCACAGCATCCGGTAATCCGTTCCGGGGACACAAACAGCTCTTGATCGTAGGCCATCTCCATTGGAACTGGATTTGGCTCATGGAGAAACCGATGACAGCAGATCTCCAGCCCGCACCGGCCGATCCCCCCTTTGATGCGTGCCTCGTCTCTTGCCCCCATCTGGCGAAGCTCGATGCGCGTCCCGTATCGGCCGGCAAGATCGCGCAGAAGGCCACGGAAATCCACACGATGCGGCGCGGTGAAGTAGATGCGCAAGTGCTTCCTGTCGAGCGTGTACTCAGCGGCGACGAGGTGCATCGGAAGCTTGTGTCGTGCAACGACTTCACGAGTGGAGAAGAGGATCCTTTCCGCGTCCGCCTGGTTGTAGTGATGTGTGTCAATGTCGCGTTGTGACGCGATCCGCACGACGCGGTCGAGCTGCTCGCTTAGGCCGACCCCCGCCTCGAGTTCGTTGAGCATCACGGCAAGTCTCAACCCGTTGTGATCAACGACGCAGGACTGACCGGGCTGGATGGGAACGGAACCCGCGCTCAAGCAGGTGGTCTCGCGATCGAGATTGTGAATCCGAACCAATACAACGCGGTCACTCGCCATCGGTATCCTCTTCCGCTGTGAGCATCAGCGACAGGAGCACCGCTTCGGGGGCGGTGTAGACGGAGATGGATTGATGGGCGTCATCGATCGCGAGGCAAATCTTTCGGATTCCCTGTGTCCCGAGCTGGCCAATGATGTCATTCAGCGCTCCGGGAGCCGTTCCGCCACCATGAGAGGCGTGGACAAGCCCGAAGCAGGTCGCGTGCAGCTCTTGAAGACATCGCGCGAGTGTGTCCCGATCCTGCGAAGCAAGTACACGAATGCCGGCGGTCAAGAGAATAGGATCCCGCTGGCCGATTCGAAGGAGAAGGGACAGAAGCGCTTCGTGCCGCGGGATCGGCCGATCACCGATTGCGATCGACACCAGATCGGCGATTGTCCCGTCTCGCAGCTCTGTCAATGCGGCGTCACGTGCCGCAGCAACGTCGAGATGAGCATCCTTCAGGCGGTCAGTATCACCGTCCCGTAACGGAATACGAGCGAGCCAATCCGCATCGGCCTTTGAGTAGCCTGCGTCGACTAGATGACGAACGAACACGGCTCGGGCAATTGGAGGAATGCGGAGGATCCGGCAGCGCGACACAATCGTTGGGAGCAGGTCGCTTGGATGCTCGGCGAGAATGACGAACATCAGATTACGTGGAGGTTCCTCCATGATCTTGAGAAGAGCGTTGGCTGCAGGAGGAGTGAGAGCCTCAGATCGCGGGATGAGACAGACCTTCCGTTTCGCCTGGACTGGTGAGAACTGCCCAACACGAATCACATCGCGGACTTGATCGATTCCGATCCGTTCCTTCTTCTCTGGCGGCACCAGTTCGATGAGATCGGGATGACAGCCACGTTCGGCTCTGCGCGTGGCAGCGTCAGAGTCGCCAAGCAGCGGAGCCGCCAGCTTCCGTCCTTCAAGAAGGCGATCGAGCGAGCGGGATACCAGGTAGAGCGTTGCGGCGGCATGGCCCGCAATCGTCGCGGGGCTTGTAGCGGAAGCGCTGTTCATCACAGAATGAGAGTACCACAGGCCTGACGGAGACGCAATCACGAACTCCTAGAAAAGCGTGGACTCGATGAGATCCGAGATCCCGGACAGATCGCTTGGTCTAAGCATGATTGCTTCATCTGGCATCGCGATCCGGTCATCCGTCACGACGGCAAGAACATCGATCGTGCCGGCAAGCGGCTCGCGAGCGATGTCACGGCCGCGGCGGAACACCTCGATCTTCGGAAGCGGCCCGCGCTTGAAGCCTTCGACGAGGACGATATCGCAGCCCGCGAAGAGCTTGCCGATCAGTACGCTGAGCGGCTCCTCCTTGGTGAGGGTCCATGTGAGGACAGCCTCCGATGGCCCGAGCAGAAGGACCGGCTCAGCGCCGGCAGCGCCGAGCGTTGCACTATCTGTTGCTTGGGAGGCCGGCGTGACGGCGTGTGGAGCGTGCTTGACCGCGCCGACGCGGAAGCCGCGTTCTGCAAGATAGGGAATGAGTCTGCAAATGAGATGTGTCTTGCCGCTGTTGTGATGGCCGACAAACGATATGGCGGGAATCATTGCCTCTCCTTGCGTTGTGCGCTCCACCGATGAGCATATCCAGCGAGGATCGCGATTCTACGGTAGCGGCTCATGTGAGACCAGTTTGCGGACGGTTTGGCCCTTCCAGATAATCACCGCACATCCAAGCCACGGAGAGGTGGGTTCATGAGAACACTGTCCCAAGTCCTTCATGACACGACTGAGCGGTTCCCGAAGAAGAACGCCATCCTGGATCCAAGCGGCACGATGTTCACGTACGAGGAATTGGACGCGCAAGTCGACCGATTGGCGCGCGGAATGCTCGATTGCGGTGTTGGGAAGGGTGAGAAGGTAGGTTTGTGGATGCCCAACATCCCTGAGTGGGTCATCGCTTACTTCGCGATTGCCCGGATCGGGGCGGTTGTTGTGCCAATGAACACGCGCTACAAGACGCACGAGGTGGAGTATATCCTCGATGATTCCGAGGCGACGACGCTGTTCGCTGTAGGGTCCTTTGTGGGAATCGACTACGTGCCGATGATCGAAGAGATTCGGGGGGGGCTGCCGAATCTGAAACACATCATCGTTGTAGGAGGAACCGCCGGACCGGAGATGAAACGGTTCGAAGATGTCATGTCCTGTGGGGCGGACAAACTGTCCGATGGCGAAGTGGGGGCGCGAGAAGCGCAGTGCGATCCAAAGGACAACGTCTTCATTCTGTACACATCTGGGACGACCGGCAATCCCAAAGGCGCCATGCTGTCTCACCACAACATCGCGAAGAACGCCGAGCAGGTCACCGAGGTGCTGCATACATCGGAAGAGGATGTCTTCTTGTTGGCTGTGCCGTTTTTCCATTGCTTCGGCTGCGTGATGGGAATTGCCGGATCGATCACGTGGGGTGCGGCCATGGTGCCGATGCAGGTGTTCAAGCCACGGGAGGCCCTCGAGTTGGTCGAACGGTTTGGCGTGTCGGTGCTCTACGGCGTGCCGACGATGTTCGTGCTTGAACTGGAGGAGAATCGCAAAGGGAAGGACGATGGCTCTTCCTATGACGTGTCGACGCTGCGAACGGGGATCATGGCGGGCGCGCCGTGTCCGATCGAGGTGATGAAGGGGACAATGGAAGAGCTGCACTGTAACGTCTCGATCGCCTATGGTCTCACCGAAGCGTCGCCGGTTATCACGATGACGCGGTTCGATGACTCGATCGAAAGACGTGTCGAGACGGTGGGCCGGGCCTTGGATGGAATCGAAGTGAAGATCGCGGATGAGGACCACGAACCGGTTCCTACCGATGAGATGGGAGAGCTTGCCTGCCGTGGCTACAACGTGATGATGGGATACTACCAGATGCCCGACAAGACAGCCGAATCGATCGATGCCGAGGGGTGGCTGTACTCAGGGGATCTCGCGACGATGGACGCAGAAGGGTACGTCAAGATCGTCGGTCGAAAGAAGGATATGCTGATCTGTGGTGGGTTCAACGTCTATCCGGCGGAGATCGAGGAGTATCTGTTCACGCACCCCAAGGTGCAGAATGTCTCAGTCATCGGAATGCCGGACGACGTCTTCGGTGAAGTTGCGGCAGCGTACATCATTCCTCGTGAAGGTGTAACCATCGATCCGCAGGAGATCGTCGACTACTGCGTGGGTGAGATCGCCAACTTCAAGGTTCCGCGGTACGTTGAGATTTTGGACGAGTTCCCGATGACGCAATCGGGGAAGATCCAGAAATTCCGGCTGCGCGAGATCGCCAAGGACGCAGCCGCGGCGGGACGGATGAAAACGCTGTCTCCGTCGAAAAGATGACTGCCGAGCGGCCGGATGTTCTTGAGCTAGCGAAGCAGCTCATCGCGATCGAGAGCCACAAGCTGTACGGAGGAAGAGAGGCGGCGGTCGGGAGGTTCCTCACGGACTGGTTCCAGGAACGCGGAGTCGAAGCGGAGCTACAGTTCGTGGAAGACGAGCGTTCCAACGTCATCGCGAGGATTCCAGGTGAGGACGACGGTCCGAGTTTGATGCTCTGCGGACATCTGGACACGGTTCCTGCCGGAGACATGCTCGATGCGTTCACTCCTTGCGTTACCCATGGCGCGCTGTGGGGACGTGGCGCGTGCGACATGAAGGGCGCTGTCGCCGCTATGGCGTGTGTCATGGCAGATGTGGCACGGGATTGCGCTCTGTCGCGCTCCGGTGGGCTGCAAGGAGATCTTGTGTTCCTGGGTACGGTCGATGAGGAGACCGGGGGGCTTGGGGTGAAGGCCGCGATCGATGCAGGGGTCCGCGCCGATTACGCCATTGTCGGGGAGCCGACCGATCTGCGAGTGGCGCTTGCACACAAGGGCGCTTGTTTCGTCCGCATCATCCTGAGTGGGCGGGGGGCACATGGGAGCTGCCCTGAAGAGGGTGTCTCTGCTGTCTCCTACGCGGCGAGGCTTGTGTGCGCGATCGAAGGGGCGTTGCGCAAAAAACTCAGCGACCGCACCCATCCTCTGCTCGGATGCTCAACCGTTAACGTCGGGGCCCTCCGTGGGGGGACCCAGCCCAACATTGTTGCCGAGCGGTGTGAGATCGAGATCGACCGCCGGATGGTCCCCGGCGACGATGATCCGCTTGCCGAACTGCGCGTGCTTGCTGAGACGGTTTGCGGCGGTGTGGATGGACTGAGCGTCGATGTCGAGGAGAGCCGAATGAGCTCGGTGGTTCCACACAAGGCGCTTGAGACGCTCCCCGACTCGCAGATCGCACGTGCGGCGCTGGAGGCTTGCCGCGAGACCGCACTGCCTCAGGAGACGATCGGTGTGACGTACTGGTCGGATGGTGGGCACTTGGCTGCCCATGGGGTAGAGACGATCGTGTTCGGCCCCGGGAGGATCGTCGATGCGCACAGCAGTCAGGATCGCGTGGCCATTGCGGACCTCGACACGGCCGCCACGTGGTATCTCTGGATGATTCGTGAGCTTCTTGGTGTCAGTGCGCCGAACACGTAGCATGGCCGCCTACCGCGAAAGAGTGAAAGCCTGGCGTCGATCGAGACGCGCAACCAAGGACTAGTGGGGGAACGTGACTTCGCCGGCCTTCATGATCGCGAGCTTCGCTGTGAGCGGTCCAATCAGCTCGTGGACGACCGTTGCACCGATGATGACATGAAGTAGGATGTGGCTCAAGGATGCCAACGCCGCCTCCTGTTGGACGAGGAGAGCCAGGCCGATGACGATTCCGCCTTGCGGTATCAGTCCCCATCCCGCGTACCGGCGGACGGCAAGCGATGCTCCGCCGAGCCTTGCCCCCAGGTAGGTTCCACCAAGTTTGCCGATCGATCGGAAGAGGACGAACACGAGCACCACGGGCAAGTACTGCCAGAGCACAACTACGTCGAGCAGCATACCGCTGACCGTGAAGAAGACGATGAACACGAGAGGCTCCACGGACTCCTCAAACAGGCGGAAGATATTATGTCGTTCTTTTCTGCGTGCGGTGTTAACGACAACGATACCCATGGCCATCGTGGCAAGTAGTTGGTCGAGCCCGAGAAACGTTCCGATCCCGTAGCATGTGGCAAGTAGTCCGAGGAGGAGGGCTATTTGCAGTCCATCGCTTTCGCCGCGGAGCCACTTCGGAGCGAACCGGAACGCCAAACCCGAAACTGCGCCAAGAGCCAGCGCTCCCCCCACAGAGACCAGCGGATCGAGAATCGTGCCGATCCCCTCCACACGATGCGCCACAAGAATCAGCGCGATGACGACGCCTAGGCTGAAGTTGAAGATGCCAAGGGCATCGTCGAGCGCAGCAGACGCCATGATGCTGAACGTCACCATGCCCTTTGCGCGGTACTGACGGACGACCGCGAGCGTTGCGGAGGGATCCGTCGGCGATGCAAGGGCTCCCAGCAGAATGGCGAGAGGGGCGATGGTCGAAACGAAGCTGTTGTCCCCCGGCAGGAGAAACGGGAGGGTTGCGAGACAGCCTGCTGTCACGAGCAGGGCCGAGAGCTGTGCCTCCCCAAATGCGATGAACAGAAGCTTCTTGCCGAGCTCTCTCAGTGGACCGAAGGCAAGTGTCCCACCGATGGAGAACGTGAGAATGGCCAGAGACAAGCTGGTCGTTGTGTCCATCGATTGAACGAATGATTCAGACACGAATCCTGTGATCTGTGGATTGAGGATGAGGCCGGCGATGATGTATCCGCTTACGCGTGGGAGGCCAAGCTTCCGTACGAGTTCCCCGAGGACGTAGCCCAGTGTGATGGCCAAGCCTGTTGCCAACAATCCGGTCATGTAGTGCTCCCTCCGCCGCTTGAGGGCGGTGTCCGCCTGAGCGGGGAATCCCGAAGGATATGTCTCGAGAACGGGACATGCAAACCGGACCGATGCGATGGAGGCGTCAGTCGACCGCTGTTGGATGTACACAATGCCGCCACAACTTGCAGACAATGAATTCACGGACGTGAGGCAACATTCCGATGATCTAGTGAGAGCACCCACCAAACGCACCAACCTCCAGAGGCCCGGGCCCAGCCCGCCCGGGCCTCAAGCCCTGCTGAGATAGGACGAACCGCGTGCGCATGTGCTCCCATGACATGAAGCACTTCCAAATCCCGACACGATCCGCTAGACTGGGTGTATTCTTGGATGCTGTGCTCGCTGACAGCAATCGCAGCGCAGGGAGGTGGGTGCTGTGCGGAAGAAAGCGCTTGGAGTTCTCGTCGGTTTTCTCGTAGTTGTCGGACTCAGCTCGGCGATCTATCTGTGGAGCGACCAGGCAGGAAGCGGGATTGGCGATGTCGAATGGAGCCCGCTATACACATCTCGGGAGCGGAATGCACTTGCTCCGGTTACGTCCCAAGTGGCCTATGGAGCGGCTCAGTCGCTAGCGGCACCCTGCAGCACGCTTGTTGGCATGGTCACGTGTGACAAGACATGCCCATCCACCTGCGATGGCTTGACGTGCGAAGGGACGTGCGGCGGATATACATGTGGCAAGACATGCGCTGCGACATGCGGAGTGACCTGCGCAGCGACCTGCGACGGCCGCACGTGCGAAGGGACGTGCGACGGGAGCACATGCGAAGGGACGTGTGACGGGCCCACGTGCCAAGCGACGTGTGACGGGAACACGTGCGAAGGGACGTGCGGCGGGTACACATGCGAAACGACGTGCGATAACACGTGCCAAGCGACGTGTGACGGATACACATGCGAGATGACGTGCGATAGCACGTGCGAAGGGACATGCGACGGATACACATGCGAGGAGACGTGCGATGGCACGTGCGACGGATACACATGCGAGGAGACGTGCGATGGCACGTGCGAAGGGATGACGTGTGACGCGACCTGCGATGGGTGGACGTGTGACGAGACTTGCGATGGAATGACGTGCGAGGAGACGTGTGACCGCACGTGCGAAGGGATGACGTGTGACACGACCTGCGATGGGTGGACGTGTGACGAGACCTGCGATGGGTGGACGTGCGAGGAGACGTGCGACGGCTGGACGTGCGAGGAGACGTGTGAGGATTCGACGTGCGATGGCGGTACATGCGAAGGGGCGACCTGCCCCGTCCCGACATGTGCTGACCGCACATGCGTTGGCCCGACGTGCGCAGGATTCCGTACGTGCGATGCAACGTGCGATGGCGACTGCGAACGACCGACATTGGATTTTCGTACATGTGCAGGGCCCACATGTGACGGGATCTCCTGTGGCGATCGCACATGCGATCCGTGGGCGTGCGACTTCCCAACGTTCGACGGCCCAACATGTACCCACCCGACCTGCGAGGGTCCGACGTGCGATGGACCGACCTGCGAGGGGCAGACATGCCTTGCCGCTGAGTGCGAGCTGTGGGACTTCGCGGATGCGCCGGATCGCTCTGTATCTGCGAGGTATCGATACTTGACGCGATTGCAGGATGATGGTGCCCGGCATCGCGTGGACGGGATCTACTATCTGGGAATGCGAATTGACGAGGAGCCTGACGGACAGCCAGACGACATTGCGTACGGCGACGATATCCGTCCGTGGTCGGTTCGTGATGATGAAGATGGCGTCTGGTTCCCTACGTCCCTGATTCCCGGAAGACAGGCAATACTCATCACGGATGCATCAGAGGAGGGGTTCCTCCACGGGTGGATCGACTACGATGAGAACGGCGACTGGAAGGGGCGAGAGCCGGTGGAGCGGTTGTTTGATCCATCGCTTCCACTGCAGAAAGGGTTCAACTGGATCGCTTTCGAGATTCCGGCGGAGGCCAATGCGCCAGAGACCTCCTATGCCCGATTCCGATTCGGGACACAGGAAGTGCTGCAGAGCGCAGGTGCGGCTCGCAATGGTGAGGTCGAGGACTATCACACGGCGCTATGTCCTACCTACGATGTTTGGATCATGACCGACGACATCGTCTATCATCCGGGAGACGAGGTGTCGCTGAGCTTCTACGCGAACAGCGTGTCGCAGGTCGAGATCATCCGGCATCAAGCAGATGGGACATCCTTCCTGCTCTGGGCGGGAACGGTTGAGTCTGGACGGCACGAGATCCGTGACTATGGAGGGGCTTTGCGTGCGCTGCCGGCATTCGGGACCGAGACGATTGAGATGATTGCCACCTCGGTCACGACGGGTTGCTCCACATGGGTTACGACACCGTTCGTTGTTGCAGAGCGGTAATGGGTTGCCATAGGGTGTATGGGTAGTCGGTACTTGCGCGTGACGCGGAGCGCGATGCGATCGGCATGCCGCATCGCGCTCCAGCTTGTTTGGCGTTCACTGCGCGGTCTGGGTCACCGATCTCCCGATCTGATTTACCTCTCGTGTCTTGTGATGTTGAGCGGCACACTGGGTGAACCGATGCCCGACATCGCCCGCATCATCGCGATGTGTGCGCTGATTGCAGCTTCTCTTTTCGCGATGGGACGGCGCTGGAAAGCCGGCGCAATTCGTGACTGTGCGCCGTATCTTCTGTTGATCATCGTCGGTGCAGTTGGGGCATTCACTCTGATGGGCGCCGCACTGCTGTTCGCATCCGTGTGGGTCGTCGGAATGATGGGCCTGGATCGCCATGCAGCGAATCTGGACACGAGGGCGCGGTGCGTCGTCATGGTCGGAGTCATCGGCACGGTTCTGACCGCGGCACCCGGGCTATGGAATGCAGTGAACCTGGCGTCCGTTTGGCTGACGACGACCCTGTTCTCCTGGGCAGGGGGAGGAGGGCTCGGTGCCAGTGCAAGCGGGCTGTCGCTGCTCATCGTTGTGAGTCCGCTGCTTATTTCCGCTGCCATACGATCCCAGCAAGGTCATCGTGTCATCTTCCCGCTTGCCGGAATCGGCCTGTTTGTCGCCCACGCCGCTGCGGCCTCCATCGGTGGCCTTGTGCCGGAGGTTCGATTCGCGGTCGAACTGAGCTACGCTGCACTGCTCATCAGCATCTGCGTCCTCGCTATCTCACTGGGAGATGGCGTCCCCCCCCTCCCGCGTCGTCGTCGCGTGTGGGCCATGGCGTCTGGACTGGTCATGGTGGCCGGCCTTGCATGGACGCTGGTCGCACTCCCTGTCATCGCCCCCGGACGGGACTGCGATGAGTCTCGACATGTGGTGTTCGTCGACCACACGCTGCTTGGGAGTTGGAGCACGCCGTCCGATGCTGCACCTGGCAACGCGTTCACAGGGGCGACGTTCGGGCAGTTCCTCGAGTACGTCGAAGCAGGGGGGCACCGCACGAGCTTGACTGACGAGATCACGGACGATGTCCTGAGTGATGTCGATCTGGTGGTCGTCATCAACCCGGGCGAGCCGTTCGCGGCGCACGAGAAGGAGAGCCTGTTCTCCTTTGTGCGAGCCGGCGGCGGATTGCTGGTTCTCGGCGACCACACAAACATCGGCGGGATCATGGATACGGTCAATGATCTCACGTTGCCGTTGGGGTTCTCACTTGCGTTTGACTCGGCAGCAAGCGAGGATCCCGGGTGGTCCCGCACCATCCGAATGCTCTCCCCGTTCTCCGCGCAAGTCCAAGCGGTCGAAATCCCCGTGAGTATCGGCGCTTCGGTTTGCACGACGCTCCATCCGATGGTCTGTCCGATTCTCGTCGGGCGACGGGCATACAGTGACCCGGGTGATCCAGAGAATACGGGACGTGCGCTGCTTGGGAATCTGGAGTTCGACCGAGGAGAACGCTACGGGGATCTCGTGCTTGCCGCTGTGCGCCATCTGGGCCGAGGCAAGGCGGTGCTGTTCGGGGATACCTCCTCGTTTCAGAACTCCGCTCTGGCGCTGTCGCACCAATTCACGGACATGCTTGTACGATGGCTGACGGACAAGACGGGAAGCTGGCGCGCTCCGGGGAGCAGTCTCGCTGCATTGGTCCTTGTGGTTGTCGGGGCGGCCGCCCTGCGACGTTCCCGCGTGAGTATGGCCGGCGCGATCGCTCTCGCGGCGGCGATTGGGATCATGGGAGGACACATGATCCCAATCTCTTCGGTGACCACGGAGGCTCCCGTGGGTCGAATCGGCGTGATCGATAGCGCGCATGGAAATCTGGTTCGGTTCGAGCCGCTTCATGACGGCGGTGTGGAGGGTTTGGGGATAGGATTGGCCCGCGCCGGCTTCTTGCCGTTCATCTACCTTGAAACGCCATTCGAGTCTCTGCCCTCGCCGCAGTCTGCCATCCTCTCCATCGCGCCGACACGTGGGTACTCCTCTCGCGAGGCGGAGAGCCTGCTGGAATGGCTCTCGCAGGGAGGACGGCTGATCATCTCGACAGGGTGGCCGCAGTCCATCGCAATGGATGAGTTTCTGTTGCCGCTTGGCGTACGGGTCTCAGCGATTCCTCTGGGCTCCATTCGTCCAGATGTCGCTTCGCTCGAAGTTGCACCGCAACTCCCTTCCGCGTGGCCGCTCGAGATTTCATCGGAGTGGGTTGTGCTGGGCAGTGTCGGCTGGGATGGTACCGAGTACGTCGTGATTGCCGAGAGGGCAATCGGCCTTGGGTCGATCATCGTTGTTGGCGACCACGGCGTCTTCTTGAATGCGAACCTTGAGGGGAAGGGGTTCGCGTTCATGGAGAATCTTGACCTTCTTGCGGAGCTGATGCTGCGTACAAGAGGGGGCGAGGACCCGTCATGATCGAGCGCGGAACATTGTGGTGGATCTCGCTTGCCGCTTGTACGTCCGGTGGCATTGTGCTTTTACCGCTGTACTACGAGCTACCGTCCTGGATTGGGATGGCGCTGTTGGGAGTAGCCGCGTTGGTTGGAGTCGGTGCGGTCCGATGTGAATCCGAACCGATGTCGCTTGGAGTAAGTTGGAGGACGGCCGTGTTTCTTGCGCTGCCAGCGGGGTTCGCGGCGTACTACGCAGCCGGGGGCGTGCGCGCGGCTCTGTTCCTGCTTGTGTGTGGTGTCGCCACAGCGGCGCTTGCGCCTCGACGGCGCATGGCGCAACGGTTGGCCGGAGGAGCTGTGGTCGTCGGCACGATGGCGATCGCCCAGGCAGCAGCAGCACACCTGTATGGGATCCTCTTGGGAGATGCCCATGGGACGACGTTGCTGGCATCTCTCGATCGATGGCTGTTTCGCGCAGTAGGAAGAGCCACAACTGTCATTGGACGGACGGTGTACATCGAAACGGCCACGGGACCGATCGCTGTTGTCCCTAGTTGGGATCAACTTGGACTTGTGTGCGGACTGATCGCGCTGGCCGGGTTCGCTGTCCTTGTGCTCGGTTCCGCCGGGGTTACACATCGGATTCGGGCGCTGCTGAGAGGGACGGGCATCATCGCCGCGTTCCTGCTGATTCGTCGCGTGATTCTTGTGTTGATCGCACTCGAAACAGGCTCGCCGCGGTTGTTCTGGAACCCCGCCACTCTTGTTGTGTCGATGCTTCCACTGATCGTCTTGCTCTCACTCTTCTCTGGTGTCCATCCTCGTGGTGTCGGGCCACGGCTCCGGGCGGCGTTCGTTCCGGGACGCGGAGGCATTGTGCTGGCCGTTGGAGGCGCTGCATTTGCGGCAACATGGCTTGTTCTCGCTGCGTTGTATCTCGTGCCTGCGGGGCCACGCAACGAGGGAACGATTCTGTTCGATGAGGCACACGGCGATTGGGAGAGCACGCGGATTGCAATGGATACGGAAACGTACGGGTTGGCAACCACGTACAATTACGCATCGCTGTACGATTGGCTGGCGTACTACTACCCTGTCAATCATCTCACGGAGCCGATCCGAGGGGACTTGCTGGATGGGTGCAGCACCCTTGTGCTGAAAACGCCGTCCTCCCCGTATTCCGCGGAAGAGATCGAAACGATTGGAGCCTTCGTTCGCGCCGGCGGCGGGTTGTTCGTTATTGGGGACCATACGAACGTCTTTGGAACAACGACGGTGCTGAATCCTGTGTTGGAGCAGTTCGGACTCGCGCTCAACTTCGACTCCACATACCGGCTGAACACGGGGTCGTTCACCATCTACAAGCCGGGGCACTCGTGCTACGACCCGATCATGCAGCACGTGGCCCGATTCGACTTCCTAACGTCGTGTTCGATCCGTGCTCCGCTTCACGCCTATCGCACGATTGCAGACAACCGTATCCTTGCGAACCAGGCTGATTACGGGACACGCGACTTCTTCCCCAAGGATCGCTACACCCTCCGATCGGAGTTCGGTCGTTTCGTACAGACAGCGGCTGTGCTGCACGGAGCGGGGCGTGTCGTGCTGTTCGCCGACAGCACATGCTTCTCCAATTTCTCCGTGTTTATGGACGGATATCCGTCTTTTCTGCTCGGAACGTTTGGATTTCTCTCGCATCGGAACGTAGGAGGATCGCTGCGCATCCTGTTCCTTGTTGCTGCAGGACTTGCGATAGCAACGCTCGGCCTGGTGCGGTGGCGGCGCTGCGGCGGCGGGGCGGTAGCACTCGTGTGCGGCGTGCTTCTTGGTTGGGCGGTTTTCTGTCTTTCGGCGGGGATTCTGCATCGATCGATGTATCCGTTGCAGGAACCATCCGATGGCATCCCCCTCGTGTACTTCGACATCGAGCATTCCGACATCGAGATCGAGCCGCAGCCAGCCTCCTCAAAGACCTACGATCGCACGCGGCAGTACGACACGTTCTTCGTGTGGAGCCAGCGGGTCGCGAAGATCCCGCAGCTCACGGATTCGGCGTCTCGCGACGAGGTATTGCCGCAGCGGCCATACGTCATCATCAATCCAGATGACAACATGGACTCCGTGTTCCTGTCGTGGGTTCATGAGTATGTGGCATCCGGTGGCGCGCTGATCGTCCTCGATCGTTGCGGACGTGACCCGCGCGGTGCTGATCAGCTGCTGGCGCAGTTTGAACTGTCGATCGAGGAAGGGTGTGGCAGTGATCGCGTCATTCGAGGCACAACGGTCACCGAGCGCGAAATCAGTCCATCGCTGACGCTGAGCGTCTCCATCGTTTCAGTTGGCGATGGAAGTGTTGTTCTTGTCTCCGACTCGTCCCCGTTCTCGAACCTGTCACTTGGCGGCGCATTTGTGGTTCCATCGCCCATCCAGCAGGCGCTGTATGACACGGTCTTCTGGCTGTTCGAGGACGCCATCTCGGCAGCTGGTCCTTGAGGGGGGGGGATGGACCACCCGATCTGACGGGGGACAGAGCTTCGGGGGAGCAGCTTCTGTGAAGACGAAGGCGGAAATCGAGCGAGGTTTGCGGGCTCAATGGTCGCCGACATCAGGAGCTGGTTGCGCGGCGATCACACGCCCCCTAGAATCCAGTCCTCCGGAGGGGTGGGAGAGCGGCCGAATCCGCCAGTTTGGAGAACTGGTGTACCCTCGTGGTACCGCGGGTTCAAATCCCGCCCCCTCCGCCACCGCCTGTGCTAGGTGGGGGGCTAGCGGTCCC
>Ga0180432_10005306_pt1 | contig 17231 bp, 17 predicted proteins | sample SS_ome_10_FD_132414 | JGI IMG/M metagenome (GOLD analysis project Ga0180432, IMG submission 132414) | Hypersaline lake sediment archaeal communities from the Salton Sea, California, USA - SS_1_MS_2 metaG | ecosystem: Environmental > Aquatic > Non-marine Saline and Alkaline > Hypersaline >...
GAAGGACGCGTCGGGCGAGGTCGCGGCCGCGATCCGGCGCTGTTTCTGGTATGCCGCGCAGGCCGACAAGTTCGACGGCGCGGTGCATGCCACCAAGTCCGCCCATGTCACGCTGGCGATGCCCGAACCCTTCGGCGTGATGGGCCTTGCCTGCCCGAACGACGCGCCGCTGCTGGGCTTCCTGTCGCTGGTGCTGCCGGCGATCGCGATGGGTAACCGGGTGGTGGCGATCCCGGCGCCCTCGATGCCGCTGGCCGCGACCGATCTTTACCAGGTCTTCGACACGTCCGACCTGCCGGGCGGGGTGGTCAACATCGTCACCGGCCCGCGCGAGGAGCTGGTGAAAACGTTGGCCGAGCATGACGCGGTGGCCGCGCTTTGGTATTGCGGCGCGCCCGGGGGCCGGGCGGCGGTGGAGCGGTGGAGCGCCGGCAACCTCAAGGTGACATGGTGCCCGGACAACCGCGACTGGCGCGGGCCCGGCGGGCAGGGCCGCGGCTTCCTCGACCGGGCGACGCAGATCAAGACGATCTGGGTGCCCTACGGGGAATAGGCGATGAACCTTGCGCTGTGGCTCGACCGGGCGGCGGTGACGGACGGTGCGCGGCCGGCGCTGCTTCTGGGCGCGCAGGTGGTGGCCGACTACGCCGCCTTCCGTGCCCGCGCCGCCGGGTTGGGCGCGGCGCTTGCGGCGCGGGGCATCGTGCCGGGCGACCGGGTGGCGATCGTGATGCAGAACGCGCCCGATTACCTCGTGGCGCTTTGGGGCATCTGGTATGCCGGCGCGGCGGCGGTGCCGGTGAACGCGAAGCTTCATCCCCGCGAAGTGGCCTTCATCCTCGACAATTCCGGCGCCCGGCTGGCCTTCGTCTCGGCCAGCCTCGCCGGCGAGGTCGGCGCGGAAACCGCCGTGCCTCTGGTCGAGGCCGGGGGCGACGGTTTCGCCGATCTCTGCGCGACCCCGCCGCGCGATGCGGAACCGCGCCGGGCCGAGGATCTTGCCTGGCTGTTCTACACCTCCGGCACCACCGGCCGGCCCAAGGGCGTGCGGATCACCCACGGGATGATCGCCGCGGCCTCGCTGTGCTACCCGGTCGACGTGACGCCGGTGACCGGGGCGGAGGCCGCGCTTTACGCCGCGCCGATGAGCCACGGCGCGGGGCTTTACGCCGCGATCCACGTGCGGATGGGCGCGCGGCATCTCTGCCCGCCCTCGGGCGGCTTCGACCCGGCCGAGGTGCTGGACTTGTCGGCCCGGCTGGGCCCGACCACGATGTTCCTCGCGCCGACGATGCTGCGCCGGCTGACCGACGCGGCGAAGGCCGCCGGCAGCCGCGGCGCGGGGATCGAGACGATCGTCTACGGCGGCGGGCCGATGTATCTGTCCGACATCACCGAGGCGGTCGACAGGTTCGGGCCGAAGTTCGTGCAGATCTACGGCCAGGGCGAATGCCCGATGGCGATCACCGCGCTGGGCCGGGGCGAGGTGAGCGACCGCGCGCATCCGCGCTGGCGTGAACGGCTGGCATCGGTCGGCCGCGCGCAATCGGCGGTGGATATCCGTATCGCCGGGCCGGACGGCGCGACCCTGCCGCCCGACACGCCGGGCGAGATTCTCGTGCGCGGCCTGCCGGTGATGCCGGGCTACTGGGAAAACCCCGAGGCGACGGCGAAGACGCTGAAAGACGGCTGGCTGCAGACCGGCGACATCGGCCTGCTGGACCGGGACGGCTACCTCACCCTCGTCGACCGGTCGAAGGACATGATCGTCTCGGGCGGGTCGAACATCTACCCGCGCGAGGTCGAGGAGGTGTTGCTGGCCCATCCCGCGGTGCACGAGGCCTCGGTCGTTGGCCGGCCCTCGGCCGAATGGGGGGAGGAGGTGGTGGCCTTCGTCGTCCCCGCGCCGGGCGCCGTGATCGACCCCGCCGCGCTGGATGCGCATTGCCTTGCGGAAATCGCGCGCTTCAAGCGGCCCAAGCACTATGTCACGCTGGGCGCGTTGCCGAAGAACGCCTATGGCAAGGTGCTCAAGACAGACCTGCGCGCCCGGCTGGCGGGCGAGGACCGGGGGGCGGAATGAACACGGTCGAGATCCTGCGCGACCTGGTCGCCTTCGACACCACCAGCCGCAATTCGAACCGCGCGCTGATGGACCATGTCGCCCGGCTGCTGGCCGAGGCCGGGATCGCGCCGCGTCTGGTGCCGGACCCGACGGGCACCAAGCTCAACCTCTACGCCACGGTCGGGCCGGCGGACCGGGGCGGGGTGATGCTGTCGGGCCATACCGATGTCGTGCCGGTCGACGGGCAGGACTGGACCCGCCCGGCCTTCGAGATGACCGAGGCCGAGGGCCGGCTATACGGCCGTGGCACGACCGACATGAAGGGCTTCGTCGCCGCCGCGATCCGGGCCGCGCGGGCGGCCGCCGAACGCGATCTGACGACGCCGCTGCACCTGGCCTTTTCTTGCGACGAGGAAGTCGGCTGCCTGGGCGTGCGCACGCTGATCGACCTGCTGGATGGCGCGCCGGTGCGCCCGGCGATGTGCATCGTCGGCGAACCGACCGCGATGCAGGTCGCCACCGGCCACAAGGGCAAGGTCGCGCTGCGCAGCACCTGCACGGGCCGCGAGGGCCATTCCGCGCTGGCGCCGATGGCGCTGAACGCGATCCATCTCGCCTGCGACCTGGTGGCCGAAATCCGCGCCCTTCAGGCCGACCTTGCCGAACGCGGCGCGCGCGACGGCGATTATGACGTGCCTTATACCACGCTGCATGTCGGGAAGATCGGCGGGGGAACCGCGCTCAACATCGTGCCGAATCGCTGCACGCTGGACTGGGAGATCCGCAACATCGTCGAGGATGACGCGGCCGCGCTCCTTGCCCGGATCGACGCCGCCGCGCGGCGGATCGAGGCGGCGGCGCGTGCCCATGCGCCGGAGGCGGCGATCGTCACCGAACAGGTCTTTGCCTATCCCGGCCTCGGCACCCCGCCGGGCGCCGATGTCGTGGCCTTCGTCAAGGCGCTGACCGGCGTGAACGGCACGATCAAGGTCGCCTTCGGCACCGAGGGCGGGCTGTTTTCGCAGCGGCTGGGGATTCCGACGGTCGTGTGCGGGCCGGGATCGATGGCGCAGGGCCACAAGCCCGACGAATACGTCACCCGCGCCCAGCTCGACCTGTGCGACGCGATGCTGGACCGGCTGCTCGACCGGCTGGCCGGGGGCGGCGGGCCGGGGTGACGGATCAGTTGTTGGCCGAGGCGGTCGGGTTGCTGAACAGCCCGCCGGCAAACAGGGCGCGCCACTGCTGCGGGCGCTGCGGATCCTGCATCCTGAGGAAGGTGTAGCCGGTGCGGCCCCAGGGCTTGATCTGGTTGGTGAGGTTGTCGAGCACGTAATCGCCCGCGCGGGTGCGCAGCACCAGAACGGCATGCGACCCGCCCTTGCGATCCAGCACGGTGGTGAGCAACAGTTGCTGGCCGCTCAGCCCCATCTCCATCAGCTGGCGCTTCTTTTCCAGCGCGTAATCCTCGCAGTCGCCGCCGCGCCGGCCGGGCAGCGCCCAGTATTCCTCGCGGCCGTATTGCGCCGAATCGCTGACCGGACGGACGCGCCGGTTGACCTCGCGGTTCACCCTGTCGGCAAGGGCCAGCGCCTGCTTGGCCGAGACCGATGCACCGCCACCGCCGTGGCAGGCCCAGCCGTACTTGCCACACAGGCCGACCGCGCCCTTCGGCGCCGACACCGCGACCCCGGTCTTGAGAAAGGCGGGGTGACGTTCGGCGGCAACGCCCGGCGCCGCCATGGCGATCCCGATCGCCGCGGCGGCGAGGGTGCGCATCGTCCGACGGTGGTTTGCGGCTGTCGTCATCACGTGTCTCCTGTGTTCTACAGGGCACGTTGTGGGCGCCGAACGGGGCGGAAATCGGGATCGAACCGGGGAAGCTTCGTGGCGCTTCCAAGGCGCCGTGCCATGGACAGGCCGCCGGCCGGGCGCTAGAGCGGCGGCAAACAGGGCATTTCAGGGGCCGGGGCATCGGCCGTCGGGGGCTTCGCTTGATTCGGGTCGCGCTTTACCTGCTCAGTCTCGGGTTCGTGTTGTCGGCGGGGCTCGTCGCCGTGCTGACCGAGGCCGAACCGTCGCTGCCGCCCACGCAGGCGCCCGACGCGCAGGACGTGCGCCGTGTGCGCGCGGCGGTTCAGGAGATTCGCGCGGTGACGGACGGGCGCGCCGCCGTGCCGGAGCTCGCGATGGAGGTGGGCACGCTGGCGGGGGTGATCCGGCTGGGCGCCCGGTTCCTGCCGGGGCTGAGGGCCGAGGCCCGCATCGAGGACGGGGCGGTGCAGGGGCGCGCGGCGCTGCCGGTGCCGGGCTTCGGGGGCCGCTGGCTCAATGTCGCGGCGACGGTGCCGCCGTTCGAGGGCGGTTTCGCGCCCGCCGCGGTGTCGGTCGGCCGCGTGACGCTGCCGCCCGGCCCGAGTGTCGCGCTGGCCCGGCGGCTGGCCAACCTCCTGATCGGGGATCGCGCCGGCGACACGATCATCGGCAGCGCCGAGGCGATGCGGATCGAGGGGCAGCGGCTGGTCTTTACCCTGAACCTCGGCGCGGCGGGACGCGGCGCGGTGCTCGACGGGGTTTTCGCCGCGCTGCGCGGCGGCGCGATGCCGTCACCGGACCGGATCGACGCGGCCCATGCCCGGATCATGACGGCGATGGAGGCCGGCAGCCTGCCCGCCGAGGGCTCGCTGCTGCCGCATCTGCGCTTCGCCCTGGACCTGGCCGAGGCGGAGGCCGAGACCGATGCCGACATCCCCGACGCCTATACCGTCGCGATCTTCGGCCTCGCTAAGGCCTGCGGCGCGGCGGAGTTCCGGCTGCTGGTCGGCCGGCTGGCCGGCGCCGACGCGCCGGCGCCGGGCCGCTGGCAGGTGACCTGCGACGCGGTCACGCTGGCGGGCCGGACGGACACGCGGCAGCACTTCCTGATCGCGGCGGCGATCAAGGCGGCCAGCAACCGCGGCTTTGCCGTCGCGATCGGCGAGTTCAAGGAGCTGCACGACACGATCACGGCCAGCGGCGGTTTCGACTTCACCGATATCGCGGCGAACAATTCCGGCATCCGCCTGTCGGACCGGATGATGGCCGCGCCGCTGGCCGACTGGCCGGCGCTGCGCGCCCGGATCGTGGCCGAGGGCGACGTGCTGGCGGATTTCGACGGGGTGCCGGGGCGGATCGGCGAGGCGGAGTTCGCCGCCCGCTTCGGAACGATCGACAGCCAGGCCTACCGGGAGATGCTGGCGCGGATCGAGCGCCGGATCGACGCGCTGCCGATCCACCGGCCGGTGCCGTAGACCGCCCGGCGCATTGGAACCGATGTCACGGAAACCCCGCGGGGGCGGCCGACCGGCCGTTCCGCCGGATCGGGTCGCCCCCGCAAGACCATCGCACTCGTCACTCTCTACACGGGCATCAGGCTAGCGGGTGGCCGGAATACCGGACAAGGCAAGCCCGCGCCGGATTTCGCGAATCCGCGACTCCGCCACGTTGCCCCGCACCGGCGACCGGCCGCCGGTGCCGGCGCCGGGTTGCGCGGCGCTTCGGCGAAGACTATATCGACGGACGAGAGGTTGGCGCGGGCAGGCGCCTCGCCAACCCGGTCAGGTCCGGAAGGAAGCAGCCGTAACGAGCCCCGTCTGGGTCGTTGTCCAGCCTCTCACCCGTGACACCCGATGAGGAGGGCCAGACATGGATGCCGTGTTCCCCCTCCGGGCCTTCGCCCGGCACTAGATGCCGTGCGGGCCCGATCGGCCGCCCTGCGGGGCAAGTCATCGTTTCGGGAAACTCACAGTGACACATCCAAACCTTGCCGACCTTGGCTGGTCGGATCATTTCGCCCGCCAGTGCGGGCCGGACCCGCGCGCCGCGCGGATCAGCGCCGTTCATCGTGACCGGCTTGAGGCGCTGTCGCCCGAAGGGCCGCTCGGCCTCGTGCCGAAGGGGCCGGCCGGCGGCTTCGCCGTGGGCGATTTCGTGCTGCATGACGGGGCGCGGGCGCTCGAACGGCTCGCGCCACGGACCGAGATCGCGCGCCGCGCGGCCGGAACCGGGGCGGAACGGCAGCTCATTGCCGCCAATGTCGACACGCTGGCCATCGTCACCTCCTGCAACGCCGATTTCAACGAGGCGCGGCTGGAGCGTTACCTCGCCGTGGCCGAGGCCGCCGGCTGCCTGCCGCTGGTGGTGCTGACGCGGGCCGATCTCGTGGACGATCCCCGCGCCTGGACCCGCCGGGCGGAGCGGCTGTCGCCGCTCGTGACCGCGCTGGCGCTCGACGCCCGCGACCCGGAGGAGGCGCGCCGCCTCGACGCCTGGGCGGGGCCGGGGCAGACGCTGGCGCTCACCGGCTCTTCCGGCACCGGCAAGACGACGCTTCTCAATGCGCTGACCGGCGCGGCCGAAGCGACGCGCGGGATTCGCGAGGACGATGCGAAGGGCCGCCACACCACCACCCACCGCGCCCTGCGCCGGGCGCTGGCGGGCGGCTGGATCATCGATACGCCGGGGATGCGCGAACTGGCGCTGACCGACGCGGCCGAGGGGATCGACACGGTCTTCGCCGATCTCGCAGAGCTTGCGGCGCGCTGCCGGTTCTCCGACTGCCGGCACGACACCGAACCGGGCTGCGCCGTCAGGGCGGCGCTGGAGGCCGGCGTGATCGATGCCGACCGGCTGGTGCGCTGGGACAAGCTGCGGCGCGAGGAACGGCGCAACACCGAAACCCTGGCCGAGGCGCATGCCCGCGACCGGGCCTTCGGCAAGATGGTGCGCAGGGTGATGCGCGACAAGCGCGACCGGGGGCTGAAGGGCTAGGGTTTCAGGGTGCGGGCCGACCGGCCCGCGCCCAGGCCGCCTGCGCATCGGTCTCGACGGCGCCGGGGCGCACGGCGCGCAGGGCCGCCAGCGCCGCGTCCGGGTTCTGACCGCGCTCCACCATCAGCCGCAGCGCCAGCATCCCCGACCGGCCCTGCCCGCCGTAGCAATGCAGGAGAACCCCGCCACCGGCCTCCAGCACACCGTGCAGCCGGGCCGACAGCCCAGGCCATCCAGCCAGCCCCTCCGGCACGCCGAAATCGCGAATCGGGAAGGCGGCATGGGCGATGCCCTCGCGCGCCAGAAGCCCGGCCATGTCCCCCATGTTGTGGCGCGCCATCTCGGCCGGTTCGGTCAGCGACACGACGATGCCGGGCGTCCAGGCCCGGATCGTGGCCAGATCCTCCAGCGCCCGGCCGTCGCGGCCCGGCAGCCGGCATATGCCGATCCGGGCGCCGGTCTCCGGCGTCAGCGTCGCGATGCCGAAACCCATGCCGCCCTCCCCGCCGGGACTCGCCTTTTGCCCCCCGCCGTTCTACTCAGGGACGGGGGCAGGGGCGACATGAAAGACCGATGACCGAGGCAGGCGCGACAGATCAGGGCTACCAGGTTCTGGCCCGGAAATACCGCCCGCAGACCTTCGCCGACCTTGTCGGCCAGGAGGCGATGGTTCGCACCCTGAAGAACGCCTTCGCCGCCGACCGGATCGCCCATGCCTTCGTCATGACCGGGGTGCGCGGCGTCGGCAAGACGACCACCGCGCGGATCATCGCCAAGGGGCTGAACTGCATCGGGCCCGACGGGCAGGGCGGGCCGACGACCGATCCCTGCCTGGTTTGCGAACACTGTCGCGCGATCGCCGAGGGCCGGCATGTCGACGTGATGGAGATGGACGCGGCCAGCCGCACCGGCGTGAACGACATCCGCGAGATCATCGACAGCGTACACTACCGGGCGGCCAGCGCGCGCTACAAGGTCTACATCATCGACGAGGTTCACATGCTCTCGACAAACGCGTTCAACGCGCTTCTCAAGACGCTGGAGGAACCGCCCGCGCATGTGAAGTTCATCTTCGCCACCACGGAAATCCGCAAGGTGCCGGTGACGGTGCTCAGCCGCTGCCAGCGCTTCGACCTGCGCCGGATCGAGCCCGAGGACATGCTGGCGATGCTGCGCCGGATCGCCGGGGCCGAGGGCGCCGAAATCGGCGAGGACGCGCTGGCGCTGATCACCCGCGCCGCCGAGGGTTCGGCCCGCGACGCGCAATCGCTGCTGGACCAGGCGATCTCGCATGGCGCGGGGGAAACCGGCGCGGAGCAGGTGCGCGCGATGCTGGGGCTGGCGGACCGGGGCCGGGTGCTCGACCTCTTCGACCTGATCATGCGGGGCGAGGCGGGCGGCGCGCTGGCGGAACTGGCCGCTCAGTATGCCGACGGCGCCGATCCGGTGGCGGTGCTGCGCGACCTGGCCGAGGTCACGCACTGGATCTCGATGCTCAAGATCACCCCGGCGGCGGCCGAAGACCCGACGGTGGCGCCCGACGAACGCGCCCGCGGGCTGGCGATGGCCGAGGCGCTGAACATGCGGGCGCTGGCGCGGATGTGGCAGATGCTGCTCAAGGCGCTGGACGAGGTCTCGACCGCGCCGAACGCGATGATGGCCGCCGAGATGGCGGTGATCCGGCTGACCCATGTCGCCGACCTGCCGGACCCGGAACGCCTGATGCGCCGGCTGGGCGAACTGGGCGATGCGGCCGAGGCCGGCGAGCCGGTGCCGCGCCCGCCGCCACCGGCGGGCGGCCCCGGCCCCGGCCCGGCGGGTGCGACAGCGCACGGCGGCGCGGCGGCGCAGGGTGCCGGCCCGTCACGCGATCCGTCCTCGGGCCAGTCCCGTGGCCAGCCCGGCGGCGCGGCCACCGCGCCGGCCCGCGCGCCCGACACCGCGCTGGCGCGCTACGCCCGGTTCGAGGATGTCGTCGACCTGATCCGCGCCAACCGCGACGTCAAGCTGCTGGTCGAGGTCGAAACCCACCTGCGGCTGGCCCGCTACGCCCCCGGCCGGATCGAGTTCGAACCGACACCCGCGGCCCCGCGCGACCTCGCCGCGACGCTGGCCGGCCGGCTGCAATCCTGGACCGGGGTGCGCTGGGGCGTGTCGGTCGTGGCCGAGGGCGGCGGCGCGACGATCGCGGAACGCCGCGACGCCGACCGGCTGGCGGCGGAGGAGGAGGCGCGCCACAACCCGCTGGTGCAGGCGGTGCTGGCGGCCTTCCCCGGCGCGAAGATCAGCGATATCCGCAGTGGTGCGGAGAGCCTGGCGGACGCGGCCGAGGCCGCGTTGCCCGAGGTGGAGGACGCGGACGGCGACGCGGACGGCTGGGATCCGTTCGAAAGGGATTAGGAGACGGCGATGTTCAAGGGACTGGGCCAGATGGGCGACATGGGCAAGATGCTCAAGGCCGCGCAGGAAATGCAGGGCAAGATGGCCGCCCTGACCGAGGAATTGCAGCAGATCACGGTGACCGGCGAGGCCGGCGCCGGGCTGGTCAGGGCGGTCTGCACCGCCAAGGGCGAGTTGAAGAGCCTCGACATCGATCCGTCGATCTTCAATGCCGACGACAAGGAAGTGGTCGAAGACCTGATCCTTGCCGCGATCAAGGATGCGCAGAAGCGCGCCGCCGAGAAGACGCAGGAAGAGATGGGCAAGCTGACCGCCTCGATGGGCCTGCCGCCCGACATGAAACTGCCGTTCTGATCCGCCGATGACCCGGGCCGACCGCGACATCGAGCGGCTGATCGAACTGATGGCGCGGCTGCCGGGCCTTGGCCCGCGCTCGGCACGGCGCGCGGCGCTGCACCTGATCAAGAAGCGCGGGCAGGTGATGGCGCCGCTGGCCGAGGTCATGGGGCGGGTCGCGGCCACGGTGCGCGACTGCGCCGCCTGCGGCAATCTCGCGACCGGTGACCTGTGCGACATCTGCCGCGATCCGGCCCGCGCCACCGGCGAGATCTGCGTGGTCGAGGACGTGGCCGATCTGTGGGCGCTGGAACGCGGCGAGGTGTTCCGCGGCCGCTACCACGTTCTGGGCGGCACGCTTTCGGCGCTCGACGGGATCGGGCCGGAGGATCTGCGCATCCCGGTGCTGATCCGCCGGATCGCCGAGGAGCGCGTGGGCGAGGTGATCCTCGCCCTCGGCGCCACGGTCGACGGCCAGACCACCGCGCATTACATCGCCGAGGCGCTGGCCGGGACCGGCGCCGAGGTTTCCACCCTCGCGCAGGGCGTTCCGGTGGGCGGCGAGCTGGACTATCTCGACGAAGGCACGATCTCGGCCGCGCTCAGGGCGCGCCGCCGGGTCTGACGGCGCGCGCCCGGCCGGGCTCAGCGGCCGGCGGTGTCGTCCTCGTCCTCGTCCTCGTCGTGCTCGCCATGCGGCAGGTTGAAGAAGCTCTCGGCATCCGAGAAATCCTTCGCCTCCGGCGCCTCCTCGGCGTCGCCGCCGGTCAGCGAGAAGGCCTCCAGCCCGGCGATCGCCGTCGGCATCCGCGGCTCGGGCGCCATGTCCAGCGACTGTTCGGTGGACACCAGCTTGCGGCGTTCGTCATCCGACATCAGCGCACCCTCGGCGGCCTTCTTCCGCGCGGCCTTCTGCACCGCCGCGTCGAGTTCGGACTGCTTGCACAGCCCCAGCGCCACCGGGTCGATCGGCTGGATCTGGCCGATGTTCCAATGCGTCCGGTCGCGGATCGACTGGATCGTCGGCTTGGTGGTGCCGACGAGCTTGCCGACCTGCGCATCGGTCAGCTCGGGATGGAACTTCACCAGCCACAGGATCGCCGCGGGCCGGTCCTGCCGCTTCGACAACGGCGTGTAGCGCGGGCCGCGGCGCTTTTCCTCGCCATGGGCGGCGGGATTGTGCTTGAGCACGAGAGCATGCGCCGGATCGGCCTCGCCCTTCCTGATCTCCTCGGGGTCGAGCTGGTTGTTGGCGATCGGGTCGAACCCCTTCACGCCGGTCGCCACGTCACCATCCGCGATCCCCTGCACCTCGAGCTCGTGCAGCCCGCAGAAATCGGCGATCTGCCGGAAGCTCAGCGTGGTGTTGTCGACAAGCCAGACAGCGGTGGCCTTGGCCATGAGCGGCTTCGTCATCGGGTCACTCCTTCTCGATCGCTCCCCGGGCCGGCGGAACGGCCGCGGCCCCGGTCGGGTCCGCCAATCCTCGTTTTCGGGGAAGCTGGCCAGCGATATAGCCCGCCGCGCCGCGCAAGAAAAGAGGGAATTCGCGGCCGCGGCTCAGGCCACGGTCAGCACGATCTTGCCGATATGGGCCGAGCTTTCCATCCGCGCATGCGCCGCCGCCGCCTCGGCCAGCGGGAACGCGCTGTCCATCACCGGGCGCAGCCGGCCGGCCGCGATCATCGGCCAGACATGGGCGCCGACATCGGCCGCGATCCGCGCCTTGGCGAGGTCGGATTGCGGCCGCAGCGTCGATCCGGTGATCGTCAGCCGCCGCACCATGACCTCGGCGAAGTTCAACTCCACCTTCGGGCCGGACAGGAAGGCGATCTGCACCAGCCGCCCGTCATCGGCCAGCGCCTTGACGTTGCGCGGCAGATAGGGCCCGCCGACCATGTCGAGGATCAGGTTCGCGCCGCCCTCGGCCTTCAGGATCGCCACGAAATCCTCGTCGCGGTAGTTGATCGCGCGGTCCGCGCCCAGCCCGGCGCAGGCGTCGCATTTCTCCGCCGTGCCGGCGGTGGCGAAGACCCGCGCGCCCAGCGCGGTGGCGATCTGGATCGCGGTCGTGCCGATCCCGGACGAGCCGCCATGCACGAGAAACCGCTCCCCGGCCCGCAGCCCGCCGCGCATCACGACGTTCGACCAGACGGTGAAACAGGTCTCCGGCAGGCAGGCGGCCTCGGCCATGTCCAGCCCGTCGGGCACCGGCAGGGCATGGGCTGCGGGCGTGACCGCGTATTCGGCATAGCCGCCGCCGGGAAGAAGCGCGCAGACCGCGTCGCCCGCGCGCCACTCCGTCACGCCCGGGCCGACGGCAGCGACATGCCCCGCGGCCTCCAGCCCCGGCAGGGGCGAGGCGCCGGGCGGCGGCGCGTAGCTGCCGGCGCGTTGCAGGGCGTCGGGCCGGTTCACCCCGGCATGGGTGACGCGGATCAGGATCTGCCCGTGCCCCGGTTCCGGCACCGGCACCCGGCACGGGCGCAAGACCTCCGGCCCGCCCGGTTCGCTGATCTCGATCGCCTGCATCATCTCGGTCATGGCCGCCCCCTCGGTTCACCCCCCTCGTAGCAAGGCCGGGCGTCCGGGGAAAGCCGGGGCGGGCCGCGACCGGCCTATCGCGGCGCGGCGCGGCCCGGCAGGTCGCCGGTGCCGCGCGGCTTGCGGATCCGTTCGGCCAGCTTGATCGGCCCGGCCATCAGCGGGCCCAGCGCCGGGTGATCGCGCAGCCGCGCCTTGGCGCTCTCGATCCGCATCACGTCCTCGATCCGGCGGTCGAGAAACGCCCAGGTCTCCGCCTGGCCGGGGCTGTCGTCGCCCAGCCAGTAGAGCACCGTCGCGGCATGGACGGCCGAGAGCGTGGCGCGCTTGGTGTACCAGTTCAGATCGTCCGACGTGTCGCCCAGCGCCCGCCAGATCGCATCCGCCGTGCCCCAGACCAGTTCCGCCCCGGTCGCGGCATGCTGCGGCAGCGCGAAGAGCGTGGTGCCGCGGCGCACCACCTCGCGATCTGCGCCCTCCAGCCTCAGCCGCACCGCCCGCGCCACCCGGTCGCGGAACCGCAGCCCGGCGCCGGGATCGGCGGCCAGCCGCGCCGCCATCTCGGCGTCGCCGCGACGATGGTCGTCGACGGCCAGATCGACCGCGCCGCGCGGACACACAAGCCGGGCCTCGGCGAGGTCGATGCCTGCGTCCCGTGCCGCGGCGCGGAACGTCTCGTCCGACCAGCCGTCGAACGGCACATGCATCAGCGCCGCGTCCAGCAGCGCGGCGCGGCGCGGTTCGGGCGCGGCATCGGGATCGGGCATGGTCTGGCCTCCTGGGACACGGTGGACAAGGGCTGCAGGTCTTGATATAGGGCAGCTTCCTGCAAAGACAGCAACTCTAACCTAGGAAGGTGGTGACAACCACATGCAGGTCAGCGTCCGCGACAACAACGTCGAACAGGCGCTTCGCGCCCTGAAGAAGAAGCTTCAGCGTGAAGGGGTGTTTCGCGAAATGAAGCTCAAGCAGCATTTCGAGAAGCCGTCGGTCAAGAAGGCGCGCGAGAGGGCCGAGGCGATTCGCCGCGCCCGCAAGCTCGCCCGCAAGAAGGCCCAGCGCGAAGGCGCGCTCTGAGGCGTTCCGCGACACTGGCCCGGATCACCGGGCTCCGATGACCCCCGTCCGCAAGGCCGGGGGTTTTTCGTTGCCGCGCCCGGCCCTCGGGCACCGCATCTTACGGTGTTTTGGTCCCGAAATATCCCACGGGGGGTGCGGGGGGTGTGAAACCCCCCGCCGGCCCGGCCTCAGACCGGGATCGCGGTGGTCTTGAACACCGTGCGCAGCGCGAAGGAGGAATGCATCTGCGCCACGCCGGGCAGCCGGGCGAGATACTGGCGGTGGATGCGCGCGAAATCCTCGGTATCCTGCGCCACGACCTTCAGAAGATAGTCCGCCGTGCCCGCCATCAGGTGGCATTCCAGCACGTCGGGCACCCGCCGGACCTCGCGCTCGAAGGCCTCCAGCACCTCGTCGGCCTGGCCCGACAGGGTGATCTCGACGAAAACGGTGGTCGGCCGGTCGAGCTTGCGGGCGTTCAGGAGCGCGACATAGGCATCGATGTAGCCCGCCGCCTCCAGCCGCTGCACCCGCCTGTGGCAGGCCGAGGGCGACAGGTGGATCCGCTCCGCCAGTTCGGCGTTGGAGATCCGCCCCTGCTTCTGCAGTACCCCGAGAATCCGCCGATCCGTCGCGTCCAGTGCCATTGTCGCGCAATCTCCTTCGAACATTCGGCCCGATGATCGCAGACCATACCGCGAAAGTGCCTTGCCGCCAGTCCAGATTTCAAGCCGATTGCGCGCCGCTTGCGGCATCCTGTCCGCAGGCCAGCGCGACCGGGGAGGACGCCATGAAGATCGGATGCCCGAAAGAGATCAAGCCGCAGGAATTCCGCGTCGGGCTGACGCCGAACGCCGCGCGCGAAGCGGTGGCGCATGGCCACGCGGTGATCGTGGAAACCGGCGCGGGTGCCGGCGCGGGCTTTCCCGATGCCGATTACGCCGCCGCCGGCGCGGCGATCGTCGACACGGCGGCCGAGGTCTTCGCCACGGCCGACATGATCGTCAAGGTGAAGGAGCCGCAGGCCGGCGAACGCAGGATGCTGCGCGAGGGCCAGCTTCTGTTCACCTATCTGCACCTCGCCCCCGATCCCGACCAGACGCATGACCTGATCGCCTCGGGCGCGACCTGCATCGCCTACGAGACGGTGACCGATGCCCAGGGCGGGCTGCCGCTGCTGGCGCCGATGTCCGAGGTCGCGGGCCGTCTGGCGCCGCAGGTCGGCGCCTGGACCCTGCAGAAGGCCAATGGCGGGCGCGGGGTGCTTCTGGGCGGGGTGCCGGGTGTCGGGCCGGCGAAGGTGGTGGTGATCGGCGGCGGCGTGGTGGGCACCCACGCGGCGCGGATCGCGGCGGGGATGGGCGCCGATGTCACCGTGCTCGACCGTTCGCTGCCGCGGCTGCGCTATCTCGACGACGTGTTCGGCGACCGGTTCCGCACCCGCTACGCCAGTGCCGGCGCCAATGCCGAACTGGTGGCGGAGGCCGACATGGTGGTGGGCGCGGTGCTGATCCCCGGCGCGGCGGCGCCGAAGCTGGTGACGCGGGCGCAACTCGCGACGATGAAGCCCGGCGCGGCCATCGTCGACGTGGCGATCGACCAGGGCGGGTGTTTCGAGACCTCGCGCGCGACGACGCACGAGGATCCGATCTACGAGGTCGACGGGATCATGCATTACTGCGTCGCCAACATGCCCGGCGCGGTGGCCCGCACCTCGACCCTGGCGCTGGGCAACGCGACGATGCCGTTCATGCTGGCGCTGGCCGACAAGGGCTGGCGTCAGGCCTGCGAGGACGATCCGCACCTCTTGGCCGGGCTAAACGTCCATGCCGGGCGGCTGACCTATTACGCGGTCGGCAAGGCGCTGGGCATCGACGTGCTGTCGCCGACACTGGCGCTGAAGGCCTGACGCCGCCGGGCCGACCGGCCCGGCGCCCCCCGTTTTCCGCACGACGTCGCGGCAGCGCGGCGCGGCGCTTCGCCAAAGGATCGCGCCGCGGCGGTCAGGCGGCGGGTTTCTTCAGAAGGTCGCGGATCTCGGCCAGAAGTTCTTCCTGCGTCGGGCCCTTCGGGGCTTCCGGCTCCGCGTCCTTCTCGCGCTCGGCGGCGGCCTTGATCCGGTTGACGGCCTTGACCAGCAGGAACACCACCCAGGCGATGATCAGGAAATTGATCACCGCCATCAGGAAGGCGCCGTAGGCGAAGACCGCGGCGCCGGCCTCGCGCGCCGCTTCCAGGCTGGCGCCGGCGGGCACCTCGCCCGACAGGACGGCGTAGTTGTTGGTGAAATCCAGCCCGCCGGTGAACAGGCCGATGATCGGGTTGATCAGGTCGCCCACCAGCGAGGAAACGATCGCGGTGAAGGCGGCGCCGATGATGATGCCCACGGCCATGTCCATGACATTGCCCTTGGCGATGAATGCGCGGAATTCCTGAAGCATTGGTCCCTCTTGAACACGGGGCCCGGCTCTGCCGGTCGGGCTGTGCGCAGCCTAGCACGGCGCGCGCCCGCTCCAACGCCAAATGGCCCGTCAGCGCGTCGTTTCAGCCTTCGGTGGTGTCGGCGGACCATCGACACCGCAGGCGGCGAGCGCGAGCAGGGCGGCAAGGATGCTGACGCGGATCATGGCCGCACGCTGAGTTCGAAACCGCCAAGGCCCAGCGCCGCCAGCGGACGCAGCCTCAAACCCTCCAGGTCGAGCTTCATATCCTCGTCCTGCCGCTCCCCGGAGCAGGCCGCGAGCACGGCGAGGCCGAGAAAGACGATGCGCCTCATCCCAGGATCTCCTTCCAGCGGGCGATCTGGTCGCGGACCTGATCGGGCGCGGTGCCGCCGTAGCTGCGGCGGCTGGCGACCGAGTTGCGCACGCCCAGCACCGAATAGACCTCTTCGGTGATGCCCTTGTGAACGCTGCGCATCTCCTGCAGCGTCAGGTCGGGCAGGTCGCAGCCCTGCGCCTCGGCCCGTGCGACGAGGGTGCCGGTGACGTGATGCGCCTGCCGGAACGGCAGGCCCAGCCGGCGCACCAGCCAGTCCGCGAGGTCGGTCGCGGTGGAAAAGCCGCTGGCCGCCGCCGCCTCCAGCGCGGTGCGGTCGGCCTGCATGTCGCGCACCATGCCCGCCATCGCCGCCAGCGCCAGCATCAGCGTGTCGGCGGCGTCGAAGACCTGTTCCTTGTCTTCCTGCATGTCCTTGGAATAGGCCAGGGGCAGGCCCTTCATAACGGTGAACAGCGCCACCGTGGCGCCGAGGATGCGGCCGATCTTGGCGCGGATCAGTTCGGCGGCGTCGGGGTTCTTCTTCTGCGGCATGATCGACGAGCCGGTGGAAAACCGGTCCGACATCCGCACGAAGCGGAACTGCGCGGAGGACCAGATCACCAGTTCCTCGGCCAGACGCGACAGATGCACCGCGCAGATCGCCGCCGCCGACAGGAATTCCAGCGCGAAATCGCGATCCGACACGGCATCGAGCGAATTGGCCGCGGGCCGGTCGAAGCCCAGCATCTCGGCCGTCATCGTCCGGTCGATCGGGAACGAGGTGCCGGCCAGCGCCGCCGCGCCCAGCGGGCATTCGTTCATCCGCGCACGGGCGTCGGCGAAGCGGCCGATGTCGCGGCCGAACATCTCGACATAGGCCATCATGTGATGGCCCCAGGTCACCGGCTGGGCGGTTTGCAGGTGGGTGAAGCCGGGCATCACCCAGTCCGCGCCGGCCTCCGCCTGGGCCAGCAGCGCGCGGATCAGCGCCTCAAGCGCCAGCGTCGCCGCGTCGCACTGGTCGCGCACCCACAGCCGGAAATCGGTGGCCACCTGGTCGTTGCGCGACCGGGCGGTATGCAGCCGCCCGGCGGGTTCGCCGATCAGCTCCTGCAGCCGCGCCTCGACGTTCATGTGGATGTCTTCGAGTTCGGCGCGGAACGGGAAGCTGCCCGCCTCGATCTCTGACAACACCGTGAGAAGCCCTTCCCCGATCGCCTCGGCATCCTTATTGGACATGATGCCACGGGCGGCGAGC